>ERZ1026858.1259-NODE-1259-length-13034-cov-6.630634_pt1 | contig 13034 bp, 14 predicted proteins | sample MGYA00380159_ERZ1026858 | MGnify/ENA primary metagenome ERZ1026858 (study PRJEB33269, sample SAMEA4719795) | human gut metagenome | biome: human-associated habitat; feature: organic feature; material: feces | place: Cameroon | collected 2013-10 ...
GGCAAAGCCATCATCTGAGAAATGTCCGAAGGGCGGAAGTTATATGGTAGAAAAGGGAAATAAGCTTGCCTGTGCCAATGAGCAGTGTGGCTTTTCAGAGGAGAAACCCCAAAAGGATGAAAAGAATTAAAAGTATAATTCAAATCCTTGAATTATCAGAATAAACATGATAAAATATTAAACAGTCTAGTTATTCTGAATATAGCGCGGGAGGATATAAGTATGAGCGTTCAGCTGTTGGATAAAACAAGAAAAATAAATAAGCTTTTGCACAATAATAATTCGTCAAAGGTTGTGTTCAATGATATCTGTGAGGTTTTGACAGAGATATTGGATTCCAATATCCTTGTTATCAGTAAAAAAGGAAAGGTGCTCGGAAGCAGCCAGTGCCGTGGAATTGATGAGATTCATGAACTGATTGTTGATGAAGTAGGCGGGTTTATTGATTCTATGCTGAATGAAAGACTGCTTGGAATTCTTTCTACAAAGGAAAACGTCAATCTGGAAACATTAGGATTTGAATCAGATATTAAGAAATATTCTGCAATTATTACACCGATTGATATTGCCGGTGAGCGGTTAGGAACATTGTTTGTATATCGTTATGATAACCAGTATGACATTGATGATATTATTCTCAGTGAATATGGAACAACAGTTGTCGGACTGGAAATGATGCGTTCTGTGAATGAGGAAAATGCGGAAGAGACCAGAAAAGTACAGATTGTGCGTTCAGCAATCAGCACACTTTCTTTTTCAGAGTTAGAGGCAATTACTCATATTTTTGATGAGTTAAACGGAACAGAAGGTATTCTTGTAGCCAGCAAGATTGCAGATCGTGTAGGAATTACACGTTCCGTTATTGTAAATGCATTGCGTAAGTTCGAAAGTGCAGGAGTCATCGAATCCCGTTCTTCCGGAATGAAGGGAACTTATATCAAAGTTGTAAATGATGTGGTGTTTGATGAACTTGCCAGAATACGAAAGGCAGATTAACCATAGAAATATAAACAAACAGAATATAAAGAAGAGCACACGGATGGTGCATCGGATAAAGGGATTTATAGTGGAAAAAAGCTGTAAATCCCTTTTATATTGTGTAGCCAATTGGAAAAAAACACTAGATAATGTAAAAATAAGAAAAAAATACTTGTGTTTTTTACAAGATTATTTATAATAAAATATGATGCGATAACAATATGGATAACTATGGAGGTGCAGTATGATAAGTTCAAATGCGTTTGACTATATGAATGTGCTGAATAAGGCCGCAAGTGCGAGCTGGGAAAGAGAACAGTTAATATCAAATAATATTGCAAATGCTGATACACCTGGATATAAACGCCGGGATTTGGATTTTGAAAGTACATTGGAATCCGAACTGGGCAAAAGCAAATATGTTTCACTGGATGACAAGGTGGCAAATATCCATATGGACCATCTGAATGCAAAGACATATATCGACAATGCCTCTTATTCTTACCGTCTGGACGGCAACAATGTTGACCCGGAGCAGGAGAATGTAGAGCTTGCCTCAGAAACAATCCGTTATCTGGGATTGACCAACAGTATCAGTCAGGAAATATCACGGTATAAAACCGTTATTAAATAAAATTGTGTGGGAGGAATAAAGAATGGCATTATTTCAGTCGTTTGATATCAGTGCGTCCGGCATGACGGCGCAGCGTTTTCGTATGGATACCATTTCTGAGAACGTAGCAAATGTAAATACAACCAGTACAGAGAATGGAACACCATACCGCAGAAAAATTGTAACTTTTTCGGAAAAAGGTGTAACTCCGTTCAGCAAAGTGCTTTCTGATTCCAAGGAAGGCTATGTGGGAAACGGAGTAAAGGTTTCTTCAGTGACAGAAGATTATTCTACTGATTTTACTATGGAATATGACCCATCCAATCCAGATGCGGATGAAAATGGTTATGTGTCATATCCGAATGTGAATATAGTAACAGAAATGACGAATCTTATTGATGCTAGCAGAGCATATGAGGCGAACGTAACAGCTTTTGATGCAAGCAAACAGATTGCACAGGCAGGATTACAGATTGGTAAATTATAAAAGATATTTGGAAAGGTGAGATAAACGATGAATGTTAATGTATTAACAGGAGTTTCGTCAGATGTTTTTAATACACAGAATGCAGCTGCAACACAGCAGTCAAACAGTGCGGAAAGCTTTGATAATATTCTTGCAACGGCAATGAACATGGTGAAGGAAACAAATAATTATCAGAACAATGCAGAGGAAGAGGAAATTAAATTTGCATTGGGAGAATCAACCAATACCCATGAATTGCTTGTGGCGCAGGAAAAGGCAAACATTGCATTATCGTATACAGTTGCAGTAAGGGATAAAGTAATAGATGCTTATAAAGAAATTATGAACATGCAGATTTAGTATAGGTAGGATGAGTAGATTATGCCAGACAGATTGAAAGCAATATTAGAAAAAATAAAAGAGTGGTGGCTGAAGTTTACAACAAAGCAGAAGACGCTTCTTATCAGTATTACGGCTGTAGTAATTCTTGCATTGGTGATACTGGCTGTCGTGATGACGAAACCTACGATGGTTCAGCTGATAACCTGTGAGGATGCAACGCAGGCATCGTCTGTAAAAGACCTTTTGGATGGAAACAGCATAGATTATGAGGTTTCTTCTGATGGAATGACTTTTTCGGTAAATGCAAAGAATCAGGCAGATGCAAATATTTTGCTTGGTTCAAACAGTATTCCGACCAACGGATTTACCATTGATGATGCATTAAGCGGCAGTATCAGCACAACGGAAGCTGATAAGAGTAAACGGTATCAGGTTTTTTTGGAAGATAAATTTGCAAAAGAACTGGAAAATATGGATTTGATTAAGTCGGCAGATGTTAACTTAAATATTCCGGAAGATGATGGAACCTTAGTTACAAGAAATCAGGAATCTTATGCCAGCGTTAAACTGGAACTGAACGGAGAGATGTCCGAAGACCAGGCGGCATCTTTAGCAAGATATATAGCAACTGAGATTGGCAATTCTTCCACGGATAATATTACGATTATTGACTCTAATTCCAACCTTTTATTTGCGGGTGGAGAAGAGAGTACAGCAATCGGAACTGCCAGCACACAGCTCAGTTATCAGACAAAGAAAGAAACACAGGTGAAGAAGGCTGTTACAGATGTGATTAAGGGAACAGACCTTTATGATACGATTGATGTAGGATTAAATTTAAAGCTGAATTTTGATCAGGTTACAACGAATGAGACAAATTATTCTGCGCAGGGAGACAGGGATGAAGGACTGATTACCCATGAGGACCGTTATCAGTCAGACTCAACCGGTGGTACGTCGGGAACACCGGGAACAGACTCTAATGGAGATGGAACAACTTATGTACTTCCGGATGGAAGCACATCAGAAAGCTCTGTTACAGATGATTCCATTGACCGTGCACTGGATGAAAAGAACACCCAGACCATTGGCTCTGTAGGAGATATAGAATATGACCAGTCATCTATATCTGTAACGGTAGCCCGTTATGTGACTTATAATGAGGATACCTTAAAAGCAGATGGTACTCTGGATAATATGACCTTTGATGAATTTGTAACACAGAATAACAACCGGGTAAAGGGAACGGTAGATCAGGATCTTTATACTATGGTATCCAATGCAACCGGTATCCCGGCATCTAATATTTCGATTGTCAGCTATGATATTCCGATGTTTGAATATTCTAAGGGCAGTGGCAGGGGCTTTCAGGATTACCTGCAGATTATTCTTGCGGTTCTGATTTTTGCACTGTTAGGATATGTGGTATTTCGCAGTACCAGAAAAGAAAAAGAAACTGAGATTGAACCGGAGCTTTCTGTAGAATCGTTGCTTGAGACAACCAAGCAGGCAGAACAGGAAGATTTGGAAGATATTGGTTACAATGAGAAGTCAGAGATTCGTGTCCTGATTGAAAAATTCGTAGATGAAAATCCGGAGGCTGTTGCGTCGTTGCTTCGTAACTGGCTGAATGAGGAGTGGGAATAAATGGGAACAGAAGAATATAATGGCATTCAGAAAGCGGCGATATTGCTGATAGCATTAGGACCGGAGAAGTCGGCCAGTATTTTCAAACATTTAAAAGAAGATGAAATAGAAGAACTGACACTGGAGATTGCAAATACCAGAAGTGTGTCACCGCAGACCAAAGAAAGCGTATTAAACGAATTCTATCAGGTATGCCTTGCACAGCAGTATATTGCAGAAGGAGGTATTGGCTATGCCAAAGAGCTCCTGGATAAGGCATTAGGCAGCGACAAGGCACAGGAGGTTATTACAAAACTGACAGCATCCCTTCAGGTTCGTCCGTTCGAATTTGTACGAAAGACAGATCCGAGTCAGGTGTTGAACTTTATTCAGGACGAGCATCCGCAGACCATAGCCATGATTTTGTCATATCTGTCACCGGCACAGTCTGCAATGATTTTAGGAGCCCTGACACCGGAGAAGCAGGCGGATGTTGCAAAACGTATTGCCAAGATGGACAGAACTTCACCAGATGTAATCAAAGAGGTAGAGCGTGTGTTAGAGAGAAAACTATCTTCCCTGATCAATCAGGATTATACAATTGTGGGTGGTGTAGATGCTATCGTTGGTATTTTGAATACGGTAGACCGTGGAACAGAGAAACATATTATGGAATCCTTAGAAATCGAAGAGCCGGAACTTGCAGACGAAATCCGCAAGAAGATGTTTGTATTCGAAGACATCCTGTTGCTGGACGACCGTGCAATCCAGCGTGTGCTGCGTGATGTGGACAACAATGACCTTGCTGTTGCACTGAAGGGTGCCAACGAAGAGGTTCAGAATGTTATCTTTAAGAACCTGTCCAAACGTCTTGCTGCCATGATTCGTGAAGATATGGAATTCATGGGTCCGGTAAGAATGAAGGATGTAGAAGAAGCACAGCAGAAGATTGTTGGTATTATTCGTAAACTGGAAGACTCCGCAGAAATTGTAATTTCCCGTGGCGGAGGTGATGAGATTATTGTCTAATTTATATAAACAGCGTTTTATCACGAATGAATCTGAGAGCCGCGTGATTAATTCCAATACGCTGGCATACCGTATTTTAGAAGAACAGTCCCGGGCTCTTGCAAAGACACGAGAACCGGAACAACCACAGGCAGAGTCAGGTGGATTTGTAGAAGGAATTGCTGCACCGCAGGTGGAAACAATTGATTATGAAGCAGAGGCAAAGGAAAAAGCAGAAGAACTTTTAGCACAGGCAAATGCCGAAGCAGACGAAATCCGAAAAGCAGCCCGGGAGGAAGCAGACGAAATTCGTAAGCAGGCACGGGAACAGGGACAGGCAGAAGGCTTGGAACAGGGAATGCAGGAAGGTGCTGCGGTTTATGATGCAAAGTTAGAGAGCATTGGAAAAAGGGAACAGCAGCTGCAGGATTCTTATCTGGAACAGATGCGGGAACTGGAACCGAAGCTTGTACATACAATTACAGATGTGGTTTCCCATGTTTTTCATGTGCAGTTCCATGATAAGGATGAGATTGTACTTTATCTTGTAAAACGGGCAATGGAATCCATTGACGGACCGAAAGAATTTACCATCAAAGCAGGTCCGAAACAGGCAGCATATCTGGAAGAACATAAACAGGAGCTGTTAGAATGCGTGGGACAGAATGTGACTTTGGATTTAGTTACCATTCATTCCATGACTGAAGGAGAATGTATCATAGAGACAGATACAGGAGTGTTTGAGTGTGGAATGGATGTCCAGCTGGATAATCTGATTCGTGATATACAGTCATTGTGTATGTGAGGAAAAAAGAGTGACATGTGATTTGGAAAAATATCAGTTACTTTCGGATAAGACATATTATACCTGCCTTGGAAGAGTGTCTAAGGTAGTAGGTCTTACCATTGAATCTATCGGACCGGAAGCAAAACTGAATGACTTGTGTAAAATATATCGGGATAGAGAGCAAAAAGAATATGTCATGGCAGAGGTAGTCGGTTTTAAGGATAACCGGCTGTTATTGATGCCTTTTGACAGTATTGAAGGTCTGGGTGTTGGATGTATCGTAGCAAATACGGGACATCCTTTGTCTGTTTTAGTGGGAGATGAGGTTTTAGGTCATATTCTGGATGGAATCGGACGACCGACAGATGTGGACGAGATTCATACCGATAAGGAATATCCGATTGAAGCCCCACCACCAGATCCGATGAAGCGTGAAATCATCAGCGAGGTATTACCACTGGGAGTTAAAGCAGTGGATGGATTAATTACCATTGGAAAGGGACAGCGTATTGGGATTTTTGCGGGTTCCGGAGTTGGTAAGAGTACCCTGCTTGGTATGTTTGCAAGAAATACCAAAGCGGATATCAATGTAATTGCCCTGATTGGAGAGCGGGGCAGAGAGGTGAGAGAATTTATTGAACGGGACCTTGGTGAAGAAGGTATGCGCCGTTCGGTGGTAATTGTGGCAACTTCAGATAAACCGGCATTGATTCGTAATAAAGCAGCCAAAACTGCAACAGCAGTAGCAGAATATTTCAGGGATCAGGGAAAAGATGTACTTTTGATGATGGATTCACTGACCCGATTCTCCATGGCACAAAGAGAAATCGGACTTGCTACCGGGGAACCACCGGTTACCCGTGGATATCCGCCAAGCGTGTATTCGGAAATGCCGAAATTATTAGAGCGGGCAGGAACAGCAGAAAGAGGTTCTATTACCGGACTTTATACGGTGCTGGTAGACGGTGACGATTTTAATGAGCCGATTACCGATACAGCAAGAAGTATTCTGGATGGACATATTATGTTATCCAGAAAATTAGGGCATAAGAATCATTATCCGGCAATCGATATTTTGCAGAGTATTTCCCGTGTAATGAGTTCCATTGCTTCGCCGGAGCATAAGGCGGTGGCAGGAAAGCTGAAAAATGTACTGGCAACCTATCAGGAAGCAGAAGATTTGATTAATATTGGTGCTTATAAGAGTGGATCCAATGAAGAAATTGACTATGCGGTTTCTAAGATAAAAGCGGTCAATGATTTTCTATGTCAGAGAACCGATGAAAAATTTACATTTGAAGAAGAATTGGCATTGTTGGAAGATGTATTCAAGTAGGAATGAGATATGGCAAAATTTATTTACCGGATGCAGAATATTTTAGATATTAAATTAAAACTGGAAAGTCAGGCAAAGATTGCATACAGCCAGGCAAATGCAGCACTCCGGGAGGAAGAGGCAAAGCTTTTAAAACTCTTTGAGCGGAAGAATGCATATGATAACCGGGCAAAAGAGCTGGTAGAAGGCAAAATAGATTTGCTGGAAATAAAAACCTGCAGACAGGCAATTGAAAGCATGAAAGTGTTGATTCGAAGACAGATGATGCAGGTGCAGGTAGCAGAGAAAAATGTGGAAGCAGCCAGGCAGAAACTGGAAGAAGTTATGAAAGAGCGAAAGACGCAGGAAAAACTGCGGGAAAAGGATTTTGAAGAGTTCAAACAACAACTGGCTCAGGAAGATAACAAGGTAGTAGACGAACTGGTAAGCTATAACTATGGCAGACCAAAAAAATAGACAGGTGGTGTAACGATGGCAGAAGAAATGGATAAGAAAGCAGCAAAGAAAGCGGAGAAGGCAAGAAAGAAAGCAGAAAAAAACGCTGCAAAGAACATGGGAACTGATTTGGAAAATACAGAAGAGGAGGAAGGCAGTTCTTCAAAACTGGCAGTTGCTCTGGTAACATTGGTCATTATTATTGTATGGCTGGCAATACTGGCACTGCTGATTAAATGGGACGTTGGAGGATTTGGCTCTACGGTAATGCGTCCGTTGTTAAAAGATATTCCGTATGTCAACCGGATTTTACCGGACTCTGAGGATGATCTTTCTACGGAAGAGGAATATCCATATAAGAATATGGATGAAGCGGTAGCTTACATAAAAGAACTGGAGCAGGAACTGGCACAGGCACAGCAGGGAAGCAGTGAAAACAGTGCCTATATCGCGGATTTGGAAGCACAGTCCCAGAAGCTGAAAGAATATGAAGCAAATGAGGCTGCTTTTGAAGAAGAAAAAGAAAAATTTTATAATGAGGTTGTTTTTTCGGACCAGGCACCCGATATAGAACAATATAAGGAATATTATGAGAGCATTGATCCAGACAATGCGGAACTTTTGTATAAACAGGTGGTGGAACAGCAGCAGACAGACAGTAAGATATCTGATTATGTTAAGGGCTATTCCCAGATGAAACCGAAGGAAGCAGCAGCCATATTTGATACTATGACAGATAATCTGAACCTGGTGGCACAGATTTTGGAAAATATGGATGCACAGTCAAGAGCTGATATTCTAGGGAAAATGAATTCTGATACAGCCGCAAAGGTGACAGAAATCATGAATCCTTCAGAATAAATAAAATTGAATAAAGAAGAAAGGAGGAAGAATGCATGACGAGTGCAAAGATTTCGGGAATGGTATCAAATCCTGGGGCTTTAGACACCGGGCTTTCCGAAGTGACGGGCACTGTGGAAAAAGGGTTATGTGCAACTGCACAGGCAAGCTTTGCTTCTGTGATGGAACAGAAAACATCCGGTTATGGAAACCAGCAGCTTACCAGTGAACATCCGGTAGGAAAAGAACCTGCAGCAACAACCACACAGCCGGCTGCTGTAGCAGACAGCACAAAGAAACTGAATGTAAAGGAGAGCTCTCCTACACAGAAAGTGGAAGAGCTGCAGAATCAGCTGGAAGACACAAAGGATGCATTTGAAACTGGTGTAAAAGAAATTCTGAAAGATGAACTTGGTGTTTCAGATGAGCAGGTAGAAGATGCTATGTCTATACTGGGATTGCAGTGGATGGATTTACTGAACCCGGCAAGCCTTTCACAGCTTGTGACACAACTGACAGGAACCGAGGATGCCTGTTCACTGCTTATGAGTGAAGAATTCACAAATATTATGCAGAATACAGATGCGTTGGTTCAGAACTTAAGTGAGACACTTGGAATTTCTAAGGATGAGTGGGTAGCATTACAGAATCAGTTGACAGAACTGACAGCGGATTTTAACGAAACAGTGGATATGGCAGACGGCGGCGTACAGGAAATGGCTCCACAGACTGATGCGACAATTACTTCACAGGAAACACAGGATACAACAGTAACGGCAGCTACAGTTCAGATGACCCATACTACAGAAGAAACACAGAATGTACAGCCGGAAGAAGAGACAGAAGATGCCGCACCGGTAATTCAGGTGAATGCGTCAGAGGATGCACAGACTGAAAACAATGTATCAGAGGATGCGTCCGGTGAAATGGACGAGCCAGCAGCCCAGTCACAGAAAACAAAAGAGAGCAGTGTAAATGAACATGCACAGACCATGGAATTTCAGGTAAGAGCAGAACAGCAGACTACAGCACCGGAAGAGGTAAATACGGTGGCATCCCGTACAACCATTGATGTGCAGGATATTATGAACCAGATTACAGAATTCGCAAAAGTGAATCTCTCTTTGGAAAATTCATCTATTGAGATGCAGCTGAATCCGGAAAATCTCGGAAAAGTATATTTACACATTGCAGCAACCAAAGAAGGAAATATAACTGCGGAACTGGCAGTAAGCAGTGAAACAGTAAAGACCGCTTTGGAAGCACAGATTGCAGACCTTCGAACCAGCTTGAATCAGCAGGGAATCAAAGTAGATGCAGTCGAAGTTACAATAGCAAGTCATGAATTTGAACGGAACTTAGAGCAGAATGCAGCTGGAGAAGAACAGCAGGGCAGTCAGAGAGAAGAATCTGGAAGAACAGCCGGAAGAAGATTGTTCCGTGGAGAATTGGACGAGTTATCCGGGCTTATGAATGAAGAAGAAGCATTGGCAGCCCAGATTATGAAAGACCATGGAAATACCATGGATGTAACAGCGTAGAAAGGAGCACAAAATGATAACACAGCTTATAAAAAATGGTGAGGTTGTGGATACCAGTGCAGAATCAAATTCCTCATCCTCTACTTCCAAAAAAGCCGGAGGTAGTCTGGATAAAGATGCATTTTTACAACTGTTAGTAGCACAGATGAAATATCAGGATCCATTGGAACCAACAGATAATACAGAGTATATTTCACAGCTGGCAACTTTCTCACAGTTAGAGGAAACCCAGAATATGCAGGCATCCTTACAGGAGATGGAAGCAAATTCACTGGTGGGAAAACAGGTAGTACTTCGTGTTACATCTTCTGCAACAGGAGAGACATCCGATGTTACCGGAACAGTAGACAGTGTAATCCATGAGAACAATAAGACTTATCTTATGGTAAATAATAACCTTTACTCCATTGACGATTTATATTCTGTTATGGACGACAGTTACATGGATGCAATCAGCCTTGCAAAATCATTTTCACTTGCAATTGCGTCATTACCGTCTGTTGACCAGCTTACACTGGACAATGCAGGTACACTGACCAACCTTCGGAAAGCATATGACAGCATGACCAGTTATCAGAAGTCATTTATTGCACAGAGTGATATTGATAAGTTAACGAAACTCGAAGAGAGAATGAAACAGTTACAGGCCGCTGCCGGAGAAAACGGTGATAAGACAGAAGGTAACGGTGGTACAGAAGACAAAAAAGATACAGAAGAAACAGGGAAAGCAGAGTAAACCACGGAAGGTTATTAGGGAGATGAAAGCATGAATAAGATAGCAAATCAATTCACTTCCATTGAACAGGTAGCAGACCAGTATCTCAATTCTTCGAAGAGTAATAAAACGCAGCCGGAGCAGGGAGCTTCTTTTGCGGAGGTATTAAAAGAAAAGCAAAAAGCAGCAGATGTTTCCGGGGTGAAATTTTCGAAGCATGCAAGCATGCGGTTGTCTACCCGGAATATCAGTCTTTCAGACCAGCAGAGTGAACGCTTGGAAGCGGGTGTGGAGATGGCTGAGAAGAAAGGAATCAAAGAATCCTTAGTAGTAGTTGATTCGCTGGCATTCATTGTAAATGTACCGAGCAGGACAGTTGTAACAGCAATGGACCAGAATGAATCAGAAAATAATGTTTTTACAAATATTGATGGTGCAGTAATAGCATAGCCGGACCTTATGGAGGCTGTGAGAACCCTGACTGACAGATGGGTTCTGCGTCAGATATCAAATTTAGGAGGTCATTTCATTATGATGAGATCAATGTATTCTGCTGTGTCAGGACTTAAGACACATCAGACAAAGATGGATGTTATCGGTAACAATATTGCCAATGTAAATACCGTGGCATTTAAAGAGTCCAGTGTAACATTCAGTGAGATTATGTATCAGACAATTTCCGGTGCATCCGGAGCAAATGCAACAACCGGAACCGGTGGAATTAATGCCAAGCAGATTGGTCTTGGTGTAACAACAGGTTCTACTTCCATCGACATTACTTCCGGTGGAGCAGCTCAGACAACCGGAAAAGCATTTGACCTAAGAATTACAGACAAGGGTAATACAACAAGTTTCTTTGTTGTAAGCAACGGTACTGAAAATCTTTTTACCAGAGCAGGCTCTTTCTATATTGATGGCTCAGGAAACCTTGCCATGACATCTACCGGATACAATGTTATGGGATGGCAGGTAGACCCGACCACCGGACAGATTAAAAAAGACCAGGTATCTGCACTTCGTATCATGCAGGAAAGCAATCTTACTTCTCCGGCAGAAGCAACAACGAATGCAGTTTGTGGTGGTATTGTAGATAAAAACAGTACAGAAATAACCAGTGAAAGTGGATATGCCATGAATTTGAATTTCTTCGATGCATTGGGATATTCCTATACCGCAAAATTTGCAGTCAAAGGTGTAGATACCGATGCCGGAACTTATACCGTTGAGTTGAGTGCTATTTATGATTCTTCCAATAAGAATATCTTAGAGGAGTTTTTGGCAAATGGTGGAAATCTTTCTGATGTATTCGGAGCAAATGCCAGCGGTGGAATTACTAATGCACAGACTGCTTACAATGCAATCAGTACAGAGTGGACAGATACCGGAGCATCTAATTCCTTTGGCGGAAATACATATCATCAGTTCCGTAACAGCAGTGGTGAAATGTACTATATCAATACAACACAGAATGCCGCTACCGGACAGTATGACAGCAAAGTATATCGTGCAATTACTTCAGCCGGTGGTGTAGTAAACGGATACGAAGCAGTAACGGACGTATCACTTTCTGATATTTATACCGGGTTACAGCCTGGTGCAACCATCAACAGCATTACGGATGGTAATCCACCTACTATTGAAGCAACAGCAGTAAATTACGAACTGAAGTTTGATACTGGTACTGGAAAAGGTAAATTTGTTTCCGTGGGTGACAGCACTAACGGCTCAGTCACATTGAACATGAAACAGTTAGGCGACCAGTTTGAAAATATTTCCATTGATTTTACACAGTGTAAGAATTCTAATAATGGTGGAACATCTACTGTTGGAATGGATGCGGGAGCAATTGATGGAACAACCGGAACAGGTAAGAAGCTTGGAGCATTAACCGGTGTATCTGTAGAAACCAATGGTAAAATTTACGGTTCTTACGATAATGGTAATACTGTTCTTTTGGGCCAGATTGCATCTGCCCGCTTTGCAAATGCAGCCGGTCTTGAAAAAGTAGGAGATAACTGCTACCGTACTACTTTAAACTCCGGTGAATTTGATGGAATTGGTGTCGAAATTACTTCAAACGGAAGTACCATGAATTCCGGAGAACTGGAAATGTCCAACGTAGACCTGGCTTCTGAATTTACCGAGATGATTACCACGCAGAGAGGTTTCCAGGCAAACTCAAGAGTAATTACTACATCCGATACGCTTCTTGAGGAGTTGATTAATCTGAAACGATAATAAAAATAGTCAGATATAGCGAAAAATAATATAAAAACAGTACATATAGGGGGACTATATTTGATAGTTCCCCTATATATGGTATAATAGCTGTCTCTTATACACATCT
>ERZ1026858.1260-NODE-1260-length-13019-cov-4.049830_pt1 | contig 13019 bp, 12 predicted proteins | sample MGYA00380159_ERZ1026858 | MGnify/ENA primary metagenome ERZ1026858 (study PRJEB33269, sample SAMEA4719795) | human gut metagenome | biome: human-associated habitat; feature: organic feature; material: feces | place: Cameroon | collected 2013-10 ...
CGCCGTCGCCGCCGTCCTCGCTGATTATCTCCGCTGCCGTCAGCTGGCGGCCCTCGCCCATGCCAACTACCGCGCCGTCGATGCCGCCGTCAGCGCCCGCATGCGGGCCGACCCCGCATACATCCCCGCCATCGCCCACGATGAGCTCATCCGTCGGCGCGATGCCGTCGGTAAAGGCTGCCGCGCCATCGACGCCCAGCTTGCCACCGCAGCGGCCACGGCCCTGGCCGTGGGGGCCATCACCTGGGCCGAGTACCAGCAGGCTATGCAGGTGTAAGCAAAAGGGCGGGGCCATCTGGCCCCGCCCTTTTGGCGTGCTACTCTTTGCGCCCTCGCCTTTTGGCGGGGGCTATGCTTTTCAGTTCCTCGGGGGTCAACTGGTCAGACAGTGCATACACCAGCGTCGTCGCCACGTGGGCCGGGTCGTGGTTCAGCTTGCGGCGCACCGCGTCCAGGTCGCCGGTGCGCCGGTACTCGCCCACGGCGTACACCTTCCGGGCGCTGTGCGGGCTCACGCTGGCCTTTTTGGGCACGGCCCCGCTGCTCTGGAAAAACCTCGCCACGCGCTTACAATCCTTCCACACGGCCTGCCGCGTCCGGGGCCGTCGCCAATCGTTGCGGCCCTCGAAGCAGTACAGCCGCCCGGCCTGGCTTAATAGCCGTAACTGCAAGTCTTTGGGTATGTACACCCGCCGAGTTTTGCCCGTTTTGGCTTCCCGCACCGTGAAGCGCTGCCGCTGCACCTGCTCTGTGCGCAGGTTCAGCACGTCCCCCACCCGTAGGCCGGTGGCCAGCATCACCTCAAATACTAGCCGGTTTGTAGGCTGCAATGCCGCGAGTACCAGCCCCAGCGGGCCCGGCTCCACGTAGCTACTCCGCACCTTTTCCACGCTCCTTTACATTCCGGTTTTTGTCAACTCGTTCGCACGGCCAGCACTCAAGCGGCATAAACGCCGGGTCAACGCCCGGCCAGGGCCATGCCGGTGCTGCCGCAGGGTCGCAGCCCTTGGCGGGCCGCTTGCAATACTGCGCTACACCGTGCAATACTTCGGTGTAAGCCACCGGGTCAAACTCCACCCGGTAACGGGCCGCATCCAGCAGCGCCGCCATGCGCTCACGCTTACGGCGGCCTAACTCGTTTATTCTGTCAGGCGCGTCCAGCAGCGTGGCAAATATAAAGCGGTCAGTGTCGTTCAAGGCTGCCACCTCGGCGCTGGCCTGCACATCGGCCAGCCGGTACACGGTCGGCCACATGGCCGCCACCTCATGGGGCCCAGGCAGCCCGCCTATTGTCAGTTCCAGGCGGGTCAATGGCGCATCCAGGCCGCTCTCCATCTGTTTGTTGTATAGCTTGCATCGGCCCGGCATATTCCGTGCCCCCACGTATTGGGTGCGGTCGCTGGCGCTGTGCGTCACTTCCTCATACAGGCGGGCATCCTTGCGTAGGCTGTACTGTTCACGGGGTGCGGCCCAATCACAGGCCAAGTCCCACTGCTTCACGGTGCAACCATCCACCAGCCGGGCCCGCTGCCATAGATGCCGCAGCAGCCACAGCAGCGCCCGTTCTGCCCCTACTTTGTTGGGGTTAAACTCTAACTTTGCGGAATCGCTCGGCCTGCTTTTTCCGTAGGCCACCAGCCCCACGCCCAGCCAGAACGACCGCTCCCCATTATCCCCGCACACTATGCGGAACTGGTTACGGTACGTCCCAAACTTGCGGCTTTCCCAGTGGTCAAACTCAAACCACTGCACCGCCGCCAGCGCGTCCAACAGCCCTTGCGCGGTTTCGTGTCGCAGCCTAAACACTAGCTGTATTTTGTCGCACGAGTAGACCCCGCCTGTTTTTTCTTTTACTTCTCCCCTGTAGCAAATCTTGCCGCTGTACATTTGTACACCAGATTTGCCCTATTAGATATAGGGCAAATCAATCTATGACGGCCAGCTTAAGCTTGCCGTCACGTTCGCCCAGGGCCAGCTTTATGACCTCGCCTGCTACATGCGCGTTGCCGCTGTACAGGTAGCCCACACGCCCGCGGGCATCCGCTATGTACAAGCGGTACATAGGTTTATCGGGCTGGCCGTCTTTGCCCTTGAACACCTCGCTGCTCACAGACAGAATCGGACACTGGATGTAGTTTTGTTCACTCATTACAGCACACCTCCTTCCTCAACCGCCACAGACAGCAGGTTTTCGGCCAGGCGCAACCGTGTAATCACCGGGTCAAGCCAACTCGCCACGATGGGGCTGCCGCAGTGCTGGCAATCCTTCAATTCTTCGGCGGCCGATGTCAAGTAGGCCAGTGCCTTGCGCACTGCTGGCTCCTGGTCGGCCACGTACTCCTCATAGCCACTCCGCTGTACGAGTATACGTTCTTCTACTTTCTTGTTTTCCATTGTATACCTCTTTCCCGGGGACACGAAAAGGCCCCCGACATTTTCACGTCGGGGGCCCTATTGCCACGATTTACGCTAAATCCGAATTTAGCAAAATGTAAAATTTTGCTAAATTACAATGATTTAGCGAAATAGCATGTCATGTCTTTATTATAGCTTTCTGCTTCCCCTGTGTCAAGCGCGGGGCTTTTTTCTGCCTGCTGTCAGGTGGTGCCGGGTGCAAGCTCTGCCGTTGATTTCGGATGTGATTGTAATGTGGTGTTTCCTACAAACAAAAACTGCACAGCAGTTATATGAACCGCTGTGCAGAAATTGTTTAAGAAAACGACTGGACCGTAAGCCGGGTTCTGTATCAAACGACGATCTATCTTGGCCTTACGTTGCCGTAAGGCTCACGCCATCACCGGGACGCGCGAGGCTCCGCATAATGTCCCATACGGATGTTGCTTCAAGCAGGGTTTACATAGCCGCAAAGTCGCCAGTGCGCTGGTGAGCTCTTACCTCGCCTTTCCATCCTTACCGTGCAAAGCACGGCGGTTTCTTTCTGTTGCACTATCCCTGGGGTCGCCCCCGGCTGCCGTTAGCAGTTGCTATGCCTCTGTGAAGCCCGGACTTTCCTCAGGCAGCTCTTGCGAACTGTCCCGCCGCCGTATGTTCCACTCGTTTCTGGGATATTATAGCATATTGCACAGCAATTGGCAAGATTTTTTATAATATCAGCTGTAAAAGCAGCAATAAAACCACCCCGGGCACGCCCAGCACAGCCGCCACAAAGGCCGTATAGCGGTTCAGCGGCAGTGCAATGCCGCTGACAGGTTCCAGCAGCGCCATCACAGCCAGCACCCCCAGCCCGCAGACGGCCCCGGCCAGCACAGCCAGTACCGGATGCCGCTGGCGGGCGGCGCACCGCAAAACCAGCAGCAGGCATACCGCGCCGACCGCCCAGGGCCACAAAGTGTCTGTCAGCGGCACGGGGCATCCTCCTTCCGCAATAAGCGCAGCAGCACACGGCTGCGGCATCGCAGGGCCGCATGTTGGTAAGTTAGCTGCTCAATTACAAAAGGGTCCAGCGCTTCTTGAAAAGCTTTCTCGTTAGCACGCAGGGCTTGCGTAGCTGCGTCAAGCTCGGCCATCAGGGCACGGCGCTCTTTCTGGCATTTCTTTTCCTGCCGGGTCAGGTGCTTCACGGTAAGGCCCCCTTTACAACAGGATGCAGATCAGGCCGTCGCAGCCCTCATTGATAATGCGTTCCAGCGTAGATTGCAGGCGGCTGCGGGCCTCCTGCGGCATATGCAGCAGCTTGGCCTGCACTCCCTCGCTGACCAATTCGTTCAGGCTTTTGCCAAAGATGTTAGTGTTCCACAGTTTGCCGGGGTCGGTCTCGAAATCTGCCAGCAGGCTCTTGATGAGTTCTTCCCCCTGCTGCTCACTGCCCACCGTGGGGGAAAGTTCAGTGTGGATGTTGGCCCGCATAATGTGCAAACTGGGTGCGCTGGCGGAGAGCCGCACGCCGTACTGCCCGCCCTGGCGCACGATCTCCGGCTCTTCCAGCGTCAGCTCTTCGATACCCGGCATCACAATGCCGTAGCCGGTGGCTTCCACCTGGTCAAGGGCCGATTTGATCTTATCGTAGGCACGCTTTGCCTTGGCCAGGCTGACCACACAGGGCAGTAGGCTGGCTTCATCCACGATGGAAAGCCCGGTCTGCTCACCCAAAATTTTGTAAAAAATATCAGGCGCAATCATTGCCGTAATGTGCACCGAACCGCTGGCAAGGTCCATGCCGGTCAGCACGGTTTTGGTGATGTACTCACATTCCAACGGCAGATTTTTGCCTGCAATATCGGCCATTTTGTGCACAGAGCCGGCAAATTTCAGCATGGCAGTGTATACGGCGCTTTGCAGCCAATGGCCGGGTTCCAGCATCATGACCCAGCTGGGCATCTGTACGGCGATTTCTCGAATCGGGAACTCATACAAAAGCCGCTGCAAAATACCGTCCAGTGCTTCGGCAGTCATTGCTACGCAGTTGATGGGCACGACCGCCCGCTGGTAGGTATCCTGCAATTGGGCGGCCAGCTGGTGGGCGGCATCACTGTCCGGGTCAGTACAGTTCAGCAAAATGACGTAGGGCTTACCGATGGCCTCCAGTTCGGCGATGATGCGGCGCTCGGCCTCGCAGTAGTTTTCCCGCGGCAGGTCGGCCACGCTGCCGTCGGTGGTGACAACGACGCCCACGGTTGCATGCTCACGGATAACGCGCCGTGTGCCGGTCTCGGCCGCCAGGTCAAAGGGCACCTCGTGGTCAAACCAGGGGCTTTTCACCAGGCGGGGGGCGTCCTGTTCCTCATGGCCGAGGGCACCGTCCACCATGTAGCCCACGCAGTCGATAAGCCGTGCCCGGAAGCTGCCGCCGCCGGAAAGCTCGATATTGACCGCCTTCTCCGGGATAAACTTCGGCTCGGTGGTCATGATGGTACGGCCTGCGGCGCTTTGGGGCAGTTCATCGTTGGCGCGGGCACGCTGGGCTTCGTTTTGGATATGCGGCAGCAAAAGCAGCTCGGAGAAGCGCTTGATAAAGGTGCTTTTGCCTGTGCGCACCGGCCCCACCACGCCAATATAAATATCGCCGCCGGTCCGGCGCGCAATATTCTGGTAGATTTGTTCTTGCGTCACGGTGTTTCCTCCTTTACAAAGCGGCGGGAATCAGCAGACAGGTGCTCTCGGTGGTCAGGTCCTGGGGTGCGGTGCCACCGGTCTCCAAGTGGTTGGCGGCGGCCAAGTCTTTGGCGCGGGCGTGGTAGCGCTTGGCAATATCAAAGATGCGCTCCCCTTCCTGCGCATAGTACAGGTACAGCGCTGGGCCGTCTGTGCCATCGGTAAATTCTTCTCCCAGATCCACCTCACTTAAAGCCTGCTGGGCCTGGGCCTGCAGCATGGAGCCGGTTATGCTCAACTCAATTTCTACGCGCAGCCGCGTACCGCTTTTGCCGCTGGTCAGGCGGGTCACATCGGCATGCAGGCAGGGGTAAGCATCGCCGGGACTTCCCTGCCAGCTGCCTTCCGGCTGCCAGGTAAAAGCTTTATCGTAACAGGTCAGTTCGCCGCGGCTGTCGGCACACAACACATGGGCCGTGCCTTTGCCCTGCAGTTCCCAGCGGGTCTCTCCTGCTTTTTCTTTGCTGGCTGCTTCCTCAGGAATCTGCACCGGCGCTTCCAGCGTGACAAAGCAGCCGCGCACTTCGGCGTCGGGCGTGGGCAGGTCATCCTCTACGGTCACGGACAGATGGCCGTTCAGGTCGGTGGTCCTTTGCAGCAGCTTGCAGACGGTCTGCACGGTCTGTGCCTGGCAAAGGGTCGAGTAGGCGTCCGCCACCACGGTGTGGGCAGCGAGCCGCCACAGTTCCAGGTGCAGTTTCCATGTAACCGATAGGCTTGCATCCGCCGCACCATCCTCTATGCGCAGGGTGCAGTGCAACAGTTCGCCCCAGGCGATGCACTGGTCGCTCTCGGCTGCTCCGGGAAGGTCGACGGTCTGTTGAACCGTCATCTCTTTGGTGCGGACATCCAGCGCTTCGCTTTCCGGCGGCTGGCAGCAAACTTGCACCTGCAAAATGCCCTGGCAACTGGCCTGCCCGGTCTGCATGGTCAGGCTGGTCAGGGTAAAGCTGCCGCCGATATCCAGGATGGACTCCCCTGTGCCCAGCAGCGGCAAGTTGATCTCACTGGTCAGGGCCTTTTCCTCGGCGGCCACGCGGGTCAGGCCGGATAGCTCTTGCGTGCGCTGCTCGATGCCGCAATCGGCCAGCGAGGTCAGCAGCTCGCAATTCCTGACCATCAGCGCCGCGGCACACAGGATGTACGCCCCGCGCAGGTCGATGCGGTGCTCACTGACGGCGCGGCAGTTGCAGTATTCCTGTTCGCCCCAGACCTGGGCCGGACCTTCGGCAAAGGCAGCGTCCGGGAGCTCGACCGATTTTTCAAAGGCAAATTTCTGCTCGGTGCGGTACAGGCGGCAGCCGGGCTCGTCGCTTTGATAATACACGGTGCAGCGCAGATACCCCTCGCAGTGCCAGCGCCCGCTAGCTACCCGGTTTTGTAGCACCACCGGCTGCATCAGGCATTTGACGATCTTAAAAACAGCCGGCTGATAATCCGGGATCAAAATTTCCGTTTCCACCGGCAGTTCCTGCCGTGTCTCCCACCGCCCGCCGTATGCTGCAAGGGTGTCCTTAAACACCTTCAGTTCCATGCTGGTTACCCCTTTCCGTTTGGTATTCTTGTGCATGTATATGCGGCAGGGTAAAAAAATAGCCCCTGCCCAACGGGCAGAGGCATAGGATATTTTACACTTTGAAAGCTGCGCGGAGCAGCCAGCGCAGCGCGCGGGGACAACGTACCACCACTACATGCACGGCTTACACCTCCCTTCCCTGGGATTTACTGTATAAACCATACTATGGCAGCGGTGCGGGATGTGTGCCTTTAATCGGCGCGGGTCAGCACAACGATGCCATGGCCTGCCTGGCAGCGCAGGGTAACGGTGGGTTCTACAAACTCGTTGCTGACACCAAGAGGAAAATCCGGCACGAGTTCTGCACCTTGCAGGGGGTAATACGCCCCTTCAATGTCCACGCCGATCAGCTTACCATCCCACGGGAACACCGAGAGATACTGCCATTCGCCGCGCTGCAAGGTAAGGTCTTTGCCGGGGACAAGATAATGGATCTCGCTGGCGGTATCTGCCAGCACTGCGTCCACGCCATGCTCAGCTAAAAACAGGCCAGTGGAAAGGTTGGCAATCGTATGTTCCAGCCTGGCACCGCCCAAGGCGCCCAGCATGGTGACCTGGGTATAGCCGTTTTCCAGCAGCCATTTGGCGGCGTAGTGGGTGTCGGTGTCATCTTTGACGTGTGGCAGCACAATGGTATCGCTATCGGTATCAGGCTGCGGGGCAGAATCAAAATCCCCCACGATCAGATCCAGGTGCACACCCAGGCAATCGGAATTGCGGTAGCCGGCATCGCAGGCTACTACAAAGCTGCCGGGGCGGCAGTAGCGCTTCATAGCTGCATCGACCGGCACGGCCGAAAGCAGGATCGCGTGTTTCATTATTTTTCCCATTCTTTCCTGGCGCTGGCTTCCTCGTACATGGCAAGGTAGCTGGCATAGCGCGTTTTGCTGATTTTGCCTTCCTCAACTGCCTGTCGCACCGCGCAGTCGGTCTCTGCACGGTGCGAGCAGCCGGTAAAGCGGCACTGCCCAAAGTAAGGCTCAAACTCCGGGAAGGTGTGTTGGATGTCCTCTTTGGGGATGCGGCAGAGCTTCTGGGCTTCCAGGCTGGCAAAGCCCGGCGTGTCGGCCAAACGGCCGCCGCAGATTTCAAATATCTCCACCTCGCGGGTGGTATGGCGGCCGCGGCCCAGCTTTTGGCTGATGGAGCCGGTCTCCCGCTGCAATTCAGGCGCCAGAGCGTTCAGCAGTGTAGACTTACCCACGCCAGAGTTGCCGCAGAAAGCACAGAGATGATCTTTGATCTGCGCCTTGATCTCGTCAAGGCCCTCGCCGGTCTCGTAGTTCAGCTGCACCAGCGGGATGCCACTAGTTTTGTAGGCATGCACCAGCGTATCCGCCGCGCCAAGGTCAGCCTTGGTCACGACCAGAATCGGCTGTACATCTTTATAAATGGCAGCCGCCGCCAGCTGGTCCAGCACCAGGGTACTGGGCACAGGCTGCACGGTGCTTGCCACAATGAACAGCACATCCAAATTTGCAATAGGCGGGCGCACAAACACGTTTTTGCGAGGCCTGATCTCGTCGATAACCGTACCGTCCGGGGAAAGCTCTACCCAATCGCCTGCCACCGGCTTGATGCCGCTTTTACGGAAGATGCCGCGCGCCTTGCATTCTTTGATGCCATCCGGCGTTTTTACGTAGTAAAAGCCGCCGATGCCCTTTGTGATATAGTTCATAGCGTTCCCCATCAAAGCGGGTTGCCCTGGGCATCGCAGCGCTGACCGTTCTCATTCCACATGGAACCATCGGTCAACTGGTGAATCTGGTGTGTACCGTCTGCGCTGGGCCACCAGCTTTCTTCAATAGTGCTGTCACCTTCATCGCCGTTGCCGGTATCCGTCGGCGTTTCGACGACTTCAGGCACACCGGTGGAGACCACCAGCGTGATAGCCGATGTGATGCGGGCCTCGGAACCGGCGGCCGGGCTCTGGCTCAAAACGGTACCGGCTGGCTGTTCGCTGGCCTGCTCGACCACGCGGACCGAGAACTTGCCCTTGATCTCGTTGCGGGCATCTTCGAGCATACGACCGGTCAGGCTGGGCACAGGCTGGGTCTTGTCCTTGTCCTGGCGGCTGACGTAGACGATGACCATCGAGTCACCGGTGACGGTCTCGCCGGCAGCAGGCTGGGTGTAGATGACCGCACCGGGGGCGACGGTGGCGTCCACCATCGGCTTTTTGGTTACGCGCAGGCCCATGTCTTTCAGGGTCTGCTCGGCATCCTCAGCCACCATGTTTTTCGTCTCGGGGATCGTAATATACTGGGTGCCCAGGCTCACGGTCAAGGTGATCTTCTGGCCCTCCTTGACAGTACGGCCGGCCTTGGGGTTCTGCTTGACGATGGTGCCGGCGGGCTCGTCGGAATATTCTTCCTCTTTCTGCAATTTCAGCAGAGAGTTATACTCCGAGGCGCGGAACTCATCCTCGGTCATGCCGATGAAGCTGATGAGGGTGACGTCGTTACGGTTGGAGAAAAGCAGGTTGCTGGAGTTGGTGAAGATCAAATAGATCAGGATAGCGGCACCGATGACAAAGGCGACCGCCATGCCAAAGAAAATGGGTAGCAGAGAGAAAGGCTTCTGGCCTTTTTTCTTCTTATTCTTTTTGCCGCGGCCGGGGTTCTGGGTGCCCACACGACGGGCTTCTCCGGTGCGGATATTGCTGCCGGACTTAGCCGCTGCCTTGGTTCCAGCCGCCGATTTTGCGGCAGGTTTTGTGCTGTTTACCACGCGGTTGATATTCCTTTCCGGGTTGTCCTGGGTGTTGCGGTACTCATACGCAAAGCGGGCCGAGGGGTTGCGTTTGAAAGCCTCGATGGCTTCCAGCATTTCCTGGGCGCTCTGGTAGCGGTTGGCCGGGTCCTTTTCCATGGCTTTTTCGGTGATCTGGCACAGGGCTTCGGGCACATTGGGGGCCACCTGCGCCAAAGGCTTGGCCTTATCGGAGATCTGCATGATGGCGATGGACACAGCACCATCGCCGTCAAATGGCAGCTTGCCGGAGAGCATCTCGTACAGCATAACGCCCACTGAGTAGATGTCGGTGCGGGCGTCGGTCTTATCGCCCTTGGCCTGCTCGGGGCTGATATAATGCACCGAGCCAATGGCCTTATCGCTGACGGTCTGGCTCTGCGCACGGGAGAAGCGCGCAATGCCGAAGTCCATCATTTTAATCGATCCGTCTGCCAGCAGCATGATGTTCTGCGGCTTTACATCGCGGTGAATGATGCCCTTGGAGTGGGCGTGCTGCAAAGCGCTGAGCACCTGGGTGGCAAAGTGTACAGTTTCTTTCCAGGTCAGGGCGCCGCCGCGCTGCTTAAGGTACTCCTTCAGCGTGATGCCGTCCACATATTCCATGACAATATACTGCAGACGGTCCGTCACGGATACATCGTAAACCTTTACGATGTTGGGATGATTCAAGATGGAAATAGCCTTGGACTCGTTTTTGAAGCGGCGGACCAACTCCTCGTTATCCAGGAATTCCTCTTTCAATACCTTAACGGCGATGGCATTGCCGGTCCTGGTATCGGTGCCGCGGTAGACGTTGGCCATGCCGCCCATGCCGACCAGACTTTCGATCTGATACCGTCCGTCCAGCCGTTTTCCAATGAGATTATCCATGATTGACCTCCGTAATTTCCACGCCCATCAGCAGCACGGTGATGTTATCCTGCCCACCGGCCTGCAAAGCTCTATCTACTAAGATGCTGGGGGCCTCAAAGAACGGGACCTCCCGCAGCACCAGTGCAATCTCTTCATCCGAGATCATGTTGGTCAGGCCATCACTGCACAGCAGCAAAATGTCGCCGACTTCGATCTCGCAGCGGTTATATTCCGGCACGATATTGGCCGAAACGCCCAACGCCCGGGTGATTAGGTTCTTTTTGGGGTGCTGGGCCGCCTGCTCCCGAGTAATCTTGCCGCTGTCCACCAGCTGCTGGACCATTGAGTGGTCCCGCGTGATCTGACGCATCTCGCCCTCGTGGAAAAGATACGCGCGGGAGTCGCCCGCATGGACCACATGCGCCAGCCCCCCGCCGGCATACGCACAAACGCCGGTCGTACCCATGCCCATCATCTCAGGGTCCGAGGTGGCTTTTTCATACACGGCGCGGTTGGTAATATCAAACCCGCGCATGATAAAGCTTTTCTCGCCGCCCGGCTGCAGGGAGCGCATCTGACGGGCAAAATACTGCTGCATCGTATCGGTGGCAATGTGCGCGGCGATACGCCCGCCATTGACGCCACCCATACCATCGCAGACAATGCCCCAGGCGGTACCGCCCGGCAGCTGCTGCGCGCAGTAGTTATCCTGGTTTTCCTGGCGGCAGCTGCCGATGTCAGTAATTGCGGCAATCTTCATTCAGGTTGGTTCCTTTCCGTAGTTTTCAGCAATTTTCGGCCTGCTGGGCATCCTCGCGGCGCAGCTGGCCGCAAGCGGCACTGATGTCCGTGCCCAAGCGGCGGCGCACCGTGGCGTTCACGCCCAGACTTTCCAGCTTTTGCTGGAAACGGTGCACGTTGGCGTCGTCCGTAGCGGAGTACGGGCTGCCGTCCACGGGGTTGATGGGAATCAGGTTCACATGGGCGCCCATGCCTTTAATAAGGTTGGCCAGCTTTTGGGCCATCTCATCGCTGTCGTTGACGCCGCGCACCATCGAATACTCAAAGCTGATGCGGCGGCCGGTCTCCTTCTGGTAGCGGCGGCAGGCCGGGATCAGCTGCTCCAGCGGGAACGCATCGTTGACGGGCATCATGCCGGAGCGGGTCACGTTATCCGGCGCATGCAGCGAGACCGAAAGCGTCAGCTGTAAATGGCGCTTGGCCAGCTCGTCGATCTTGGGCACCAGGCCGCAGGTGGACAGGCTGATGTTGCGCATGCCGATGTTGACACCCTCCGGACAGGAGATGATCTCCAAAAAGTCCATCACATTGTTAAAATTGTGCAGCGGTTCACCGATGCCCATTAAAACGATGTGAGAGACCCGCTCTCCGGAGTCCTTCTGTGCGGTGTAAATTTCTGAGGCAATCTCGCCCGCGGTCAAATCCCTCACGCGGCCTGCCTGGGTAGAGGCGCAGAAGCGGCAGCCCATGGCGCAGCCCACCTGGGTGGACACGCAGACCGTGTTGCCATACTTGTAGCGCATCAAAACCGTCTCGATGCAGTTGCCGTCGGCCAATTGCAGCAGATATTTGACCGTACCGTCCTTGGATTGCTGGCGGCGACGGATGGTGGGCGCTGCGATGGTGCAATTTTCCGCAAGTTGTGCCAGCAGGGTCTTGGGCTGGTCGGTCATCTGGGAAAAATCCGTCACAAGCTTCTGGTGCAGCCATTTAAAAATCTGCTTGGCGCGGAATTTCGGCTGGCCCAGGCTGACAAGATACGCGGTCAGCGCGTCCAGCGTAAAATCGGATAAGCAGATCTTCGTTGCTTCGCTCATGCTGCGTTCCTCCCTTCTTTACTATTATAAACGATCATTGTGTACTTTCTGTTTCCAAAATAGCGGCAAAAAATCCGTCAGTGGCCGTTTTATGCGGCAAAAACAGTGTGCCATATTCGCCCTGCTGCATGCCAGGCAGTTGCAAGGCGGGGACAGCCACGTGGAAACGCGGGTTATTTTCGAGGAAAGTTTTCACCTGTTCCTCGTTTTCGTCACGATTGACTGTACAGGTAGAATACACCAATCGGCCGTTTTCGGCAAGTAAATCTGCGCCATTTTGCAGGATCTTCTGCTGGCTTAGCAGCAAATTCTCTATCCCGTCCAAATCTTTATAGCGAATGTCCGGCTTTTTGGCTATGACGCCCAAACCCGAACACGGCACATCGCACAGGATGCGGTCGAATTTGCCCCAATCGCTGCGGAGCTGGGCAGCGTCGTTCTGCACGGCTTCGGCACAGGTGACACCGCAGCGGGCAAAGGCTTTGCGCAGCAGCGGCACGCGGGATTCCACATACTCGCCACTGATTAGTTTCCCTTGATTCTGCATGCACTCGGCCAGCGTCAGGCTTTTGCCTCCGGGCGCGGCACAAAGGTCCGCTACTTTCTGGCCAGGCTGTGCCCCCACACAGAGGGCAGCAAACTGGCTGGCCAAGCCCTGCACGTGGAAAAGCCCCCTGGCAAAGGCCCGGCTTGCGGCGGGCGAGCCGTTGAACTCCACCAGCAGCGCATGGGGCCATGGGCCGGGCCGGACGCTGTGGCCCTCGGTGTGCAGCAAATCGGTCAGCTCTTCGTCGGTGGTGCGCAGGGTGTTGACGCGGATGGCCGTAGCCGGGCGCTCATAAAATGCGGCGGCCATGGCGAAGGCTTCTTCACCGTACTGGTTATAC
>ERZ1026858.1269-NODE-1269-length-12965-cov-5.363362_pt1 | contig 12965 bp, 10 predicted proteins | sample MGYA00380159_ERZ1026858 | MGnify/ENA primary metagenome ERZ1026858 (study PRJEB33269, sample SAMEA4719795) | human gut metagenome | biome: human-associated habitat; feature: organic feature; material: feces | place: Cameroon | collected 2013-10 ...
TCGACAAGATCACCCGCAAGAGCGAGAACCCCTCCATCACCCGCGATGTGGGCGGCGAGGGTGTGCAGCAGGCCCTGCTGAAGATCCTGGAAGGCACGGTCAGCAATGTCCCGCCCCAGGGCGGCCGCAAGCACCCCCAGCAGGAGTTCATCCAGATCGACACCACCAACATCCTCTTCATCTGCGGCGGTGCCTTTGACGGCCTGGACAAGTACATCCAGCGCCGCACCGATAAGTCTGCGCTGGGCTTCGGCAGCTCCCTGAAGGACAACTCCGACGATGCCCAGAAGGCTCTGCTGCGCAAGGTAGAGCCTCACGATCTGGTCAAGTTCGGCCTCATCCCGGAGCTGATCGGCCGTCTGCCGGTCATCACCGTGCTGGATGATCTGGACGAGGACGCTCTGGTCCGTGTGCTCAAGGAGCCCCGCAACAGCCTGGTCAAGCAGTACAAAGAGCTGCTGAACATGGACAACGTGGAGCTGGAGATTACCGACGAGGCCCTCCATGCGATCGCCCGCAAGACCATTGAGCGCAAGACCGGTGCGCGCGGCCTGCGCAGCGTGATGGAAAGCATCCTGATGCCCATCATGTACAAGGTGCCCAGCGATGCCACCATCATCCGCGTGACCATTGATGCGGACACCGTCGAGGGCGGCGAACCGAAGCTGGAATACGGCGCGGTCCGCAAGCGCTATAAGAATCAGACGTCCCTGAGCTGATCTGCCCGTCCGGCAGGCTGCTCCGGGCCGCTGCCCCGCTGAAAGCTAGGACTTTTGGCGGGGCTTTTTTTGAGATATGCTTGTTTTAAGAGCGGATATGAGCTATAATATTAAAGTCTGGACGGCTGGGCTGCGGCTCTCTCTGGCAGGAAGCTCCTTTTCAAAGCCCGGCGCGGACACTGTGGGAACAGGAAGTACGATAAAGGAGTGTGTTTTCAATGGCAAATTATTTTGAGATGAACCGCGACGAACTCGTAGCCGAAAAGGCAAAACTGGAAGAGCAGTACAAAAAATTTCAGGCAATGGGCCTGAAGCTGAACATGGCCCGCGGCAAGCCCGGCCCTCACCAGATGGATCTGGCCATGGGCCTGCTGCAGATGACCGACTATACCACCGATGCCGGCACCGACGCCCGCAACTACGGCGACCTGGAGGGCCTGCACGAGGCCCGCGTCCTGTTTGCGGATGTCTTCGGCGTCAAGCCCGCAGAGGTCTTCGTGGGCGGCAACTCCAGCCTGCAGCTGATGTACAACCTCATCAACATCGGCTATGTGTTCGGCTTCCCGGAGTCTCCCTGCCCCTGGTCTCAGGTGGAGAAGCGCAAGTTCCTCTGCCCGGTGCCCGGCTATGACCGCCACTTTGCCATCACCGAGGAGTTCGGCTTTGAGCTCATCAGTGTGCCCATGACCCCGAACGGCCCCGATATGGATGTGGTCGAGAAGCTGGTGGCCGAGGATGACACCATCAAGGGCATCTGGTGTGTGCCGCAGTATTCCAACCCCGACGGCTACACCTACAGCGACGAAACGGTCGAGCGCTTTGCCAAGATGAAGACGGCCGCTCCCGATTTCAAGATCTTCTGGGATGAGGCCTACATCGTCCACCACCTGACCGATGAGATCATCGAGACTCCCGTTCTGCTGAACGAGTGCAAGAAGTACGGCACACAGGACCGCGTCTTCATGTTCACTTCCACCAGCAAGATCACCTTCCCCGGTGCAGGCGTCTCCGCGATCGCCTGCAGCGAGAACGCCATGAAGTACATCTGCAAGCGCTTCTCGGTCATGATCATCAGCTACGATAAGATGAACCAGCTGCGCCACGTCCGCTTCCTGAAGAACAAGGAAGGCGTCCTGGCCCACATGGCCAAGCACCGCCGCCGCCTGATCCCCTGCTTCGATGCAGTGAAGACGGCCTTCTCCGAGGAGCTGACCCCCTGCGGCGATATCGCCCACTGGACCAACCCCAAGGGCGGCTACTTCATCAGCCTGTATGTAATGCCTGGCTGTGCCAAGCGTGTGGCAGCCCTGTGCAAGGAGTGCGGCCTGACCCTGACGGGTGCCGGTTCCGCTTACCCCTACCACAAAGACCCGGAAGATTCCCATCTGCGCATTGCGCCCACTTATCCCAGCCTGGACGAGGTGGAGACCGCTTCGGACCTGCTGTGCGTCTGCGTAAAGCTGGCCACGGTGGAAAAGCTGCTTGCGGATCAGGAAGCGTAAGCGTCCCCGTTGTTGAAGATCTCCCCGCGCGGCGGAATCCTGCCGCACGGCGGAGGTTTATTATATTTTGGAGGTTTCCCGATTTTTATGAAGACGAAAGGCAAAGCATGGCAGCTTGTTGTCACGGTGCTTCTGATCGCGGCGTTTGTCTACACGGCATTCTTCGGCGTTGCGGTCCGATATGGCGATGTGACCCGAACCTATATCAAGGGCGCGCAGGATATCCGCTTCGGCGTGGATATCAAGGGCGGCGTCAACGTGACGTTTGCACCCTCGGACGGCTACGATGCCACCGATGAGCAGCTGGACGCCGCGCAGCTCGTCATTGAGAACCGTCTGGTCGGCCTGAACGTGACCGACTACGAGCTGTATGTGGACTACGATTCCGACCGTCTCATCCTCGAATTTCCGTGGCAGTCCGGCGAGACGGATTTCGACCCCGAAGCTGCCATCGAAGAGATCGGCACCACCGCCTACCTGACCTTCCGGGAGGGGAGCAGTGCGGACGGGGAGCTGATTTTGGACGGCTCCATGGTCGAGAGCGCAGCGGCGCAGTACGGCCCGGTGAGCGGCAGCTCTTCGGAGTATTATGTGGCCCTCAAGTTCACCGATGCGGGTGCCAAAGCCTTTGGCGATGCCACCACCCGGCTCTACCAGAGCAGCGGCACCATCAGCATCTGGCTGGATGACGAGAATGTCAGCACGGCCACGGTCCATGCGGCCATTACCGATGGTGCTGCCATCATCACAAGCTCGGCATCCAACCCCTTCACACAGGACGATGTCGTCAAGATGGCCCGCCAGATCAACTCCGGCTCGCTGCCCTTTGCGCTGACCGTGGACAGCTACTCTACCATCAGCCCCAGTTTGGGCGAGAACAGCCTGAGCGCTATGGTGCTGGCCGGTCTCATCGCTTTTGCCCTCATCGTGGTCCTGATGACAGCGCTGTACCGTCTGCCCGGTTTCCTGGCCTGCATCGCACTGGCCGGTCAGGTGGCGGCTACGCTGGCCTTTGTCTCCGGTTATTTCCCGGTGTTTGAGAGCTTCACCCTGACGCTGCCCGGCATTGCCGGCATCATCCTGGCCATCGGTATGGGTGTGGACGCCAACGTCATCACCGCCGAGCGCATCAAGGAAGAGCTGCGCAGCGGCAAGTCTCTGGATGGTGCCCTCAAGAGCGGCTTTGCCCGCGGCCTGACGCCCATCATCGACGGCAACGTGACCATCGTCATCGTGGCGGTCGTGCTGATGGGTGCCTTTGGCCCCTCGGACGGTTTCTTTGCAAAGATGCTCCACTTCGTCTTCTTTGCCTTTGGCCCGTCCACTGCGGGCACCATCTATGCCTTCGGCTACACGCTGCTCACCGGTGTGCTGCTCAACTTCGTGTTCGGCGTCTTCGCCACCCGCGTGATGATCCGCGGGGCAGCGGCCATCAAGGCCCTGCGCGACCCCTGGCTCTACGGTGCAGACCGCCCCGGCAGGGAGCCTGCGGAGAAGAAGCCCATCGACTTTGTGGGCCTGCGCAAGCGCTTCCTGACCATTTCCTCCTGCTTGATGGCAGTCATCCTGCTCTGCGCGGTGGTGTTTGGCGTCCGGCTGGATACCGAGTTCACCGGCGGTGCGATGATCACCCTGAGCTATGAGGGCGAGTTCACCACGGCCGATGTGCAGAAGACTGCTTCTGCTGCACTGGGCAGCAAGGACCTGACCCTCCAGACCGGCGAGAACGTCGCCACCGGGGAGCAGACCCTGAAGATCTCCATGCCCGGCAACGAGACCGTGACCACCGATCAGGTGGAGAACCTGCTGGATTCCCTGAACGAGACCTACCCTGACAACGGCTTCGTTCAGTTGTCGCTGAGCAACGTCAGTGCGGCCATGGGTACCAAGTTCCTGCAGAAGAGTCTGGTCGCCGTTCTCTTTGCGCTGGTGCTCATCCTGCTGTATATCGGCTTCCGTTTCCAGAAGATCGGCGGCCTGACCGGCGGCATGATGGCCGTTCTGGCCCTGCTGAACGACCTGATGGTCGTGTTTGGCACCTTCGTGCTGCTGCGCACCCCGCTGGACGGCAACTTTATCGCTGCTATGCTGACCATTCTGGGCTACTCCATCAACGATACCGTCGTCGTGTACGACCGCATCCGCGAGAACCGCACCCTGATGGAGAAGAAGACCTCCTTCGAAGAATTGGTCAACCACTCGGTCAATCAGTCGGCCCGCCGCACCATCATCACCACCGTCACCACCGTGATGGCGCTGGGCGTGATGTGCATCATCTCCAAACTCTACGGCCTGGACAGTATCTTCACCTTTGCGTTCCCGCTGATGATGGGCATGATCAGTGGTGTTTACACTTCGCTGTGCGTGTCCACTTCCGCGTGGGTGCTGTGGAGCGAGCGCAAGACCGACAAAAAGAAAGCGTGAGCTTCGCTCGAACGTGAACATGACCAAATCAGGAGGAACAAACCATGAAATGTCCCTATTGCGGCGATGAAGAATCCAAGGTCATCGATTCCCGCCCGACCGAAGATGGCGAGCGCATCCGCCGCCGCCGGGAGTGCCTGCGCTGCCACATGCGGTTCACGACCTATGAGGTGGTGGAGACGGTCCCGCTGATCGTCATCAAAAAGGATAATTCCCGCGAACCCTTTGACCGGCAGAAGGTGCTCAACGCCATGCTGCGCGCCTGCGCTAAGCGCCCGGTCAGCTACGAGTCGCTGGAACGTGCCGTCAGCAGCATTGAGCAGACGCTGATGAGCTCCTACGACCGGGAAGTGACCAGCGTCCGCATCGGTGAGCTGACCATGCAGGAGCTGAAAAAGATCGACGAAGTGGCCTATGTCCGCTTTGCGTCGGTCTACCAGCAGTTTGCCGACGTCGAGAGCTTTTTCACCGAGCTGCAAAAGCTGATGGGCGACCGGAAAAAGTAAGAGAATCCTTCAAAAAAGCGCACAGCCTCCGCCTGGATTTGGGCGGCAGGGCTGTGCGCTTTTTCGTTGCAGCAGATCGTTCGCATAAGTTCGATTATGCGAAATGTTGAATTGCCTCAGAGGATGCGACGGGCGAGCCAGGCCAGCGTTTCGACCTGGACCTGAGCGCGGCGCAGCTCCCCGAACGCTTCTTCGGGGGCGTTCCATTCCAGATGGCCGTCGGCGGCGCGGAGGGCCGCTTCCAGTTCGGTGAAGTCTTCCGTTTTGAGCAGGTGGTTCATCCCTTCGCGCATCCGGTCGCAGAGGTCGGCTCCTTCGGCAAGGGCCTGACGGGCCCCGGTCAGGTCATCCTCCCGGATGGCTTCCATCGCATGGTCGATGTCGCCGGAGATGTCTTCGGCGAACATCTGCACCCGGAAGCTGCTGTAAAAGGCCACCGCGAGCAGGGCAGCCACGATGCCAAGGCAGGCGTAGATGCGTTTCATGCGTCCTCCTTTCTGAGCGGGTGGGCCGTGCGGCGCGGCTCTTTCTTCAGCAGAAAGTAATCTTCGGTGTCGTTGCCGATCAGAAGCAGGATCTCCTCCACCAGCAGGGTATTGGCCTGTGCAGTCCGTTCGAGCCAGGCGTGGTCCTTGCCGCACCAGTGGAGGTTGTCGTCCAGCACCTGCCCATCCAGCACAAAGGGGATGGTCGCCTGACCGTGCTGGACCTTGAGCGCCAGGTCGGAGAGGGTGGCAGGCTCTCTTTCGGGGCGCAGCGCCACCGAAAGGCTGCCGTTCGTCTCCACAACGGCGTAGGAGACATCCCGTGGGTCAAAGACGTCCTTGCCGCGCAGGGCCTCCATCAGGTCAGCCGTCGTCAGCCGCAGGGTGCGCAGGGCGTTCTGGTCGATCTGCCCATCCAGAATGACCGTTTTGGGCCGGCCGGACATCAGGTTGAAAAATTTCTGGCTCTGGAAGCTGAGAATGGACCCCAGAAGCTCCAGCGCCGCAATGAGGAAGAGCGGGATGAGGCTGGCGGTCACGGGGACTTCCTCCGATTCGATGGAAATGGACGCCAGATTGGAGATGAGGATGGTCGAGACCAGCTCTTCCGGCTGCAGCTCACCCAGCTGGCGCTTGCCCATCAGCCGCATGGCAAACAGGACGCAGAGATAGATCAAAACGGTGCGAACGATCAAGAGCTTCAAGGCGGAACACCTCCTGCGGGAATAACCGGCGCTGCGGCGGGTATCCTACTGCAAAAGGGGGATGGGACCATGCAGCTTTCCGAACATCTGGAAACAAACCTCGCGGCGCTCAACGCTAGGTTGGGCAGCTCTGCCGATTTTTATGCGAAGCGCATCGAGCTTTACCACATTCGGGGTGCGATTCTGCTCTTTGACGGGATGGCCAGCCTCGAATCTCTGTGGGAACTTCTGCTGGACGCAGCCAGCCGCCAGACGCCGCCGCTGCGGCTGGGCGCGCTGCCGAGTGGGGAACAGGTCTATGAGCTGCTCAGCCGCCACTCGGCATTGCCCGCCGAGAGCAGCCCCGTGGAGAACTGGGATGATCTGATGCAGCGCCTGACCGCCGGAATGGCGGTCTTACTGCTGGACGGCAGTGCGAAGGGGCTGGCGTTTTCGGTGCAGAGCCTGAAATTCCGCTCGGTGGAGGAGCCATCCGGTGAAGGAGATCTGCGCGGCTCCCGCGAGGGCTTTTCCGACCTGCTGCGGGTCAATCTGAGCCTGTTGCGGCGGCTTATCCGCACCGAAGCGCTGGTGATGGAAGTGCAGCAGGCAGACTGCGCGATGAAAACGGAATATGCCGTCTGCTACTGCAAAGATAAGGCCTCGCCCGCCGCCGTGGAGCAGGTGAAAGAGACACTGCGCCGCGCAAAGCCGCAGCTGCTGTTGGATTCGAGCTACTTTTTGCCCTGGCTGTTCCCCTGCCGGGTGCGCACAGCGTCCCCGGTGAGCTACACCGAGCGCCCCGCCGTGGCCTCCGCGAAGCTCTGTGAGGGGAAGATCGTCGTTCTCGTCAACGGGAGCCCATCCGCGATGGTCCTGCCGACCCTCTTCGGCGAAAACTTCGAGTGTCTGGACGACTACGCCCAGCCTGCGTTTTTTGCGTCCTTCCTGCGCCTTCTGAAATATGGTTCCTTCTACCTGAGCATCTTTCTGCCGGGGGTGTTCGTCTGCCTGGCGGTCTACCTGCCGGAACTGCTCCCGCCGCAGCTGCTCTTCAAGATCGAAGCTGCTGAGCGGGCCACTCCGTTCCCGCTGTTTGGGGAGATGGTGCTGGTCATCCTGCTGCTGGAGATCATCCGGGAGGCAGGGCTTCGGATGCCGCAGACGCTGGGGCACTCGGTCAGTCTGGTCGCGGCGCTCATCATCGGGGACGCAGCCATCGCCACCGGTCTGCTGAGCACACCCGTCATTCTCATTGCAGCGGTTGCATCCATCGCCGTCTTCGTGGTGCCGTCCCTCTACGAAATGGCCACGGCATTCCGCTTTCTGGTCCTGCTGGCGGCGGGAGTGGCAGGCCCTGTGGGGCTTGTGTGCGCGGCGTTGGTCGTTTTGCTCGCTCTGGCGCAGGTGTCAGCGCTGGGGGTGCCCTATTGTGCGCCGGTGCGTTTCCCGAAAACCGCACTTTCTCCGGACGGTGTGACCCGCCGGACCTACCGCACCCTGTCCGCACATCCTTTTTCCATCTGGCAGAAACGGAGGTGAGCCAATGGAGCAAACCGGATCATTCCGTGCCGCCGTGCCGCTCAGCGTTCTGACCGCGGTGCTGGGGCAGTGCATCACTTCCGGCAGCGCCATGTCAGCTCGGCTGTTGCTGCTGCAGGGGTTCCCCATGGCGCTGGGCATCGGCCTGCTTTCGTCCTGCTTGATGCCCGCCGAAGGGGAAGCGGGGCTTCGTTCCGAAACCGGAATCCGCCCCCGGCTGCTCTGCCTGCTTTTGTCCGTGTGGTTTGGCGCAGAGCTGTGGGAGACGCTTTGGCAGGCACAGCAGGTGTGCCGGGAGCAGTTTTCGTCCATGGCAGTCCTCGGCGTTCTGCCGCTGCTGCTGTTGGCGGGCTGGCAGCTGAAGCCGGACGTCTTTTCCCGCAGTGCGGGGGTCTTGTGGTGGGCACTGGCGCTGGCGGGTCTTGCCTGCGTTGGGAGCCTGCATAGCCAGCTCCACTGGGAAAATCTTTTCCCCGCAGCGGAACCCACAGGGGTGTTCCGTTTCCCGCTTTATGCGGAATCCATCGCGTGGCCCCTTCTGTTTGGAAAACGCGGATGCACCGGGAGGCGCTGCTTCCTGCTGCCGTTTCTGACGCTGGCGGGGCTGTTCGGTTTTGCGCTGGGGCGGGAACTTCTGTTTGGGTCCGGCCGTCCGCTTCCGGGAAATGAGCTGCTGCGCGCCGGGACGCTGGGACGTGTCTCCCGGCTGGATGCAGCCTTTCTGCTCGTCTGGCTGGCAGCGGCACTGTTCCGGGGCTGCTTTCTGGTGCGGGTCCTGCGGGAACTGCTCTGCCGCCCGGAGGAACCGGAAAAGGGGGTGCCGGAATGAGAGCTTCCCATGCACTGCGCTGGCTGGCAGGGGGCGTTCTGGTGCTCTGGTGCGGCGTCTTTCTGCGGATGGAGACCACCGAGAAAAGCATGGTGCGAGCACTCATCGTCCAGCCGAACCGCAGCGGCTGGGCGGTGCAGCTGCTCTATCAGTTCCCGGAAGCGGCTGCGGATGCCTCCGACGCCGTGGCAGAAATCCGAAGCTGTTCGGCCGAGGATGCCACGCTGCCGCTCGCGCTGCACAAAGCCGAACGGGAACTGCCCAAAGCTGCAAATTACCGGCTGTGTGAATATCTTCTCTTTGACGAAACAGCGTCGCAAACCGACCTTCTGGAACTGGAAGAGTTTCTGCAAACGGAACCCGTCAGCCGCCTGTCGGCGCGGGTGCTCTTTGCTGCTGGTAGTGGGACTCTGGCGGAAGAAACTCTGCCGGACGGTCTGCCGGGCAGCGGGGCGGAACCGGAAGAGACTGCTGCGGCCCCGGAAACGCTTCCGGGAGCACTTTTACAGGCCGCCGAGGATACCGCCGCATGGGCTCCGCATTTGTACGAGTGCGCAGCGGGGGCCGTGGTCCCCATCTTAAAAATTGAGGAAGACCGGGTGACATGGCAGAAGGAGAGCTGCCTTTTGACTGCGCAGGGAAGCACCCGGCTTTCCCCGAACGAGACGGCCATGGCGCAGCTCTTGCAGGAACGGACGATGCCGGTGGAGTTCGCACTGGAAGGGGAGACTGTCACCCTCCGGCGCTGTGTCGTTTCGGTGGAAGCGGAAGGGAACGAGTTTGCGGTCACGCTGACCGGCCAGCGCAGGGCGGGCACACCGCCGGTGGCGGAAAGCGTGTGCCGCCAGCTGGAGGCGCTCTGCGAAGAGACCATCGTCCGGGCCTGGCAGTCGGGCGCAGACCTTCTCCGGATGGGCGCAGTCCGTGCGCTGAAGGAAGGGCCGGGTGCCTTTTTTACAACAAAAAACGCCTGCCCGGAGGTGCGGGCAAGCGTGAAGATGCTGGATCTTTAATGGGCGGTCTCAAAGATGACGGTGATGGTCGTGCCGACATTGATCTCGCTTTCCAGCCGAATGCGGGCGTTGTGGATGCGGGCAATGTGCTTGACGATGGCCAACCCCAGCCCGGTGCCGCCGGTGGCCTTGCTCCGGCTCTTATCGACCCGGTAGAACCGCTCGAACACGCTGGACTGGGCTTCTTTCGGGATGCCGATGCCATTGTCCTTGACGGTCAGGGTGCAGTGCCCATCCCGTGTGCAGGCGGTGATGAGCTGGACCTTTCCGCCGGGGCGGTTGTACCGGATGGCGTTGTCGCAAAGGTTCTGGCACAGCTCATCCAGCAGGCTCCGGCTGCCCAGCACAGGGGCGCTCTCGCCGAGATAGGTCAGGGAGATGAACGACTTCTGCGCGTTCACCTTCTGGCGCTCGACGCACTCTTTGGCCACATCCAGCAGATCGACCGTCTCCATCTGGGGGGTGTCGTTGGTCTCCGAAACGTTGTCCAGATGGGACAGCTGCAAGATATCGTTGACCAGCTGGATCATCCGGCTGGCTTCTACATGGATCTTCCGGCCGAACTCCGGCACATCCGCAGACTTGGCGATGCCGGTTTCAATAAGTTCGGCATAACCGGAAATGCTGGTCAGGGGTGTTTTCAGCTCGTGGCTGACATTGGCCGTAAATTCCTGCCGCATCTTCTCGTTGTTTTCGCGGAGCAGGCGGTCCGAGTGGATGCTCTCGGCAAAGGGGATCAGCTCCTTGTACGGCACATTTTCCTGGATGTGTTCCAGATCGTCCGTCATCTTCAGAATGGGCTGGATGAGGCTCCGGGTCAGCAGACCGGCCATCATGGCAGCTGCGCCCATCATCACGATGCAGCTCAGCACGATGGCCGGCAGGGCCGCATCGTAGATGGACCAGATGGTCTCGGAATCCTGCGCCACACGGAGGATGTCGCCATCCGGCAGGAGCATGGCGTAGTAATACGTCTCAAACCCCAGCGTCTGGGAGTCGCGGCGGTTGCGGCCGATGCCCTCCTGCTTGGCCTGTTGGATCTCCGGGCGGCTCAGGTGGTTCTCCATCTGCTGGCTGGTCGCGGATTCGAACAGGACACTGCCGTCCGAGGCGATGAGCGTGATGCGCAGATCGCCGTTGACATAGGCGGAGAGCTGGGCCGGGTCGTCGATCTGTTCACACCCGGCGGCAACGAGGCTGGCCTCGTTTTCCAGCGCCGCCCATGCCTGCTCCCGGAAGGCTCTGTGGAATACGAAGATGCAGAGCACGGCGGTGCAGATCAGCCCGACAAAGCCCATCCAGAACAGCCGATAACTGATTTTTTCTTCCATGCTCCGTGGTTTCATTCTTCGTTTTCCTCCTCGTTGTCGGCCAGCTTGTAGCCGACTTTCCGCACGGTGCAGATGTACTTTCCGGCATCGCCCAGCTTTTTGCGCAGGGTGCGGATGTGCATATCCACGGTGCGGCTTTCCACCGAGATGTCGGTGCCCCACACCACCTGCAAAATGGTCTCGCGGGTCACAACCAGGTTGGTGTTTTCCAGCAGCAGGCGGAGCAGGCTGTATTCCTTGTAGGTCAGGTCGATGTGGGCGTCGTTCACCGTCACGATGTGGCGGGCGTTGTCCAGCAGGATCTCATGGAAGGCGTAGACGTTCGTCTTTTCCTCCGGGGCCGAGCGGCGCAGCGCAGCCCGCACCCGGCTCAAAAACTCCATGATGCCAAACGGCTTGGTGATGTAATCGTCTGCGCCGCAGTCCAGCCCGCGCACGGTGTCCAGCTCGCTGGATTTGGCCGTGACCATGATGATGGGCAGACGCCGCAGGGAAGGGGTGTTGCGCAGCTTTTTCAGGATGGAAAAGCCGTCCTCACCGGGAAGCATGACGTCCAGGATGACCAGCTCCGGCACGGCAGCATTCATGGCCTGCCAGAAGCTCTCGGACGATTCAAAACTCTGCACGTCATATCCGCTGGACTGGAGCGCATACTGCTCCAGCTCCCGGATGGCGGCATCGTCTTCTACGATATAGATCATGCCTTGGGGTCCTCCTTTTCGCTTGCCACGGCGGGTTCACCGTCCGGGAAGAGATATCGCTCACGGTAACGGTCCAGGCGGCGGCGGAACTGTTCGCTCTCCTTGGTGTCGTTGCCGTAGCGGAGATCGTTCAGATAGGCGTGGGTATCAAAGCTGTCCTGTGCGACTTCGATCTGGGCAACGGCAACGTTGCTGCAGTGGTCGCAGACACGCTCATAGTTGGTCAGCAGGTCTTCCAGCACGAAGCCGTATTCGATGGAGCAGCTGCCAGCCTGCAGGCGGGCCACATGCCGTGCCTTGATGGCGCGGACCAGTTCGTCCACAACGGTCTCCATGGGTTCGACCTTGCTGGCCAGATGCAGGTCGGCCTTGCGGAACGCATCGGTCGTGCGGCTCAGCACATCCTGCACCGCGCCTTCCAGAACCTGCAGCTCCTCGTGCGCATCCTGGGAGAACGCGATGTTCTTGGCGTGGATCTCTTCGGCAGAGCTGAGCAGATTCACGGAATGGTCGCTGATGCGCTCGAAATCGCTGATGGTGTGGAGCAGGGTGTTCACGCTCTGGCTGTCGGCGTGGCTCAGCTCCCGGCTGGACAGCTTGACCAGATAGGTGCCGAGGGCGTCTTCGTACTGGTCTACCTTGGCCTCTTCGTCCCGGACTTTCTGGGCCAGGGTGTCGTCCCACTGGTGGGTCAGGCTCATGGCCTGCACCACGCCCACGCGGGCCAGCTCGGCCATATCCGCAGTGGCGGCGCGGGCGCGTTCCACAGCAACGGCGGGCGTCTTGAGCAGACGCTCATCCAGCAGGGCGAAGCTCTCTTTCTCGGCATCGTCCGGGATGGTGAGGATGGCCAGCTTTTCCAGAACGTTGGCGAACGGCAGCAGGACCGCCGTGGCCGCAATGTTGAACACAGAGTGGATAACAGCGATGCCCCACGCCGTGACGGTATCGTTGACAAAGGTGAAGTGCAGGACCAGATTCAGGCCATAGTACATTGCCAGAAAGAGGGTCACACCGATGATGTTGAAGTACAGATGCACCATAGCGGCGCGGCGGGCGTTTTTGTTGGCACCCACAGAGGAGATCAGCGCGGTGACGCAGGTGCCGATGTTCTGGCCCATGATGATGGGGATGGCGCTGCCGTAGGTGATGACGCCGGTGGAGCTGAGCGCCTGCAGGATGCCGACGCTGGCGCTGGAGCTCTGGATGATGCCGGTGACGAGTGCGCCG
>ERZ1026858.1272-NODE-1272-length-12947-cov-6.751164_pt1 | contig 12947 bp, 8 predicted proteins | sample MGYA00380159_ERZ1026858 | MGnify/ENA primary metagenome ERZ1026858 (study PRJEB33269, sample SAMEA4719795) | human gut metagenome | biome: human-associated habitat; feature: organic feature; material: feces | place: Cameroon | collected 2013-10 ...
TAGATCGTCGGCAGCGTCAGATGTGTATAAGAGACAGGTCCCCCAGACGGGCCATGTTTTCGCCCTCGTAAGCGATCTGCTCAATGGAGGAACCGGCATAGTATCCGCCGCCGTGCAGCCACACCAGCACGGGGCGGCGGGCATTATCCAGCGCGGGGGTCCAGATGTTCAGGTTCTGGCAGGCTTCGTCCATCAGCCAATAGCGGTGGGGCACCAGCATTTCGCCGTTGGGCTTGGGCATTTCCAGCAAAGGGCAGACATAGCCGTAACTGGTGGCGTCCAGCACGCCGTCCCACGCGGCTTGCTCCGGCGCGTGGAAGCGCCTGGCCCTGGCGTAAGGGATGCCCTTAAAGATATCCAGCCCGTCAAAACGGTAGCCGCGCACCGAGCCGCCGGTGGTGCGCACCAGCGGGGCATCGGCAGAACAAGAAAAAGTATGGGTCATAGCAAACTCCTTTCCGGCAGTGGGCAAAAATGATACACTTTTGATGCTGGTTCTATTGTAGCAGATTTACGCGAAAAAAGAAGCCATAAAACGCAGAAATGCAGCAAAACCTATCAAATTTTGTTGCCCCGGGATGTACAGCGGTGCTACCATAAATAATGGAAGATTATACATGAAAACAATGAACAGATGTGCAAAAGCGCAGTGTGCGGCTGCCGGAGTATTACGACTTTATCCTGTTGGATGTGCAGATGCCGGTTATGGATGGCCGCACGGCGGCCCGCACCATCCGGGCCATGAACCGCCCGGATGCCAAGACCGTGCTGATGTTTGCACTTTCCGCCGATGCTTTTGTGGAAGATGAGCGGCTTTCTGCAGAGAGCGGCATGAACGGCCACTTTGCAAAGCCGGTGGATTTTGCCGCATTGCAGCGCAGCATTGGCAAGTTTTTGTGCCAGCGCCGCGGGTAAGCGAGAGAGCGAAGGTGTACCGGAAACACCGAAAATCCAACCGGTTTCTGCAAAGGCAGAAGGAATTTTGTGTTTGCGGAATATGCGTTATTTTCGTTGTTTTGAGCTACACCGTTAAGTGGGAATGATGAAGAAGAGAAAAAATGTACATGGGCGGATGCTCCTTTGGGGAAATTCAGGCGGCGGTATACAGGGTGCCGCGGCGTTTCATCCAGCGGTAGGCCGCCACGCAGATCATGACGGATAACAGCGAACCCGCCGGTGCGGCCAGCCCCATAGGCAGCAGGGTTCCGGCAAACAGCCGGGAAGCCAGGTAGGACCCCGGAACGCGCACCAGCACAATGGCGATGATGTTGTGGAGAAAGCCGATGTAAGACTTGCCGCAGGCGGCAAAGTACCCGGTAAAGCTGAAGTGGATCCCGGCAAAAATGGTATCCACAATATAACCGCGGATGTACTGGCAGCCCATCAGCACTACGGCGGCATCGGTGGTGAAGCACCCCAGCAGCGGCTCGGCCACCAGCTCAATGACCAATACCACGGCAATGCCGTAACCGGTGGCGATCATGGCGGCGTATTTCAGGGTCTGGGCGGCGCGCTCCGGCTTGCCTGCGCCAAGGTTCTGGGCAGACAGCGCCGATACCGCCGCCAGCATGGAGGACGGCACAATGAACATGGCGCTGATGATTTTTTCCACAATGCCCACGGCGGCAGAATCAACCAGGCCGCGGTGGTTGGCAATGATGGTGATAATGATGAACGCGACCTGAATGCAGCCGTCCTGCACAGCGACCGGCAGGCCGATTTTAAGAATACGGCCCAGCACGCCTTTGCGCGGGCGGAAGTTATGGCGGCTCAGCCGCAGGCCGGTTTTGTGCCGCCGGATGCCGAACAAGGCAACGATAACACTCAAGGTCTGCGAAAGGGTAGTGCCTAGCGCAGCGCCCACCGGGCCAAGGGCCATGGGACCGATGAAAAGAATATCCAGCGCAATATTGGCGGCGCAGGCAACGGCGATAAAGTACATCGGGCTTTTGGAATCCCCCAAACCGCGGAAGATGGAGCTGATGATGTTGTATGCCGTGATGAACGGGATGCCGATGAAGCAGATGGTCAGATACTGCACCGTGCCGGGAACGGCCTCTGCCGGAACACCGATCAGGCCGACCAGCGGACGCACTGCGGCCACCAGCACGGTGGTAAAACCGAGGGAGACCGCCATGAACAGGGTGACGGTGTTGCCGATGGCGGCTTCGGCATCGCGCATATTGCCCGCACCCACGGCGTGGCCGATGATGACGGTGGAACCCATGGCAAGCCCAACAATGATAACGGTCAGCATGTGCATGACCTGGCTGCCGTTGGCAACGGCGGTGATGCTGTCCACCCCGCAGAACCGGCCGGTGATGTACAGGTCAGCCATGCCGTACAGCGTTTGCAGAAAGTAAGAGAGCAGATACGGCAGGGCAAAGGTCAGAATGACCTTGAACACGCTGCCGGTTGTAAGATTTTTTTCCATGATAATTTCCCATCCTCAGCTGGCAATAGTCTAGGGCGTATCTGAAAAGTCGAAAATGTAGTCTATTTCTACAAACACAGCGGGATTTTTGCCTTAAATCCTGCTTGTGTTTGCGAAATATCCGTCATTTTCTTTATTTTCAGATACACCTTAGTATCAGAGCAAGTAAAAGCTATTGTCATTCCCCTTGCAGCTGCTGCTGGCAGAACTGCCAGAAACGCTCCGCCGTGGCAGGCAGGAGCGTGCTGCGCCTGCGGGAAAGGTAAGCCGTGCGGCTGGGGTCCGGCTCTGTCATCCTGGCTGCCGCCGCTGTTGTGCGGGTGTTCGCCGCCAGAAAGCTGACTGCCGCCATGCAGAGCGAAAAAGCATAAGCTGATTTTATTCTAACACAAGCCTCCTTACTTTGCCATCAATTTTGGATGGATTGGGAATTTAACAGAAAACCTCCGGCTGCATTGTGCGAGCAGCCGGAGGTTTTCTGTTTTAATACAATCTCATATAAAGAACATATGTTTTGATGCATTTGCTGACAAATCTGTGGCGGCAGAAAAAAGTGTAGAACTTGACAATAAGACTTTTGGAAATATTATCAAGGAGGAAATCGACCGTATTAACGCAGAAGAAAAGGCCGGGGATGTGGCTGAATGATGTATCGGTTAAACAAGAACGAAAGAATTTTTGATGTTTGTCATGAGGAATGGAGCAAACATCGGCCCCTACAAAAATGCCGGGTGCTGCGAGAGAATAAAATACCCAAGCATTATCGCATAAAGCAAGACAGTTATCATTAAGATTCTCTTACATTTCTCTCTCCAACATACAGCCACAGCAGCAGGCGGTGCCCCACTTGAAGCAGGGGCACCGCCTGCTGTTTTGATTTAATAGACGTTTGATTTGCGGCAAAACAAAACACCGGGTGCCATATGGCACCCGGTGCTTCAGTTAAATAACCGGCGCAATCAAACCGGTATCAGAGGAGGAGAAAACAGCAAAATTAGTTTGCGCGGTACTGGGCCGGCAGCTGGTCGATGGTCTGCCATTTCTGCATGGCGTCTTCCAGGCTCATGCCGCCTGCAACAGCGTCGCGGCGGCAGGCGTTGACGGCCTGGATCTCTTTCATCTTTTCGCCGGTCAGGCTGTAGTTCTTCATGGCGAGCAGGGTAGCAGCCCATGCAATCATGGGGATGACGCAGAACAGAACGATAACAACCACGTTCATGCCGGGGGTGTACGGGTCGTACTGGGTGGGCAGGCTGTCAAGGCCGATAAAGCTGACGGCCACGCCGACCACGGTAGCGGACAGGCTGGAAACCAGCTTGTCAACCAGGCTGAACAGAGTGCCCATAATGCCGGGGATATACTTGCCGGAGATGTAGGTCTCGTAGTCAGAGCAGTCGGCAACCATGGGGATGGGCATATCGGCAGTAGCGTAATAAGCGCCATAGCCAATGCCGAACAGAGCAATGAACAGGATGGTGTAAACGTTGATGGAAACCTTGCCGTCAGACATCAGAGACAGGGTGAAGGCATCGCCCTTACCCCACAAGAGCAGCAGCACCAGAACGCCGATGTAGCAGATCAGCGCAACGCTGACATAGCGCATCAGGCTGGCTTTCTGGCCTTTCTTCTGGCTGGTACGGACGGTGAGCAGGAAGAAGGGAACGCTGAACACATAGCCCAGAACCATCATGGGCAGGTACAGCCCGTCATAGTTGCCCATCATGCAGCCGTACAGCATGCACAGAACGGTGGTGTTGGTGGCAATGGAAAGTGCCAGCTTGCAGCCTGCACCAGCCACCATCAGGCGCTGCATGGGGTTGTTGCCCTTGATGATGGCAACATACTCGGCAACCTTGATCTTTTCGGTCTTCTGGCCGCCGATGCCAAAGTACTTCGGCTGGTCCTTTTCCCAGATGCCGATGACAGCCAGGATGGTCAGGGCGATGGAGATCACGATGCCGACAGGAGCCAGGGTGCGGAAGAAACCGGCGGAAGCGTAACCGCCCTCATAGTTTTTGGCCAGGATGGGGGCAAAGAACTGCATGGCGCCCATGCCCAGCAGGGAGCCGACGGTGTTGAAGATGGTGAACAGGGGGCGCTGCTTGGGATCGTTGGTCAGAACAGTCTGGCCGGAACGGGTGCAGGAAGTCTGGAAGGTGTAGCCGATGACCCAGATGGCGTACAGGGCTACAAAGGCAACATAACGTGCCCATTCCATGGAGGCGGGGATCAGCGGGGTCAGGCAGTACAGCACCAGGATGCTGACAGCCATGATGAGGTTGCCGATGACCATAAACGGGCGGAACTTGCCGAACTTGCCGTTGGTGCGGTCCATCAGGGCACCGATGATAGGGTCGGTAATGGCGTCAAACAGGCGCATGCCGGTGACCATCACGGAGGCGAAGATCATGCTCAGGGCCAGAACCTTGCTGCCGAAAGTGGCAATGTAGGAAAGCACCAGAACATAGTACACGTTGGTAGCGCCGTTGTTAAGCGGGAACAGCATCAGCTGGTAAGGCTTGGCGCGGTTGACGCTGGCAGACGCCGCAGAGTTTTGTTCACTCATGGGGGCATTCTCCTTTCATAACAAAGACCCCCGCCCCGAAACGGGCGGGGGCATAAACGATTCAAAAGGGGGAAAGTGCGGGGGTTAAACCTTACTGCTGGTTCTGAGCGCTTGCGGTGTTGGCAGCCTGCTCAGCAGTCCAGGTCTTTTTGCGCTTGATGGCAACAACCAGGCGCCAGATGCACAGCACGGTCAGAACAGCCAGAACGGTGTCCAGAGCGTACAGGGCGGTCTTCCACCACGGGGTGATGACCTTCAGGCGGTCAGCGGAGGACCAGCCGTTCATAGCGTTGGAGTTGGCAACGGTGTACAGGATCTTGTGCATGGATTCGCGCATTTCGGTCACGATGTAAGCATCGTTCTCGTACTTCGGAGCCAGGGTGGTGTGGATGGTCGGGTCCGGGCTATCCCAGATATCGGAACCGGCAATCAGACCATCGGCCAGATCCATGTATTTGCTGGAACCGGAGTAGTCGGTGATGATCATGCCGCGCATGCCCAGTTCGCCGCGCAGGAAGCTGGTCAGCAGGTTATCGTAAGCGCCGCACCAGTAAGCGCCCCAGCGGTTAAAGCCGGTCATAACGCTCCAGGCACCGCCATCGGTGATGGCCTTGTCAGCAACTTCCAGGTAGATTTCGCGGGCAGCCTGCTCGTTCAGCCAGGTGTTCACGCCGCGGCGGCTGGATTCAGAGTCGTTCAGGGCAACGTGCTTCAGGTAAACGTAAACGCCCTTGGACTGGATGCCGTTGACTTCGGCAGCGCAGATGGTGCCGGCAACGAACGGATCAGAAGCATAGTACTCGAAGTTACGGCCAGAGTAAGCGGTGCGGTGCATGTTGATGCCGGGGCCATACAGACCAGAGTAACCCATGGCCAGGCAGTCTTCGCCAATGCAGCGGCCCACATCGTTGATCAGGTCAACGTTGAAGGTGGCAGCCATAACGTCTTCGGAGGTGTAGCACATAGCGGAAGCGCCGCCGGTCAGTGCTGCGGTCAGGCCCTGCGGGCCGTTTTCGTCTTTGGTACGGGTCTTGCCGATGGATTCAACAGCGGCAGTGTTGTGGAAGCCCAGGGTGATGGTGTTGACCATCTCGTTGAAGGTCAGCTGATCCAGCAGGGTATCCCACTGGGGATCGTCATAGTCGGCACCGATCATGGAAACCAGAGCCAGACCATTGTCAGCGCCCAGGGTGGGCATTTCAACGCTGTCAGCCTTGCTGCCGTCGTAACGGGTGAAAGCCAGGTGATCAGCCAGGGTCTGGGTTGCGTTCAGCACAACAGGCTGGGTGGGGAAGGTGGCAACCCAGTTGGAGCGGCTCAGCCAGGTAACTTCGCCGGGTTCGCTGCTGCTCTTGTTGGGGTCTGCTTCATCAAACAGGTTGGTGATGGCAGTGCCGTTTTCGCTGGTGGCGTAGGTGGTGCTGTCCAGAGCGGCGTTGGTCCACTTGTAGGTCAGGGCAACGTTGCCATCGGCAGTCATGCGGCCATCGGTGTTCTCAACAGTGTAGCCCTTAGCAGCCAGGATGTTGTTCACAGCGTTGTGTGCATCGGTGGCAGCGGTGAAGTAGTAGTCGCCAGCGTCAACAATATAGGTCTTGGCGTTGTTGGCATCATAGGTGCGCAGCTCGCTCTTGTCAACGGTGATGTTGACAGTCTCGGAAGCGCCGGGAGCCAGGATATCGGTCTTGGCAAAGCCGCACAGCTCAGCAGAAGCCTTCTCGATGCCGTTGGCCTTGTCGTAATCGGTGTAGGGGCTCTGGAAGTACAGCTGAACGGTTTCCTTGCCGGAGTAAGTGGAACCGGTGTTGGTGACTTTCAGGGTGACATTGAAAGCATCAGCAGATTCGGTCACATTGAAATCGCTGTACTCGAAGGTGGTGTAGCTGTCGCCATAGCCGAAGGGGAAGGCAACAGTGGTGGACCAGTTATAGTCGCCAGCATTGCCGGTGCCCATAACAGCGTCCTCGTAGCGGGTCTCGTAGTAACGGTAATCCAGGTAGATGCCTTCCTGATACACGCTGTACATACCCTGCACATCAGGACCATCAGTCAGCAGGTTGTAATCTGCTGCGTTGGGGTAAGCCTGGGTGTAGAAGTTATAGATGGCGGGGTTGGCCATGTTGTCGTACAGGTAGGAATCAACCAGGCTGCCGGACGGGGTAACCTCGCCAGCCAGCAGCTGGGCAACACCGTTGATGCCGGTCTGGCCCACGTCGCCGATCCACATAGCGGAATCAATGCCGTAATCCTCGCCGCAGATCTCCGGGTTCAGGAAATCCAGCTCAATGGCGTTGGAAGAGTTGATCAGAACGATGATCTTCTTGAAGGTGCCGTTGTCCTTCAGGGTCTTCAGGTTCTGGAGCAGTTCCTTTTCTTCAGCGGACAGGGCCAGGTAGTTGCCGTCGCCCTCCTGGCCTTTGATCCAGGAATCATTGGTGCCGTTTTCGCCGCTGGGCAGGTCAGCGCCCTCGCCGCCGGAGCGGGAGAACACGACGATAGCAGCATCGCCGTAGTCAGCAAAGCTGGACTCAGCGCTGGACAGCTTGCTCCAGGGAGCTTCGTTCACAGCGTACTGGGTGTTGGCTTCCAGGGTATCGGAGATGGCAGCCGGGGTGATGCGGCTGTAGTTCTTCATCATATCGTCAGAAGAATACAGATCCCACAGGGTGCTGTTGACCTGGATGCCCTGATCTTCCAGAGCCTGCTTGAAGTTGGGAGCCTTGCTGGTGTCAACGGAGCCGGAACCGGTGCCGCCGTACATCAGGTCCACGGAGCCGTGGCCGAACAGGCTGACCTTTGCGCCGCTTGCCAGGGGCAGGGCGTTGCTGTCGTTCTTCAGCAGGGCTGCGCCTTCGGCTTCAACCTGTGCGCACAGCTCAGCCTCGTAGGACTCGCGCTCTTCATCAGAGGTGAAATCGCTCTTGAAGTACTCAGTGTCTTCGTTGCTGTCGCCCTTGATGATCTTGTAGGTGTCGGCGTCCAGGTAGTTATTAACGGTGGTCGTATAATGGAACGCAACCGTCGTGCCTACAATGGCGCCTGCGGTCAGGACGGCGGTAACGGCGGTCAGGCCGGACCACATCCCAACTTTGGGTTTCTTACTCATTGTGTTCTCCTCCTGTTAGAAAATGCTCTATAACAAACTGTATTAAGCGAGAACAAAATACAGAGTGTTCAAAATAGATTATACCCAGTTTGCACTCTTGGATTTGGCCTTGTGCAGCTTGTACTCCGGGTTGGGGGTATCTACATGGCGGATGACGGACTCATCGGTGCGGTCACCAGCCACGGCCTGAATGTGCAGTTCACCGTTCAGGGGAACCTTGAAGGTGAAAACATGCTCGCCGGTCTGCTCGCCTACCTTGTTGCCGTTTACATACAGGGCAACGGTGCTCTGGTTGGAATAAACCTTTACGGTAGCGGTGCTGCCGGTGCGCTCCACAAAGCGCTTGGAGCAGATGTGCACAAAGGCTTCATCGCTCCACCATGCTTTATACAGATAGAAGCTGTCCTTTTTGGTTTTGCGGTCAAAGGTCACAAGGCCCTTGTGGTTCATGCCCGGCTCGCCGCCCTGGTCACGGGCGTCTGCAGCAAAGTCAAACATGTTCCAAACGTGGGTGGCCCACATCCAGGGGTGGCGCTTGAAGCAGCGCAGCATGTACTCATGGTACTTGGCCTGGTATTCCTCGGTGTGGTCGCCGCGGTGGGGGTGTGTGCTGTGCAGGTTGGGCATGCCCTCCGCGCCGTATTCGCTGTAGCCGAATGGGCGGTTGGGGAAGCAGAGATGGAAGAAGCCCATCCACAGGTCGTTCAGGATAAAGCCCGGAACGTACCAGCCCAGGTACAGGTTCCAGCTGACCATATCGGTAATGTGGGCCGAACGGTTGAAGGGGCCGCACATGGCGTAGCAGGCCAGGGTGGTCAGGCGGGTCTTGTCCATCTCGTGGCACAGGTCGTTCAGCTGGCGGTGGTTATCCAGCATGTCCTTCTTGTCCTTGGTGGAGATGGTGATCTCGTTGGAAACGCCCCAGCAGACGATGCAGGGGTGGTTGTAGTTCTGGATGATCAGCTCTTTCATCTGGCTGATGGTGTTCTCGCGGCCGTTGGGCATGTGCTCACTGATGTAGGGGATCTCGGCCCAAACAACCATGCCGACCTCGTCGCACAGATCATAGAAGTACTGGTCGTGCTGATAATGAGCCAGGCGGATGGTGTTGGCACCGATCTCTTTGATCAGGGCCATGTCCTCATCGTGCATCTCGCGGGTGATGGCGTTGCCCAGGCCCTTGCGGTCCTGATGGCGGGAAACGCCGTGCAGCGGGTAAGACTTGCCGTTCAGGAAGAAGCCCTTCTTGGGGTCAACCTTGAAGCTGCGCACGCCAAAGCGGGTGGTGGTCTCATCTTCCACCGTGCCGTTCACCACAAGGCGGGCCTTGCAGCTGTACAGGTACGGATCCTTAACGCCGTTCCACAGGTGTGCGTTGAAGATGGTCAGGGTGATGTCGGGGCCTTTGCCGGTGGCAACGGTGTTGCCGGCAGCGTCCAGCAGCTCAATGCTCACTTCGCCCTCGCCGTCGTGCCAGGTGGTAACCTGAACGCTGGCATCTGCGCCCTGCACAGTGGGAGTGATGCGGATGCCGGGGCCGCCGAAGTAATCCAGGGTGAAGTGGTTCTTGCTGACCACCATCAGGCTGACATCGCGGTAGATGCCGCCATAGAAGGTGAAGTCAGCTTTCTGGGGGTAAACGCGGTCGTTTTTGCTGTTGTCGACTTCCACGGTCAGCTCGTTTTCATCCCGCAGCAGTTCGGTGATGTTGGCGCGGAAGGTGGAGTAGCCGCCGTCGTGGTTGCAGACGGGGGAGCCGTTCAGAACCACATGGGCGCTGGCGTTGACGCCGTCAAACTGAATCCAGACCTGCTGGGAGGCGGTGTCAAACTGGGGAGCAGCGAAAAGGGTGCGGTAGATGCAGGTGCCGCGCCAGTAGTCATTGCCGCCGTCCTGACCATCGCGGGCGTTCCAGGTGTGCGGCAGGTCCACCGTTGTAGTGGTGCCGTCGGGGCCGGTGAATTCCCAGCCCTTCATGATTTTGGTGATTTCTCGCATGGCGCAGCCATCCTTTCTTTTTGCTGTTATTATTGTAACGAACAGCGAAAAATGTCGCAATGGGTTTTGCATAATCGGTCATTTGCGTGGAATAAACGGTTTTTGCCTGACAAAAAAATAACCCTTACATTTGTGCAATATGTACAAATGTAAGGGCGTAAATCTTATACCTGAAATTTTGAGGGAACTTTATTGGACCGGGAAAACGGCTTTTATCGCAAAAAATCCACCGTTGGATTCGGTAGTCAAAAAACCATTGTACTTCTGGATAATGCGCTTGGCGATCTTTAACTCATCGCAGGTTTCGCGGCCAGGATCCGGGCCATCGGGCACCGCACTGATGATATTCAGAACAGCAAACCCCTGCCGCCTGCAGACCAGCAGGTCAATCATCCGCTTTTCCGGCTCCGGCAGCTTGCGGGTCAACTCAATGGCATGGTCCAGTGCGTTGGCAAACAGAGCGTACAGATCGGCCGGATCCATAAAGTGCAGGCAGGTGCCGTCCGCCACATTGTTGATGCTGATGTGGTGGGCTTCGCACAGCATGCTCTTTTCGGTCAGCACAACATCCAGAACCTCACTGCCGGTCTGGGTGCTGGCGTCATACTGCCGGGCGGCGGCTTCGGCTTCGTTCAGGCTCTGCTGCAGCGCGGCGTTGGGGGCCATGCGGCGCAGATCAGCGATCTGAACTTTCAGCTCATGGCATTTGCGGTTGATGATCTGTACGTTCCGCTTGGCCACCTGATACTGCTGGCGCTGGCGTTCATACAGCATGTTCAGCGAGTTCATCTCTTTTTCCATGGCCGCCTTTTTGAACAGCTCAGTCTGCAAATATAAAAGGGTGATGCAGTAGAGCTGGCAGAGTGCCAGGGGGACAACAACGAAGATAGAAGTTTCCCGCGATACTCCGGTGTTGGTGACGGTCTGCATTGTTAAAAACAGCAGAACGAACATGCCGCCCAGAATAATAGCGCTGATTTGCTGGCGGGGACCGATGTGGTAGCTGCCTTCATATGGCATGGAATGGGCAACAGTTACCCGCAGCAGGCAGTACGCAGCGGCAAAAAACAGCAGTTGCAGCAGCAAAGCAGAGGGCTGATCCGATGGCAGGAATATGTTTACCTGTGCCAGGCACCAGACAAGAAGCTGCCATAGCTCAAATGTCGTCAGGGCACTCAAAATTCCCCAGATGGCGCAATAAGTGGCGCCGGACCAGCCCAACTGGGTGCAGCTGTGGGAAGCGAAAATCATCCACATACAAAACAGAATATACGCCCCCGCCCGCAGGAACAGCGAGGAAGGCGTGTGATCCGCCCATAATAAAAATGTGGAAAGGGGAATGAAGGGAATCAGGCAAAGCAGCGCCCGCTGCCAAAAGTGCGGCGAGTGCCGGAGCGGGAGCCAGTAGGTCAGTGCTGCGCCCCAAAGCTGTATCCCACAGACAAGAAGAGAAAGAAATTGTTGGAGATTTGGCAGCATTACATGGCACCCCCAACATAGGCGGCGACCGCAGCCAGGAAGGCAGCCCGCTGGCGGCGGCTGATCTCCAGCCGGTCCTCCCCAACCTGGACCATATCGTTCTGGACCGCCCGCACATACCGCAGATTGACAAGGTAACACTGGTTGCATTTGGCAAAGTGGTAGGGGGCCAGCTGCTTTTCAGCATTTTGCAGGCTGGAACGCACGGACCATACCCCGGTGGAGGTATGGTAATGCAGCATACGGTCCCGCGTTTCCAGCCAGTAGATGTCCTCGGTGTTCAGCAGCTGCACGCCCCCAGCGGTCTGTAATGCAATCTGCCCGCCTTTGCGGCGCTGCACCCGCTGCAAAGCGCGGGCCAGCTTGGTGCTGAACTGGTAATAATTGACCGGTTTGAGCACAAAATCCAGAGCGTCGACCTCATACCCGCGAATAGCGTACTGTGCCATGTTGGTAACGAACACCAGCACCACATCCGGATCCACCGTGCGAATGCGCTCGGCAGCGTCCATGCCGCCAAGCTCCGGCATTTCAATATCCAGAAAGATGATGTCGAACCCCTTGCAATAGTTGGTTATGATCTGGGCACCGTCCGAAAAAGCGGTAACTTCCAGCATACAGTTGTTCTCGCGGCTGTATTGGTCAATCATGCTGCACAGCTGCTGCCGCATATCCGGCTGGTCATCCACCACGGCAATGCGAGGCATCGGGCGGCCCCCTTTCTGTTTGGAATCCAAAGCACCCGGCAAGCCCGGAAAACGGCTGTGCCATGCGCCTTTACTTATAATATATAAATATATTATAGTTGGCGGTGCGAAACCTTGCAAGAGAATTTTGCAGAAAACGGGGCGGTGCAGGGAATCTGGTTGTGATTTAGCGCTGCGTGTGGTATCCTGTAGGCAGCTTTTGGCGGCGGGCGGGGCAAGAAGAATGCCGGGATAAACAGGCGGAGGTTTGCTGCAGCTGCTATACCATGTATTACATATTACACCATTTGCCAGTAACTTGAGTGGAAATTTATGGGAAAACGCGTGATTTGGGGACAAGATTGAAAAGAAAAAATAAAATAACGGATTACAGTAATATTGCGGCTTCGGGATGTTTGAAAGGATATGACGGGATGACAAAAATATTATTCGTATGCCACGGCAGGAAATGAACAAGTCTGAAAACCCTGATGAATCCTCACTTTTCGGGATGTTAAGTCCCGAACTTACTACCATTTTACTACCGTAAGAAACGATTTCGCCTCAGTGACAATATTGAATACCTTCCATGGCAAAGTAAGACAAAGCGATTTTCGCTTTACAGCCGCAGACTTTCACAAAAAGCCTGCGGCTTTTTCTTTGCCCAAAAACAGAAAG
>ERZ1026858.1283-NODE-1283-length-12846-cov-8.418263_pt1 | contig 12846 bp, 10 predicted proteins | sample MGYA00380159_ERZ1026858 | MGnify/ENA primary metagenome ERZ1026858 (study PRJEB33269, sample SAMEA4719795) | human gut metagenome | biome: human-associated habitat; feature: organic feature; material: feces | place: Cameroon | collected 2013-10 ...
GTCTATAAAATACTGGACCTTCAGAATCTAACTTGATCATAATAGAAATAATAATCATAGGAATAGCTAATACAATAAGTAGAATCAAACCACCTACTAAATCCATGACTCTCTTAAGAAACATACTTACTTTCTTCTTCTGTAATGAATCATAATAAACTCTTACTTCATCATTCTGCATATAATCAGGTAAAGTTTCCCATTTCTTCAACATTACATATATTCCTTTACAACTTCTTTAAAGTTTTCAATCACATACTCTACATCTTCATCACTTAACTTAGTATGTAAAGGTAAAGTAATAAGATTTTCATAATAGACATATGCATTAGGGAAATCTTTTATATCCCACCCCAAGGTTTTATATGCACTCATCATAGGTAAAGGTTTATAGTGTACATTTGTATTAACACCACGTTCAGCTAGTTTAATAATGATTTCTCTTCTCTGTTTATCACTTATACCAGGTATTCTAGTTAAGTATAAATGTTTAGAAGATTCAAAGTTTTTACCCCAATGATTTAAGTGTTTAACACCTAACTCATCACACATTTCATCATACTTACTTACGATTTCTCTTCTTCTTTCTAACATACCAGGATATCTGTCTAACTGACGTAATCCAATAGCTGCCATAATATCAGTCATATTACACTTATACCAAGGACCAATAATATCATATTCCCAAGCACCTAACTGTGTCTTAGCTAATGCATCTTTATTCTGTCCATGTAAGCTATATAACTGGAATAACTTATATACTTCTTCGTTATCTATACCAGGAATATCTTTCCAAGTACTTGCTCCACCTTCTGCTGTAGTAAAGTTCTTTACTGCATGGAATGAAAAACTACTAAAATCAGCCCATTCTCCAGCCATCTTATTCTCTTTAACTGCACCTAGTGCATGTGCACAATCCGCAAAAACTATAACTCTATTTAAAATCTGCTGTATTCTAGCACCTAAGGTATTACCCTCTTTAGCTTTAAATAATTCTTTCTTACTTTCAATAGCCTGATATAACTTATCATAATCACAGATAATACCACCAAGATCTACTGCAACAACTGCTTTAGTCTTCTCAGTAATCGCTTCTGCAACCTTATCATAATCCATTTCACAGTTATCTTTCTGACTATCTACAAATATAACTTTCGCACCACAATGAATTGCTGCTGAAGCTGAAGCAGTATAAGTATAAGCAGGTACAATCACTTCATCTCCTGGTCCAATACCACATACCCTAAGATTTAACTCTTCTGCTGCAGTGGCAGAATTTAAACATACCACTTTAGATGTATGACAGTATTCAGCAAGTCTTCTTTCTAATTCTTTAGTTCTTGGTCCTGTCGTAATCCAACCAGAACGAAGTGCTTTGGCTACTTCTTCTATTTCCAATTCAGAAATATCAGGTGGACTAAAAGGAATCTTTCTTTTATTCATATCCATCTTTCTCCCTCCTCTATGAATAAACATGGGGTGGCACTTATCACTAAGTGCCACACACATGTGTTATGCTGGATGATACGTTGATACAATCTTCTGTACTCTTTCTCTCATATCATCTTCATTTCTATATGCTGCATCAAGTAAACCATCTAATTCAGATAAGAACTCATTAATGTCAAATGGTATAGGACAACCAATATGAATCAAATCATTCTTAGTCTTCTTTAGACCTTCTTCAGCCATAAGCTTTTCTTCATAAAGCTTTTCACCAGGTCTTAAACCTGTAAACTCTAACTTAATATCTACATCAGGAGTATAACCTGATAATCTAATTAAGTTACGGGCTAAAGTAGTAATCTTAACTGGTTCACCCATGTCTAATACGAAGATCTCTCCTCCATGAGCATATGTACCAGCAAGTAATACTAAACTTACTGCTTCTGGAATAGTCATAAAGTAACGGATAATATCAGGATGTGTCACTGTAACTGGTCCACCTGCTTCAATCTGTCTCTTAAAGATTGGAATAACTGAACCATTACTTCCTAATACATTCCCAAAACGTACGGCTACAAACTCAGTTGTTGTAGTCTTTAATGCTTCTTTAATTTCAGGCTTTTCAATCATATCCTTCTCATGAGTAAATAACTGAGGAATTTCATAAGCCTTACCTTCTTTGATCTTAGCCGCAAAAGCCTGAATAATCATCTCACACAAACGTTTAGAAGCACCCATGATGTTTGTAGGGTTAACTGCTTTATCAGTACTAATCAATACAAACTTCTCACAACCATGTACCATAGCTGCATAAGCAGTCTTATAAGTACCCATAGCGTTATTCTTAATAGATTCACATGGGCTATCTTCCATTAATGGTACATGCTTATGTGCTGCTGCATGATATACAATCTGAGGTCTATACTTCTTAAAGAGATCAAACATCTTTCTACTATCTCTTACTGATCCAATAAGTGTTACTAGATCTAAGTTTGGATACTTCTTTCTTAACTCTAACTGAATATCATATGCATTGTTTTCATAAACATCAAATAAGATTAACTGTTTAGGATTATGTGATGCAATCTGTCTTGCTAGTTCGGAACCAATAGAACCAACACCAGTAATAAGTACCACTTTATCTCTTACATAAGCGAATACTTCATCCATATTAGGCTTAATAGGATCACGTCCTAATAAGTCTTCAATCTGTACTTTCTTCATCTTACTTACTGATACCTGACCAGTATATAACTGATACATACCAGGAAGATTCATTAACTCACAATCAGTTTCATTACATACTCTAAGAATATCTCTCTTATCCTGAGGTAATGCGCTAGGTACAGCCACGTAGATCTTCTCAATCTTGAACTTATCTACTGCTTCTAGAATATGATCTCTACTACCAAATACAGGTACATCATCAATATATCTGTTCCACTTATTAGGGTTATCATCAATAAAGCATGCAACAGTTTCATTAGTTTCTTTTGCATGTTTAATATCTCTAAATAACATCTGACCAGCAGAACCAGCCCCAACGATCATAACGTTCTTCTTCTGTACTTCATGATTAGTTCTTCCACGTAGTAATAATACAAAACGATAGAAGAAACGAATACCAAGAGTCAGAATAAACTGAACTGTAATACCAATCACATAATAAGAAATAGGCATATGCATACGACATGCAAATAAACCTAAACAATATACAATTCCTGTAATAGCTGTAGAGAGAATCACTCTCACAAGTTCAGAGTAGCTGGCAAAACGCCAGATACTCTTATATAAACGTAAACACCAGAAGACAACAATACAGAATAATGCATAAAGTAATATTGTCTTTCTAAAGTTTGCAGCATATTGTGGTTCTACCATGGTGACTTTACAGTCAAATCTTAACCATAAAGCCAAACCATAGGAAAGAATAATTGCTGCAAAGTCATAAATCATCAAAACTAATCGAACAACCTGCCAATGTTCAATTCTTTTCTTTGAACCTTTACTCATCTTCAATTTCCCTTCTTAAAACTTACTTACTTCTCCCATAACCATAGCCATATCCATAGCCATAACCGTATCCATAACCACTTGATTCTGAACTATAGAATGTCTTCTTGTAACTATTTAATACCACACCTACAATATTTGGTAGTGTTTCATGTAATTCATCTACAGAATCTAAGATATCTCCTGCTTCTGCATAATCCTGTTTTACAACGACTACTGCACTATCTACGTATTTAGCGACTAATAATGCATCTTCCATCATATAGAGAGGTGTAACATCTAAAATAATAAAATCATATGTTTCTCTTAATTCTTCAATTAAGTTCCCTACTCTTGGTTTAGATAATTCAGTTGATCCATCAACTGAAAGATCACTACCAAATACAACATCAATATCATCTAGAGATACAATACATTCTTCTAACTTCACATTCTTATCATTAATATAGTCTAATGCTGTTTTACGAATATTCGCATATCTCATAGTTTTTTCTATTGAAGGATTTCTTACATCTAGGTCTACTAAACATACTTTATAACCCTTCTGAGCAAGTGTTAAAGCTGTATTAATAGAAACCATAGTCTTACCTTCATTAGGTACAGTACTTGTCACCATATAGACTGAATTTTTATTTTTTCTATGATCCTGTTCCATCTTAATCCTAATATTATGGAAAGAATGCTTAAAGTCAGCCTTAATACCAGCACCATTTAATAATAATCCTGGATTATTAGGATTACGCTTTTCTACTAATGGTACTTTCGCAATATAATCCATACCTAGAACTTCTCTGACATCATTCTTATCTAAGATTGTTCTTCTAAATACAGCTACTACGATAAGTAATAGTACACTGGCACCAAGTCCAATTAATCCACCCTTTAATCCTGCTGTTAAATAACTTGGAGTAGCATCTGCCTTCTTAGGCATCACTGGCTTATCTAATAATGTAATACTTACATCCTGCATAGCATCCTTAGTCAAGACATCACAGTTATTCGTGATAGCTGTTGCCACATTATAAGCATCCTGAGCACTCTTACCAGTCACTTTTAATACAACTAAGTTTGTATTCTCAATCTGAGTCGCTGATATTTGAGCGGGTACCTTATTTACATTTAATACATCCTTGATAATATTCTTCATTTCTTTACTAGTAAGAATAGAATTGAATGTATCTACTAGAGTTGCTTTTGTACCACTTGCCTGAGTTGAATCATAATAATATGTATCAGTTAACTCAGTAGAAGGTACAAACACTGCTTCACTTGTATAAGTTGTATTAAAGAAAAGAATTTCTTTCATTTCTAATGCAACCATACCAATAAGTACTAATAATAGTACTGTCTTCCACATTCTCTTAAAGCCGCGGAGGAAATTCTCAAAACACTTGACTAAATCAATCGTCATTTCATCTTGATTGTTCTGATCCATTATTTATCCCCCCTTACTTTATATCTGTTATAACCATAACGGTTACTATAACCACTATTTCCCTTATTACCTTCAGTCACTACATTCTTAAATACAACACCTAATACGTTATCCTTAACATAAGTCAAACGTTTAACAGTTTCATTAATAACATCACTTGTTGCATAATCCTGTCTTACTACAAATAGAGTAGCATCCATCATTTCATTTAATGCCATTGGTTCATTCAACATATAAGCAGGACATGTATCTACAATCACAAATTCATATTCTTCTCTTAATTCCTTCATGATTGCATCTAACTTCTTACTATTAGTAAATAGTTCAGATTTTAACCCATCCTGGCTACATGGCAATAAGTCTAAACCAATACGATCCAATGTTTCTACCTGACTTCTCCAGCTAGTAGGACCTTCAATAGCCTTATTTAAACTCTTAGAGCCATCTAAATCAAAGATCTTGAATACGGCTGGCTTATTAAAGTCACCATCTACAAGAATTGTCTTATGTCCATTCTTCGCTAGTGCGAGAGCTAAGTTAGCTGCCACAGAAGATTTACCTTCATTCTCATAAGAACTAGTAATCATGAATGACTTATAACCATGCTTATCACTAGAAGCTTCTACCTTACTTCTAAGTTTATTCATAGATTCTCTAAAGAAGAAGCTTGTCTTTAATGAAGTAATAAGAATAGCCTTCTTATTTCTTGCATCTTCTCTCTTCTTCACTTCAAATGGAAGATTTGCATATAATCTAGTATCTAACTTATTTTCTACTTCATCTTCACTCTTAACAGTATCTCTTAAGAAGAAATATAAACCAAATAAGCAACATAACACAAATCCAGAACCTACAGCACCAATCAAGAAGTTCTTGATATGACTATTTGTATTCACTGGCTTAGTAGAGAATTTGCTTTCCTTTAATACAGTAATATTATATGGGAAACTATAACGTTCTGTATTATCTCTATACCATTCATTTAATAACTTAATAGAGAAATATGCTTCTTTTTTAGTATCTGCAGTGACTTTAAACTTAATGACGTTTGCCTGTTTTAAAGTCACTTCAGCTTTATAAGTTGTCTTATCAATATGCATCTGTTTCTTTACATAAGTAGATGCATTATTACTATTCATCAAGTAATCTAAAGTATTCACATAGCTCTGTACTTTATCAATACTCTTAAAAGTATCTCCACCACTACTTAATGTTGCAGTCATGCTTGTTCCATATAATGGTTTATAGCTGACTGTCTTCACAATATCAAATACACTTCCAAAGATCACCATGACTGCAACAATCAAGATCCATCTCTGTAATATATCTTTAAGAATACATTTTACTATAGTAAGGAGATTTTCATTTTGTACATTGTTTTCCATAATATCCTCCCTACTCTTCTACAATGACAACAAGTTTTGTTAAACCATAGTCATCATTACTTGTTTTTACTCTATAAATAAATTCATAAGTACCAGGTGTATTCTTATCATAGTCTGTATTGACATCTACCTGATTCTTTAAGCTTGAATAGTCCATATCATCCATAGTAATAGAATCGATATGTTTCTTCGCATTCACTTCTGTACCAACCTTGACTCTCATGAGGTAAGTATCGAGGTTAATATTAACTGTCTGCTTTCTAGAAGTCTGATATGCCTTTAATGTGATAGATGATTCAGTACCAGTACTATCTGTTACCGCAAATGTAACATAGTGATTCTTACCCTGTTCATATTCTCTAATAACCTTTACCTGAGAACTTAAATCACCATCAACACAGCTATATGCATTCATAAAGTCTGCAAACTGTGCTTTAGAGTTGACCTTAGAATATACCAATGCTTTATTGAGGTATAACTGAGGTGCACTATAGTTTGTATATTTGATTTTTCTCTTTACTTTAGTGTAGTTATCATCTTTATCAAATACACCTAGAGTAACAACTCTGACATCACCTTCACCAAAAGTACTCATGCCCTGAACGAATACCTTCTTAGTAATGTTGCCATCTTCTTTATCAGTTGCCTTAACACCCTCTAAAATAGCCTGATTTGTCGCTGTCTGGTCCATTCCAGTATCCAGCATCAAAGTACCTTTAGGAACTTTAATCACCGGTGAAGCACCAGTTTGTGGCTTATGCGTATCATATAATATGAATCCACCATATAATGCCACGATCACTAGGAATATGATTCCGTTTCTGACCTTGTTGTTCATACCTTTCCCCCATTTAATAATATTTTTCCATTCTCTTTAAAAATCCTTTGTGCATAATCACTACCAAAGCTTGTTTTTACTTGGACATAAGATTCATACATTCTAGGATGTCTGCTTCTTAGGTTATGTGCATCACTTCCTACAAAATATATGAGTTTTCTCTCTAATAGATTATATACTGTTTCTTTAACCATAGAGCCATAATCACCTAGTATTGAACCTTTATTCATCTGTAAGTATCCACCCATATTCACTATCTCTTCAGCTATATCAGGATTGATCTGAATTGCTTCAAAGCGTTCAGGATGTGCTACTACAGGAATATATCCCTTGTCTAATACACTTCTTACTGCTTCAAGAATAACCTCTTCTTCTACATCAAAATAGAACTCCATTAAAAGATACTTCGTATCATTTAATGTGGTAATCTCTTCAAAGTGTCTTTCAAAAGACTCCCTTGATCTATATAAGAACTCACACCCTAGATACATCTTTATAGGAATACCGACATCCTCAACGATATCCTTAAACTGACCAAAGAGCTCTTTAATCTTATATGTAGGATTCTCAAAACCATATGCATAGGCAAGATGTGGCGTTAAGATAATCTCTCTCGTACCATCTCTATATGCCTCATCCAACATGTCTAGACTCATATCAACACTACTAGAGCCATCATCTACAAGAGGCAGGATATGACTATGTATATCAATCATATAATTTCACCCCTTTTTAATATGCCATGTCACACTATATCACATAAATTTACAATTGAGTAGAAAAATTCAGTATAATTGCATGAAAGAAGTAGATATTTCATAATTTTTGTATTTTTTACCTTTCAAGCAGTAAAAACATCTGTTGGTGCTAAAAAAAGATTATGTTGAAAGCCTTTTTCAACATAATCCTGTATTTCTGTTACTTATTTTTCTTTAATGTAGAAAGGATAAGACATCCTACTACTGCACCAATAGCGATTGATATTAAATACATTGGCCAGTTACTTACTGTCGCAATAACTCAGCAATTTTCATATTGTTTTTTCTCCCTTTAATTGTGCAAGACATTCATCAATGAAGTCTCTTTTCGCAAGTGAATATGAGAAAGCAGTAGCTCCACCACATGCAGTACCAAGTGCTAAAGCTTCATCATAATCCCCATTATTTAAGTAACCAGCCACAAAACCAGCTACCATAGAATCACCAGCACCTACAGAATTCTTTACAGTACCCTTACATACACCTAAACGATGTGTATTGCCGTTTTCATCTACTAATAAAGAACCATCACCAGCAAGTGAAATCAATACATTGCGAGCACCCATATCCTGTAGCTTATTCGCATACATCACTAGATCTTCTTCTGTTTCTAGCTTAATATCAAAGATCTCTTCAATTTCATGATTATTAGGTTTAATCAAGAATGGGTGATAAGCTAATACATTCACTAATAGCTGTCCAGTTGCATCAACTACAAACAAGATACCCCTATCTTGTAATCTTTCTAGAATTTCTTCATAGATTCTAGGACTAATGCATTTAGGAATAGAACCAGAAAGTACTAATACATCACCTTCTTTTAATGTATCAAGCTTATCGAATAACTTTGATACATCTTCATCAGTGATAGCAGGACCCATACCATTAATTTCTGTTTCTTCATCACTACGCATCTTTACATTAATACGTGACATACCCTTTTCTACTTTAATGAAATCAGTCTTGATATCATACTCACTCTTAGCACGACGTACAATTTCATCACCGGTAAAACCAGCCACAAAACCTAAAGCTTCAGATTCGTAACCTAATTCTTTAAGAATTGCAGAAACATTAATGCCCTTACCTCCACAGAAGATATGTTCTTCACATACTCTGTTGACTAATCCCTGTTGGAAATGATCAACTGTGATAACATAATCTAATGCAGGATTAAAAGTAATTGTGTAAATCATTTACATAGTCTCCTTTTCTTGTAAAAATCTTTTTATTACGGCGTTATTATATGATGTAAAGGTTTTCTTTGTCAATAGATTTCATGTAAATATTTTACTTCGATTAATACTAAAAGCTCCTCTTTTGCAGATGGGTGGTAATTATTCGCTTATTTACTATGTTTAGAGCTCATTGCATCTCGATATCGCACTTTTTTTGGCGACAAAACTGCCATTTCTATAAGTTTTAATACCTTATCTTACTTATCCTTTGGCTCATTTATAATAACCCAAAATAGATTCAGCCGGTCTTAGTCTTATAGGTGTTTCCAGTGATAAGCTCCGCGATTTCTTATAAATTGCTTATAAACTGTTTCAGTAGTAAATGAAGATTATTGACTGAATATAAAGGATTGATACTTTTTACTTCTCTTGTTGGGTACATTTTGCTTTCCAACTCTAATTCTTCAATCAATATACTTCGAGAATGCTCATCATCATGCAGCAATATTGAGCTTCTTGCAATATGCTTACTGTATGTTTCTTTTATTGATTTTCTTGAAGGTTTTGATGTTCTTGTAACTATAAAAATTTATTTTGTCTCGTTACAGATGCCACCACCCATTTGCAAAAGAGGAGCTATACTAAAAAAGTATGACAATTAGATGTAAAAACATCTTTGTCATACTTTTGTGTTAGCGGTATCTATATAAGTACTTCTAGATAAGTTCTCATGATCTTTCCACACTTGCACTTATCAGCATAACGTATGAGTTTATTCAAATTTCTATCTTTTCTTCTAAGATAATTCACCAATACTTCCTTTGCGGTATCTGTTCCCATTCTTTCTCTATAGTAAATAATATCTACTACTGTCTTTTCTATATCATATATATGTATACCATTATTTTCTTCTATTCCTAGATTATATCTATAATCAGTATAATAATATAGATCAATACTAGGCCAATCAAGAAGAGTAGAGACTCTTGATTTTCTTGGAATAGCTACATCTACACTATCAGGCATATAGTCAGTCAGATCATAATAGACAGCAGCACTCATGAGACATATTACACCTTGAGGAATATATGCTGGTATATAGGAGAAGTCTGTGAGTTCTCCAGTATAGTTCATATTCTCATAGTATTTCTTATTGAGTTTCCTAAGAATCCCTTTTTCTACTAGTTGATTGATTTTGTAGTAACTGAGACCTTTTTCTTTAAGTTCTTTCACTGAAATAATCATTTGATTCTCAAACACAATAACGCATCCTTTTTCGGCATATTATTGTTTTGCCGTATTTCATTCAAATTATATCACAAAAAAACAGATAGCGATCAACACTACCTGTATATATTATCTCTTATCTACCGCAAACATCTCTTCACACTGGATCATAGACTTATGTGCATTCTCTACCATCACTGTTAAGAATAAGAATATGATTTCTATCACAGTACTTGCAGATACTCTAGAGAAACAGAACTCATCAAGAAAAAGCTTTTCTCTTGTTGCAGTCGTAATATGATATTGTACTTCTTCTCCTATAGCAGAACGTGCACTATTAGTAATACCTAAAGTCATAGCCCCATTCTTGTTGGCTATCTTGACTGCTTCTAATACCTTATCTGATTCACCAGAGTTACTAATTGCGATTAGTACATCTCCTTTACCTAAAGTAAAAGAATAAGACAACTGTGTTTCCCATATAGTACCTGCAGTTGTTGGTATACCTAATTCATTGAACTTAAAAGCAGCATCAATAGCCACAGGAATCGTATTTCCTACTGCAACTATTTGTACCCTAGAAGCATCTCTAACCCCCTCTAGAATCGCTTTAAATTTATCTGTATCGATCTGATTCACTGTCTGTTTCAGTTCAGTAATCTTATTTGCGAGAATATTCTGTAATGATTGTGGAATATCCTCTAAAGAAATCTCATTAGAGATTTCTCCACTCTTATGTGTATCCACAAGTTCCTGTGCTAAAGAAACCTTTAACTGGGCAAAACCCTTTAAACCTACCTTACGACAAAATCTAGATACAGATGCGATAGATACATCGCTAGTTTCTGCAAGTTCAGATACAGTCATATCTACCACTTCTTTTGGATTATTTAATATGTATTTCGCAATCTTCTTTTCAGCATCAAATAGCTGATCATATAACACAGTAATATTATCTAATACACTTTTCATACAGCATTATCCTCCCATAATGAAATTCCTTACATCGTCATGTTAACACAAAAAAATTGTTTTCACAAACAAATAAAGTAAATGACAGTAACATAGATATATGACATTCATTCAAGATGCATCATACCAATGATTTGTATCTATTATAATATAATCTACATACGCTAGGTGCTTATGACAAAGACATGAAGCCCAACGTATACTCTTTTATTAGTTATGATAACAAGTGGAAACGTATGAAATAATTATGATTATGTTATCTTATTTGACATTGATCGTATCATTATTAAGTATCGTATTAGATTGCTTCTTGTCATTATTGATAAGAATACAAAATAATAACTACCTCGCTCCCGGAAAAGGTTGAGGTAGTCATTTACTAAAAACAAATACAATGACAACCGCTTACTGGCTGTTCCTCAGTTCATAACAATTATAATTTACGTTCATAATCAAGTCAATATATCATCTTTCAGGTTTAATCATAGAATTTATAGCATTCAATTCATACCAATATATCAATATTTATTATGAAATTGTAATAATTAACAACTTATTCCAACCTATAGATTTCTATGATATAATTCGGTCATGGAACAGCCGTATACGGTAGGTGGTTATCCTTGGTCGTTATGACGAAGGGACGCAATCCTTCGCAAGCTTCTATTTATAAGTGAACGGAGGTGATGCCTAATGACAGCATATGAAGTAGTCATGATTGTGTTGACTTGCTTAACACTAATCATATCTTTGTTTAGTCTTGTTGTTAGATTGCTTCTTATTATAATTGATAAGAACGCAAAAAATAACTACCTCGTTCAGCGAAAAAGTTTGAGGTAGTTATTTACTGAAAACAAATCCAAGGACAACCGCTTACTGGCTGTTCCTCTTTTCGTATTCATTATAGTTTACAATCAAAGTAAAGTCAATACATACATCTTTTGAGAGTTGACAATACAAAACAATCATAATTATGTCTTCTTTTCTGACATTGATCATCTCATTATTCAGTATTGTAATCAGATTGCTACTTGTCATCATTGATAAGAACGCAAAAAAATAACTACCTCGTCTCGGGAAAGTCTCTGGTAAAGTTTAGGTAGTTATTCTCTCAACTTAAATCCAAGGACAACCGCTTACTGGCTGTTCCTTTTTTCATATTCATTATAGTTTACGTTCAAACTAAAGTCCATATATTTGAATAAGAAAAAGCAGAAAAAGCAGATTTTCGTCTGCTTACTCTACAGTGAACTCTTCACCCTTCAACATTTTCTTAATATATTGTTTATTCTGTTCTACACTATTCTCATCTGGAATGAGGTAATATAGCTTTGTGTTAGGCATATAATAACCACCTGTCATCATAGTCCCATTACCTGTGACCATAGATGTCTGGAATGACCATGAGGCATTCGTATTCAACTGATCATTCGCAATTCTAGCCATTTCATTCATAGGCATATCAGTCACAAATGTACCATCAATTGCTTTTAAGATATCAGTATAATGAGCAATAATTGCAGGACTTGCCATCTTTCTAATAATAGCCTGTAAAACTGCTGTCTCTTATACACATCTGACGCTGCCGACGATC
>ERZ1026858.1287-NODE-1287-length-12818-cov-32.194233_pt1 | contig 12818 bp, 3 predicted proteins | sample MGYA00380159_ERZ1026858 | MGnify/ENA primary metagenome ERZ1026858 (study PRJEB33269, sample SAMEA4719795) | human gut metagenome | biome: human-associated habitat; feature: organic feature; material: feces | place: Cameroon | collected 2013-10 ...
GAAATATCTGTCTATGACAATATTGCCTCTCACTGTATATGCAGCATGAATCAGACTGTTAGCAAAAGCTTCTCGCAATGCAACATGAGCTGTGGTTGTGTTATTCCTCATCTGATTATTATCAAGACTGAACGGCACAGGCAAGGCGTGCTGCAATAAAGGCAAGACGCGAGTGAAAAACTGGTAAAGGTTGGCTTCCCATGTACCATCGGGATATATACGATTCGTCCAACGTATTTGAGGGTCATCACTCAAATGCTCACGATAGTCCGGGAAAAACTCCTGACAACACTCTGGGTCGGTAATGCTATTTGTCTTGCCAAACATAAGCATTCCTGCAACCGTAAATCCTTCTGTTGAAGTGGCTCTATCTTTACGATAGGCACCAATGTTTTCCATAAATTGCTTATCATTAACTTCAGTCCAAGGATGGTTTTCGTGTTTGATGTCGTATGCACGGCGGTATTGATGAAGAGTCAGCATATCAATGTCATCAATGGAATAACCTCGTAGAATTCGAGAGTCAGCAGATGCCTTCATGTTGTTGGCATCTGAATACATTTGTTTTATCTCGTCATCAGTACAGAGATAATCGCCCTCGTCCCTACGCTTGTAGGTATGCCCGAATGGAGTAAGCGTAAGGTGTATAGGGCGCAAGTCGTATTGAGCACGAGGTATTCTAAAGGCAAGTAGATATTGTCCTCCGTCAGTCTTTATTTCTTCAATGTCACTCTCAACCAATAACGGAATGTTCACACACGACTTATTGTGGGCATCATCCCAAAACTGCTTTCTGTATTTTGCGACAAGTTCTTCTGAGAGACCATCAGGCGTAAATTTATGATTCTTCTCTTTCACTCCCAACACAATTGTTCCTCCATTGGTGTTGGCCAAGGCTGAGAAAGAACGCCAAAATTCTGTTTTAGGAAAGCCTCCAGCGGCAGACTTATATTCCACTTCTGAATTTTCTTTCAGTTGGAGCTTTAAACGTATTTGATCTGCTATGTTCATATTGTTCTAATATTAGGGGTAAGATAATGATTATCGCCTTAAAAATTCTTTAAGAGTTATAGTCGTTATGCCTAATCCTTTTGCTTTTACTTGAAGACCATTGTCTGAGGTGAGCAGTATAGGATTATCACTACGATATTTTAACGCAACTGTAAGAATCATATTGTCAGGAGACTTCTTGCTGAAATCATTAGGTAACAATGCCATATCAGCTAATACCATTTGTACATCACGTTTGTCCATGCACAGATTTATTGATCGTAATGCTTTTTGTACATTTGCCTTACCTTGTTCATCAAGAGTAATCTTCAGTTTGTCAAGTTCGTCAATAACTTTAGCCGATAAGATTACCGAATACTGGGTGTCAATTTTGCTAATAATGTCAGGGCAGTTAACAAAAACATTGGTATCAATGACATACATATTCTTCTTGTATGCTTTGATTTCCTTCTTTGGATGCTCAAACTTAGACAAATCGAGATGCCCAACAACTTTTAAGCCATAATTGTTTAAAGCAGCCTTATGTTTTTCTATGGTTTCTAAAACAGGTTGTTCTGTTTTAAACATGGGTTCTATAGAATGAACTTCTTTTAAATCATTTACACACATAGATAGGAATGTAGAGACTTTCTCCGGCGCACTATGTAGTTTGTTCAGTGGTATGTCACTTAATATTAAAGTTGTTGTTCGGGAACGACTAGTAGAAACATTGAAACGTCTTACATCCAAAGCAAATGAATGTTTCCATGCTGGCAAATACATTATAGTATAATCTACAGTCATACCTTGAATTCTATCCACTGTTTCTATTATTAGATTTTGAAGAGCATCTGTTGTTTGGAAATTCTTTTGTAACTCTCTTACGGTATCCCTAAATGGTGCTATTATTGCAACTTCTGCCTTAGGATTATATTTTTTGAAGTCTGACAATATTTCTTCTATAATACGAAGTGCTGTATCAGAGCATAGCTGATTCCTCATATCATTGGTGTTCTTATACAACACTCCTCCGTTAGGCAACACATACTTACTATGCATATTTGAAAAATCTGGTCTCTTTCTATTTACTGATGACAATCTGTTATCATAAAACAACCCCGTCAACATTGCACTTGCTGGAGTCAAACGATGTGACGTGATGATACGGTATGCTTTTGTATCTGTTCCCAATGCAAATGATGTCATGCCTTCCACCTGTGCCAAGGCATTGAACAATTTATATTGAGGTTTGTTCAATGATTTTACAATAGGTGGCAACTGCATTGGGTCACCAACTATTAGGCACTTCTTGCCTAACGATTTGAAAGCCACCAATGCAGACAAAAAAGCCTGTGATGCCTCTTCTATAACCACTAGGTCGTATGAAGGAACACCATATGTATCTATATTTTTCTGATTATATGCACCTGAAAGGATGTAGTTCGTAGCGCACAACAATTCACCATTAGGAGCAAGCAACCCCTTCGTCACATCCTTCAGAGTTGGAGCAAGTCTGCGTTCATCAGCAGATATGTTTGTCTTTGAGACCTTTCCTTCTTTCAAAGCATCAGTCAATGGGGGCTGTAGAATGAGTTCCATTAAACCCTTGTTGGCCATAGTTGTGGCACAAACAGATTTACCAGTATTCAGATATTCTGCTATGATAGTAGCTATAACATAACTTTTGCCTGTACCAGGAGGGCCTTGCAAAAGACAGCAATCATCAGTTTCAAGAGTCTTTGATATAGTTTCGGCTATAGCATTTGGCTTATTTTCATCGAAACTTAATTCCTCAGGATGCCAATCTTCATAGGATATCTTTGGTTCTATAAGTAGTTCTTTGTTATCTGGAAACATATCCATATAACGCTTTAAGTTTAGGAAGTAGTCTATAGGCGGAAATGGGTCATATATAACTACTGTAAGGTTCTTACCTTTTGACAATGCATCATTTAGCAAGTTGAATAAAGTAAGCGAAACATTTGAACACTCAACATACTCATATCCATTGTTTGATGGTAAAAAGAACAGCGGAAGTAAATCCGAACTGATAGTATGCATCGTTCCGTCTATTTTGAATTCTCCCAAACTACATTTCCATTCTTTAACACGAGTTCCATAAATCGAGAAAGCGTTCTTCTTCACGGCAACAAATGACTTTGGAACTTTTAAACGTGGTGCATACCCTTTGGGAAACTTTAGCACAATGTGTCCTTTCTCAGGTATTGTCCTATCTACATATCCCATCGTCACAACTCCTTGTTGTATGAGCTGTGCTATTGGGGTACTGATAATTGTCTTCTGTTCTATCTCCATCTGCTTAAGTTGGTCTGAAAAGAACCATTGATAATATTCAATTTTCTTATCCATCATGTTCAAATTTTAGAAATCATCAACAGAATCGACTTGGTCTGGATTATCAATCAACTGTGCAAATACAGGGTTATAAATGGCATTGGATGCAACGCGAATCATAGTATACGCTGTTCCGGAAACACCATTCAGCACACCACTATATAAGGTCTTAACAACATCAGTTTTCTCCTCACCAGTTAGTTTGATAAGGATATCATCTTCGTGAACCCATTTTAATATATCATCTATTGAACGTAGATACATAAAGTCTTTAGCACGTTTCCCAAGATAAACACAAATAATACATCTACCACTAGCAACCTTATTCCATATAGAAGGCGATATATAAACGATACCATATTTGGCACTACATTTATGAATATACTTTCCAGATGACAGGCGGTGTTCTATTTTTCGCGACTTGATAAATTCTTCTATATTTTCTTCAGGTTCTTCACCATGATTTTTAAGATTCTGGTAGAGCCGCATCTGAGCAAGATAGTTGGTATCTGCAATCTCTTCACCTGACATATTGCAACCAAGCAGGTTGTTCAACTGCTCTATTTCTATAGGTTCTGCATCACCTTCAGATAAACAACGTGCAACACCCTTTGACTTGATACGTCCAATGTCATCGGCAGTCCATTCTCTTGGTTCATAGTTATTATGTGAGCCAGAGTAACTTTGTGACTTGTGTAATTGCCTTGTTTTTAGAGTTGTACTACTGCTTGTTCGTGGCATTTGATTAGTTGTTGCAGAACCATCGGTATTACAACTATCAGTATCAAGTTGTGTTTGAAGTTCATTATGAACAACACCAGAATTGCCTGTAGTTTCTAAATCGTCAACTGATTGAGCAGAAGGCGATTGTATATCCGTCTCCTCAAGTTGTGATGAACAGGATGGTTTCTGTATTTCTGTAATCTCTATATCATTTTCATTAGTTGGTACGTTCTCGCCATTTTGTGAAATATCTGTCTCTTCATCAAATGTACTTACTTCCTGCGTTGTGAATGAAGGTCGGTAGTCACTTACACTATGGTCTGTCTCTTCATCCACTTCATTGCCAGATAAGTCTTTTTTAATGCCGGGTATTAGTTTGTCTAATTCATTTTTAAAGTCTTCATTAAGCATAAGAGAGTTCTGTTCCTTAATAATTGCAAGGGCTTGGTCTCTGCTGTCCATGATTTCTTCTATGACATCCTCAGCTATTTCATCGGTATCAATATCAAGATATTTTATATACTCTTCCACAAAAGACTGAAAAACACGTTTTCCATCCAAAGAATCTACAAAATAAAAATCATTTTCGCCTTCTTTGTGATAGAATTTCCTCAGCGACTGATTGATGTCCTCGTCCTCTGTGTATGTGATCAAAATGGACTTGCACCTGTGAAGAACTAATGAATCTAAACGCTCACAATATTCCTCATAGATATTCTTCCAATTCTCAGAATCTGTCATTCCTGCTATAACAAGAGCATATAGCCTATGATTGATATCACGAGAGGAATAGAGAGAGTCGTCAACAGGTTCCATTTTAAGGTCTTCTGATGTAATAGTCTTAATTCCAAGAATATCACAAGCTTTCTTGAAAGAATCACCTGTTGGAAAATATGCTTTATTTATAATCCTATCATTGGATCCAAAATACTGTTCAAGAGCTTTTTCCCAATAGTCAAGAGCATATAACTCTTTAATTTGTTTACTTTCATTCTTATTGTTGTACCATAATGCATGCTCATCATCACGATACTCTTTAATCTTAGCATCAAACGATTCATCGTAATTGTCAATCATCCAGTTGAGCAATTTAGTTCGATGTTCTTGACTTGCAACGTTTACTAAGGCATACAAAGCATCCAAGAAGTCAAGAGATTTCTTAAAAGGCAACTTACTAAATAATGTCGTGTCATCAGACAACTTTACATCAGGCATAGTGCTAAGAGGAACTTTATTTTCCCAGTCTTCTATGTTCTTGACATACTTTGACACTTCTGTACCATAGTACAGGTCATGAGAACATTTCATGTAATCCTTTGTTGGAATACATGCTACATCATCAAATTTATTATCTGTAACAAATTGTCTTATACGTGATATAGATGCCTCTTTCTTTAAAAGATAACGACTCCAAAAGTAAATAGCGCAAGGACGTTTTTCCAAAAAGTTTATATCATTTTCTTGGAAATCACAATGTACATTAAGGTCTCTAAAAATGCGTCCAACATATTCAGAACACTTTTCGTTGTAAGCATCACTTACATATTCAAGAGAATCTATTCCACACACTTCAAAATCAAAGAATGGATTATATACAGAACCCATCGTGAGTTCTGAGGCAGAACGGAATTTATCATTCTTGTTCAAAAGCATAATTTCTTCAATGCGATTAAGAACCTTTAGGGAATCTTTGTCCGTATTCCTAATGGCTGAGAGATCATTAATGAAGTCAAAATGGTACTGCCGGACACTATCAAGATTGTGTTGCTGCATATTCAAATAGCAGTCCAACTTTTGTTGTTGCCATTCATTTAAAGTCTTAACGCAGTCGCCTTTGACATATTCGATAATATCCTTAATTAGGCGCCGTTCTTCTGAAGAATCAAATTTTATTTGATTAGGTAATTCAATATAAGGGAAAGGTTCGTTTTTCTCGCAGTCTATATAGATTGTCTTATCAAGACTATAGTACAGACCATCATGTGCTTTCACTTTAAGTTCACACAATTCGGGAACTAGGCCATTCTCAAAATGCTTTTCCAAAACATCACGATTCTCTGCCAACAATCTAGGAAAAGACTCGTCTTCAATATTTGCAAGCCCTTTACGAATAGTTTCTATGAGAATATCAACAATTTCAAACTTGATTCCTATTTTAATCCAGAATCTTCTCCAATCTTCAATAGAATCTTTCTCTGATATATACTTTGGGCTAATGAATGGAGCGTTCGGGGCAAAGCGTTTTACAGAAGATTCAATGGCAGAACCTGCCATATACTCATCTGAAAAGTAAACAGTTTCATTACTATTATTGACACTTCCATCCTTTAAAAGAAGTGGAAGAACAGGTAGACCATTCAGAGAATTGTCTGTTGCATTTTCTTTAAGCCATCTCCAAAAAGTGACGTTTTTCCCTACATCTTGAAGCGTAGCACTGAATGTTGATGTATTATCTTTTAACCAACTAAAGAAATGTGTTACATTGAATTTGCTATTCTCAAGTCTGGTTTCCCAATATTCAGAATTCTTTTCTGGTTTATATATAGGATCTATAATATCAAGATCTGATATTTCAACCAGTTCCTTTTCAAATAGTTCTTTTGCTTTCGCACTCAGAATTTTATGTCCTTTAGATGTATGAGCAGGTATGTCTTGACCATAGAGAAACACCTTTGCATAGATTATGGTTCTTTGTTGATCAGATGTCAATGCGCCCAGATGAGCAATTACAAACGAATGAAAAGCTACACTCTGCTCTTTTGTCTTAATAGTATCATTGATTGAAGACATTTCCTCTGAAATTACATCATTGAAAAAATCTCCAAAGTTATATTTGGAACATCCTATTGCAACAAGTGCTTGTGAATTGCCTATATCCTTGTTGCATAAGTAAATAATGTCATTAGGAAACCATTCATATCCAACTATTTCAGCAAGTTCTTCGTCATATACATAAACATTGCTGTCAATAGATAAATCTGTGATATCGTTCGATACAGGTTTGAAGCCTTTAAACTTGTCTGCATCATGTTTATCTTCAAAGATCATCTTGAAATTATCATCAAGATAATGGATGAAGTCTATATTTTTTTTCCCGTCACTGTCTTCAGAACCACTTGTAAGTTTGATTATCTCAGCCAAATTTGCTTTTACAACATGAACATAGAAATTCTCTTCTGATAAATCTGATACATAGAATGTTTTCTTAAAAAAATCTTTTAAGGCATCCTTGTTGTTAGAGATTGTAAAATAATCTTTGTCCAGGACAAACATCCAATCACTTTCTATCCATGTTTTAGATGAATAAAAATCGTATCTTGGAGACGGAAAGAAAACATTTGATTCAGTAAGTACCCTGTCTGATTCTCCATTACAATTATAGGCGTAAAGGCTATAATTTTTCAGATCACCCTTATTAAACAAATCCTTATTTTCAAGACAGAAGAGAACAAACGATTGACTATCTTTCATATCAGAGATAGCACCGTCAATGTCCAACTGGTATGTTTCTGAAAGAATTATTTCTTTTACAATAATTTCATCAGAATAGTTTCTAACCCCAAAATTATCGCTGAAATATTTCTTTGATACGTCTTTATAATCTTTTGACAGGAAATGTAAATCTATTGCAGACATCCATTGTTGCTCACATACTGAGTGGCCTTTTTCTGATGAGAAGAAAACAAAAGAGCCAATAAATTTATCGACAATAGCTTCTTGATCATCTATGAATGGCAAATTCGAATAATTTTCATTGTATATAACATTCTCAGCTAAGAATTTGTAGAAATGTATTGACGTTGTCTTGTCCTTGAGTTTATTCATCGTTTCTGAAAGATTCGATGTAGACAATAAAACATTATTAACAAAGTCGTTGCATTTGAACTCTTTGAATTTACCATTAATAACTCTGTTCCATTCATCATTGTCCTTAAAATACATCCTTGTATTAGGTGTGATGTAGTAGATATGATTGGTGAATGCTTGTAGATCCATTAAATATTTGTCTATGTCATAAAACAAATCAGACGCTGAGTATAAATCACCTTCGGACTCTAAGAAAATCTCTTCCCCCATGAGGTATTCAAGATAGTCTTTTTCAAGCAAGAATTTGAGGAACTTGTTGTTATTTTCCTGAACTTTAAGCCATTCCTGAAAATCTTCATTTGCAATAAGTTTTGTCAAGTCTTCTTTATTAAAACTTTGCTTATCATTTGCATATCGTTTCATGAATGAAAGGAAATCCTTGTCTTGTCTCAACATAGGCAGCGGAAGATAGTATTGCTCCTTTCCTGTAAATTTAAGGAATTCGTCATCTGTCATTATGCCAGATGTGCTAAGCCCTGTCGTATCCAAAATAACACGATTAACAAGTGCGATTCCTTGGGAAACAGGCACAATTTGGTCTATCTCTAACTTTTTCTCAAAAGCTTCTGCAAACTTATCTATGAAATCAGTGTAGTTTTTGTGTTCATTCTTACACTTTTTGAAATTAGGAATCAAGGAGAATACAGAGCCTAAATGATACTTTCTTGAAGTGAGAAGATCTTTAACCCACATGAAAAGTTTGGAACCTGCAATAGTTGCAAGCTCTTCATTAAAGTTTGTCTCTTCTTCATCAATTAGTTTAACTTCTGTTTCTATGTCATTTCGGTCACCTTTAGGTATCATATCTGTATTCATGAGGAATGGCAATCCCCACGAAGCGTTTGTCGGCAAATAGCAATATAAAGTTGTATTATCGACAGGCTTAATTATTGCCCCATTATGCTTACAAGCAAATGACACCTTTGTGAAATCAAAATCCTTATATTTTTCAGGAATACGGCTATTGCCTTTATCTATTGTTTTATTTATTTTTTCTTGAAGTTTAACCGAAATGGGTTCTTCGTAATCACTTACAATCCACTTTTCACTATCACGGAAGCATGTCCTTTCTTCTTTTCCATTGATAAAGACACGGACGGAATTTATGTTGGGAATAAATAAAATTATGTTAGAGTCAGAAAAAACATCGCGAAATAAATTCTCATACGAATTTTTTCCGAAATGTAGAATTTTCTTGTCATCTGGGCGCAAAGCTATCTTGACTTGAAACTTCTTATCGGCATTATCAAAAACGGAATTCACTTCTGGAGATATCTCGTTATGTTCTGTCCAAATGGGAAGAATCTGAAATGGAGCGTCTTGTCTCTTTATTTTTCCCCCTCGTTTTCTTTCCGGTGTTTCTCCTTGATCAAAGCGGAATGAATAATCGCCAGTCCTTATGTAAACATAATGGTTGTTTAAGAATACTGTTTTAAAGCCTATGCCTTTATATCCTATCGTTTTTCTATTTGCAACTTTTTCTTTCTCATTGATACCGCATATACCTGAAATATTGCGTACATTAAACTTATCACCAGAGTGTAAGAACAAAAGGTAATTGTCTGTAATGTAAAATTCTACGTCAACTTTATGACCTTCTACGGGATAATCATTTGCATTTTGAAGCAGTTCGTAAACAAATGTTGATTCCTTTGCACTGAGTTGCTTGCTAAGTGTATCAAGGAAATTTGCAGCAGAACCAAAGTTTTTTGATTTGTCATTATGTCGATCTTCGAATAATTTGTCAATAAACCATTTGGGGGTTATGATATGTGGAGGAATTATAGTGTCAAGGTATATTTCATAGGGATTATTTTTATCCTTATGTGATAGTTTCCAAAAAAAACGATAATAATTGTCAAGGGTAATACCTTTTTGCGGATATTTAAGCCACAATTTAATTGACTTGTTATTTGACAAATAAGGAGGTATGCGCTCAAAATTTATCTTTCTGATATCATCTACAAGATAACCATCTGATTTTGTATCTTTATGATAAAAACCAATAAATTCACGATTGTCTACACCCCAAAGTTCAAATAAATCCTCTTCCTTTAGATCCACATTATCCCCCTCTGTTTGAGAATTTTGGTTCACAACAGTCCGTTCTTTAATAAGTTTTACCTCTTGCCCAGGTATAAACCACGCCTTATATTTTAAGGGCATAATTCTAACTAACGCTCTATTATATTTTACATTGGTCAGCCTGACGATTTTATCTTTTGTAAAGTAACCATATAAATGGTTTTCTTTATCTTTTAGGATAAATACAGTTGGCGTTGAGATAATCTTCTTTAATAGGATATCTGTCTCAGGATTATTATAAATAGATTGAAGAGAAATTCCTAATAATGGTGCTAGCTCTTTCGCTTCATGAACCATAATTTCTTCAGGGCTCATACTTTGATTGGGAAAATGATAATATCCCACTATTCTAAATTGCTTTTTAAAATCCATGCATTTTCTGTTATTATGCTTGTTTTACGTTAAGTTGTAGCGTTTATATACTATTCTTTGTTTCGGATAAATACTAAAACTAAATCTTATTGCTCATTATACATCCTTGTCTCCCTGAACGTAATCACTGGAGTGACCTTCTTCAGTGTATCTGTATCGATAATTCCATTCGTATGCAAACTTGACAAGAATTGAGGCTTTATCCATCTATCGTTCCACAACTCCACATCCTTATCCCCTGCCACTACACGGCACAGTCTCATTTTGTATGGCGATGTGCCTTTCTTTTTGTCTCGTTGATACGTCATGTTTTGGAGCCAGAGCTGGTTGTAGTCGGAGTTTGGCTGGTCGCAGAGCTTGGAATAAACAAGACTGATGATAGCGCACTTCTCCTTTTTGTCTTTCAAGGAGTCCACCATTCGGCTAAGAACTCGCAGGGCATAATGGCTACACCCTACATTCTCTAAGGCAATTTGTGTACATACAGCCGACATTGCTCGGATGCTGCCACCTACAAGCCTGCGTTGCTTCATTACTTTTTCAGTCTTTGGCTCACCTCCTTCAAGAAGTGGTATGGTAGTAACCTCTTCTTCATAAGGTTTTAGCCAATCCTCTATGCGCTTGTCTATGTCCGAGAGCATGGTCTTGATGGAACCACTGTCTGGATATTGCCGAGCGAACATAAGGATGTAGAGCAGGTGTTTCTCAAAACTATCAAAGTCACAACCTTTCTTATTAAATATAGGTGTGTTGTAGATATATGCGAGTTTATCGGGCTTGACTGCATCTGTAACTATGCTGTCGCTAATCTTGGTCTTCTTGCTATTCATGCGGAAGTTCAAACTCTCCAGCACGTGTTGAATAATATATGAAATCTTTTCAAGTTCATCTTTGTCGTTACAGAATATGCGGTAGTCATCACGGTAACGGATGATTTCGTAAGGAGCTTTGATACCCTCTCTCTTTATAGCTTCGTGAAGTAATAAGTCAGAATAGCCAAGAATAATTTCGCCTATAAAGTCAAATATGGCACTCCCCTGGGGAATGCCAATGTTGCGCCCTTGTTGGAAGGCACGAAGATACTTTTGGATATTCTTGGCAATGGGGCTTACTTGTTCCGTTTCGTACTTTGTACCTCTGAATGAGAAAGCCCAATCAAAAACTTGTGGATTTACTGAACCATAACAGTTGGTGATGTCCGTAACGAACATATAACGATATTCCAAGGACAACTCGATGCTTCGCTGCTCCATGGAACTCCACCAATTGAGAATAGTCGTGGATTTATGAAAAGGCTCTTTCTCTTTAGGTATTACAGGCAAGGCGCAAGATGTAATATGTGGAACGTTGAACTTCTCAAATAATTGCTTTATAACCGTCCATGATTGTTCATTGCAGATTTCCCTAACAAGAAAATAATAAAGGAAAGGATTAGCAAGGACAATGGGACGAACAGCGTAATGTCCATCCTTGTTTAGCAGAATGTCGAGGTTTACATCTGATAATTGTTCGGGTGAAGAGCCTTTATTCAAGCATTTCTCATAGGGCGTATCGCCAACTGCATTCTTGACTCTTTGAAGCAAGTCATCGAATACGAAATATTCAGGTAGTTCAAAACCATGATATTGTTCTGATTTCAAGAAGAATTGCATAGCCTCCTCGTGGTTGAGGCTCAGTATGTTTTTCGTTTTTCCAGTCATTGATATTGTGATGATTAAATGTCAAACATGCAATTTCATGGCATTCTTCGGAATATATGCCGTTGCCACCAAACACCCATCAAAGAGTTCGACGACCACTCTCTGTTGTCCTGCTATTCTTGCCGCTCTGCCATGTATGTCCTTGAACTCACCCTCGGTGATCACTACTTCATCTCCTAACTTGTATCTGATGTTCTCTGAAGTGACAGGGATGATGTGGGGGCTGTGTATGGAGGTTAAGCGGACGAAATTATCCATGGCTGTGTCAGAAATGACAAGGGGAGGGTTCTTGGTAGGATCAGCTTCACAATGTGAAGTGTGGTCGTAATAGTAACTCAACAAAGTTCTATTCTCTAGTGCCTTGATGCTCTTGTCTTGCAAAAGAGAGTCGGCTTGTTCTGCTGTCGCATGAACAAATAGAAATGAGGGGAGAAGGGGCTCTGTGATGATTCGTTTCTTGCCTTGTTTCTTAATCTCTTTGTATCGCATAGGAACATAACATTCTATGCCTTTAGCTTCAACAAATGCTTTTGCCTTGATGACACGCCCATATGAAACTCGCAACACAAACCATTGTTTGTTTCCTGTAGGCGCATTCTCCACCGACACCCCACCTGTATTCTCTTGGATGGAGGGCGTACAAGAGGTAAGTCTTGTACTTGGACACGATAAGCCTGTGTCGGTAGGCTGCCCATTATACAATGAAGCGTCAGCCGTTAAAGGCTG
>ERZ1026858.1292-NODE-1292-length-12783-cov-27.085402_pt1 | contig 12783 bp, 9 predicted proteins | sample MGYA00380159_ERZ1026858 | MGnify/ENA primary metagenome ERZ1026858 (study PRJEB33269, sample SAMEA4719795) | human gut metagenome | biome: human-associated habitat; feature: organic feature; material: feces | place: Cameroon | collected 2013-10 ...
AGACGTAAATTAATAAGAATATAAAAAACTCGGGATGTTTCCTTTTTCGAAGCATCCCGAGTTTTTTATTTTTAAGAGTTATTCTGCTCTGCAATCAGATGAATCATTCCGCAATCAAATAAATCATTCTGCAATTTGATGAATCACATAGGTAACCACGCCCCAAATCATGAATCGGTTGGTCTCATCTACCCGGATAGGGGAGAAGTTCTTGTTCCATGGGATGAGCCATCCGAAGGCTCCGCTCTCATCCATCTTGAATTGCTTGATGGTGAATTCGCCATCCACGAAGGCGATGACGAAGTTGCCGTTGGATGGTTCCAGCTGCCTATCCACGATGGCAAGGTCGCCGTCGAGAATGCCTGCATCCTGCATGCTGTCGCCTGAAACACGTACATAGAAGGTGGCCTCACGATGGCGAACCAGAATGTCGTTGAGGTCTATCTCTCCCTCCATATAGTCTTGTGCCGGCGAAGGGAAGCCTGCCTTTACGCTTTGCTCTGCCAGCGGAATCGGCATCTTGGCTCCAAATTCCGCAGGGTGAAATGTCAGTCTTATCTTGTTATTATTCATCTTTTTTTTTTATTGATGGAACCTGTTTTTAGAAAGGGCTTATTCTGACTCTCATTGGGTTTTTACTTTCAGAATATCATGGATGTCTGTGGTAAATCGCTTCGACATATATTCCCGCTTCAGATCGAATCGGCAACCGTTGCCCAGAACGGCTTGTCGGATGGTGCCGTGACCGTTCTTTCGGTTGATGGCATCAATGGCTTCCATCAATGCCTTTTGCCTGCTCCGATCGATAGGGTCGAAGAGGTCTTGCTGACGGGGATGGTCGGGTGAAATCTGCCACAGGATAACGCCAGCTTTCTTGAAATGAAACGACATGCCGGGGCGGTCGGGCCTGCTGTCTGCCATCGGTTTCGGGTATTTAGCCCGGAGAATACTGAGGGCGGCACCTACTATTTCTTCCTGTGCATTGGTGGCAATGGGCAGGGTAAGAGAATCGTGGATGGAGTATTCCGGCACGTTCTCGTTGAATCTGGAAGTCCATGCAAACACCGTGACTCCCTGGCACACGCTGCCCTGTTTCCGCAGTTTCTCTGCGCAGCGCACAGCGAAATTAGCCACGGCTTCTTCTACTACATCCTTGTCGCTGATGCCTTCACCGGCAAAGCTCCGGCTGGTGCAGATACTCTTCTTCTGTGGCAGTTCCTCGATGCTGATGCAGCTTTCGCCATTCAGTTCCTTCCAGGTTCTCACCGTGGTGATGTTGAAATGGCTGCGCACCCAACTTTCTTTCTTATCAGCAAACTGGGCAGCTGTTCGGATACCCATATAGTCGAGTTTTCTGGAAATCTGTCGTCCGATTCCCCATACATCTTCTATAGGAAACAGAGACAAGGCTTTGTGTCTTCGTTCATCCGTATCGATGAGGCAGCAGCCTTGGTAACCCTTGTATTTCTTGGCGAATTTGGATCCGATTTTCGCCAGAGTCTTTGTTCCTGCGATGCCGATGGAAATGGGGATTCCCACGGCTCGGAGCACATCGGCAGAAATTTTGGCGCCGTATTGATGCAACAGGGAGTCATCATTCAAGAAAGTATTGTTTTCTTTCAGATTTTCCTGGAAGAAGTGCTCTGCCATGGAATCATCAGTTTCAAAAAAACTCTTTGCCATAGAACTATCCACCTCGAAGAAACTTTCGTCGATGGAATATTGGTCGATATGAGGGGAGTAGTGCGACAGCATCGACATCACCCTGTTGGAGAGTGAGCCATAGAGCGTGTAGTTGCTGGAGAAGATAGCTACGCCTTCTGCCTCCAGTTTTTCTTTTACCTGATAGAAAGGGTCGCCCATCTTATATCCCAAAGCCTTGGCTTCTTCTGAGCGTGCAATGACGCACCCGTCGTTGTTGCTCAAAACAACCACGGGCTTTCCTATTAAGTCGGGGCGAAACACTCGTTCGCACGAACAGTAGAAGTTATTGCAATCTGCCAATCCTATCATATTTTTTTATTATAACCACTTTTTAAACTACCAATAATTCTTGTTCGATGTGCAAAAATACAAAAAATAATCCGAAAACGGTTATATTTCATCTAAGTTTTTTTGTTGTTCCATGATTTATTCTTACCTTTGTGCCATAAACTAGTTTAAAACATGATAAAGCAGAACAATATGAACAATAAGAATAATATGTGGGCATTGAGTCAGGAACGTTTCTCGGCTCGTAAGTTTACTCCAGAGGCTGTGAGCCAGGAGGATTTGGATTACATCATGCAGTGTGTGCGATTGGCACCATCGGCAGTGAACAAGCAGCCTTGGCTCTGGCTCATCGTCCGCTCGGATGAGGGCAAGCAGAAGTTGCAGGAGTGCTATGACCGCGAGTGGTTCAAGACAGCCCCGATGTATATCGTGGGTATGAGAAATGTGAATGAAAACTGGGTGAGAAGATACGATGGCAAGCCACATGGCGACATTGATGTGGCGATAGCTACCGAGCACCTCTGTCTTGCTGCTACTGAGCGCGGATTAGGCACTTGCTGGGTATGCAATTACGACACGGAGAAGATAAAGCAGCTATTCCCACGTGAGGGATATGAGGCTGTGGTCATCATTCCTATCGGTCATATTGCCGATGATTGTCCTCGTGCCGAGAAGAAGCGCAAGGAGATGAGCGAGATAGTAGAGGAAATCTAGCATTTTAAAAGAAGTTATATGGAGATGAACGAAGAATCCATCTTGGCATGGAACATTATAGAAAAAACGAGTGCCAATCTTTTCCTTACGGGAAAGGCGGGTACGGGTAAGACGACCTTTCTCAAGCGATTGAAAGAACTGTCGCCTAAACGAATGGTGGTGCTTGCTCCTACGGGCATCGCTGCCATCAACGCCGGAGGAATGACCATCCATTCGTTCTTCCAACTTCCGTTTTCGCCATACGTGCCAGGTACGACCTTCGGTAGTGGCGAACAGAAACGCTATAAATTCAGTAAGCAGAAGCGTAATATCATCCGAAGCATCGACCTGCTTGTCATCGACGAAATCAGTATGGTACGCAGCGATTTGCTTGATGCCATCGATTCCGTATTGCGTCAATATCGCAAGCGCCACGACTTGCCTTTCGGAGGCGTTCAGCTTCTCATGATAGGCGATTTGCATCAGCTTGCTCCTGTGGTTACTCCGCAGGAAGAGCAGTTGATAGGGCAATATTATGATACCCCTTTCTTCTTCAGCAGCAATGCCTTGAAGCAGGCGGGCTATCTTACCATCGAACTCAAAAAAGTGTATCGTCAGCAAGACCAGCAGTTTATCTCTCTTCTTAATCAGATTAGGGAGAACAAGGCTTCCGAAGCTACGTTGCAGGCTCTGAACCAGCGATATATCCCGAACTTCGAACCGCCTAAGGAGGGCAACTATATCCGTCTTACCACCCATAATGCTCCTGCACAGTATATCAACGAGCAGCAGCTTGCTGCCCTTCCGTCGCATGCGTATTCCTTTACGGCAGAGGTGGAAGGCAATTTTCCGGAATCGTCATATCCTGCTGATTTCAAGCTCATCTTGAAACCGGGAGCGCAGGTGATGTTTATCAAGAACGATCCGCAGCACCGTTTCTATAATGGTATGATAGGCGAGGTGCGCACCATCATCGGCGACAAGATTACCGTGCGCAGCAAGGATACCTACCAGGATTTTGAACTGGAGCAGATGGAGTGGACCAATTCGAAATATACTCTGAACGAGGAAACCAAGGAGATTGAGGAAAGCGTGGAAGGACGCTTCCGCCAGTATCCGCTCCGACTGGCGTGGGCGATAACCATCCATAAGAGTCAGGGCCTTACCTTTGAACATGCCATCATCGATGCTTCCCATAGCTTTACCCATGGTCAAACCTACGTGGCGTTGAGCCGTTGCAAGACTCTGGAAGGTATGGTACTCAGCCAGCCGTTGTCTCGTGGTGCCATCATCAGCGACCAGACGGTGGATGCCTTCAATAGCCAACTTGCTTCGCCTAGTCAGGAACAAATCAGCTATCTGGAACAGCAATACGTGTTGCACTGCATTGGTGAACTCTTCGATTTCTATGCTATCAGTGGCAGCTATGAGCACTTGATGCGTTGCCTGGTGGAGTTCTTTACGGGTAAATATCCTCGTGTGGTTGGCGAGTATCAGAAACTGCAGGTGGTATTGAAGAGTCTGATTAGTGTATCGGAAAAATTCCGTGTGCAATACACTCGCATGCTGGGGCAGAATCCTGATGTCAGTCAAGCAGAGCTGCAAGACCGCATCCATAAGGGTGCTCAGTATTTCTTGGATAAAATAAGTATTCTGAGCGATTTAATCAGAAAGTCGAATCTTGAAACAGACAACAAGGTGGGCAAGAAGCAGTTTGAAGACCGCTTTTCTGTTTTTTCAGAAGATGTAAGATTGAAGGAGAGACTTCTGCGATATGAGCAGAGCGCTGAGTTCAGCGTGACAGATTATCTGAAGAAGAAGGCACAGTTCCTCTTGATGGATGAGACGGCATCTTCTGGGGAAGGTTCCGGGAAGAATGGCTCTAGTAAGAAAGCGAGAAAATCAAAGAATTCGAATGGTCCAAAAGAGCCGAAAACCCCTACAAAGGAAATCAGTTACAACCTTTATAAACAAGGTATGACCGTGGATCAGATTGCTACTGAACGAGGTTTTGCCAGGAGTACAATCATCGGTCATCTTACCCCATACGTGAAAGAAGGCAAGGTTGGCTTGCGAGCACTGATATCAAGTGCCCACGAGAAGAAAATTCGAGATTTCATGAAGGCTCATCCCGAGGTAGAGCATTTCAGCGAGATCAAGGAGGCGATGGGGGATAGCATCGACTACTCCGAGATCAAGCTGATTCGTGATTTGATGGAAGACGAGGGATAATGCGGACAGATACTTCGAGCATCGTCTTTGAATTCTCAAGCTTTGGCTGATACTGGGTGTTCAGTTCCTTCTTGATCTGATTGGCATACGTCTTCTCCTCTCAGGCAACGTATATGATTTGAGCGAGCATGGCAATCTAATTTTCTATAGTTTTTACGGCTTCTTCCAGCTGCTTCAAGGCTTGCTGGAGGATGCTTCTTGGTGTTGCCACATTCAGTCGCATGAAGCCTTCGCCGCCAGGACCAAACATTTCGCCATCGTTCAGTGCCAGGTGTGCCTTGTCGATGAAGAGATCGAGGAGGACATCGTGTGAAAGCTGCAGGTCGCGGCAGTTGAGCCACACGAGGAAGGATGCCTGTGGGCGCAGCGGGCGGATGCCAGGGATATGCTCTCGGCAATAATCCTCTACGAATCGGGTGTTGTCCTCTATGTAGGCAAGCATTGCCTTTCGCCATTCTTCTCCCTTGCGGAAGGCGGCAATGGTGGCGATAGGGGCGAACAGGGTTGGCTCGTCTAATTCGTTGGCAGACAACCATGTGTAGAACTTCCTGCGAAGCTGGTCGTTGGGAACAATGGCGTAACTGCTCACGATGCCTGCGATGTTGAAGGTTTTGGATGGTGCCTGGAAGGTGATACTGATGTCTCTTGCCTTGTCAGAAACCGAAGCGAATGGGATATGCTTATGCCCGAAGAGTGCCATGTCGGCATGAATCTCGTCGCTGATAACGAGTAGATGGTGCTCGTAGCAGAAGTCGGCGAGTTGCTGAAGGGTCTCCTTGCTCCAGGTGATTCCGCCCGGATTGTGAGGGTTGCAAAGAATGAGTATCTTGCACTTATCATCGCAAACTTTCTCCAGGTTTTCGAAGTCCATCTCGTAATATCCATCCTCTCGCATCTTCAGTGGGTTGAAAACCACCTCTCTGCCGTTGCCCTTTGGGGTAAGTCGGAAGGGATGATAAACGGGTGGCTGGATGATGACTTTCTCATCGGGCTGGGTAAAGACGTTCACCACGAGTCCGATGCCTTTTACGATGCCCGGGATGAATCGGATCCACTCTTTTTGAACATCCCATTGATGATGGTTGCGAACCCAGTCGATGATGCTAGGCAGATAATCTTCCGGTTCCATGGTGTAGCCGAAGAGCGAATGTTCCAATCGTGCCTTGAGGGCATCGGTGATGAATGATGGGGTCTCGAAATCCATATCGGCTACCCAAAGTGGAAGCAGGTCGTCGCGTCCCCAGCGATGCAGCAGGGCACCATGTTTGAGGTCATCGCTGCCCGAACGGTCTATTATCTTATCGAAATCGTACATGTTTTTACTTTGAACTTTGAGCTTTGAACATTGAACTTTATGATTAGCCTTTTTCTCTGACCTGTTAACTATAAACTATTAACTATCAACAAAAAGAAGACTATCAACTATTAACTGTCAACTATAAATTTTCAACCGCCTGCTTGATGTCTTCGAAGAGGTCATCTACATCTTCCAGACCTACGCTCAGTCGGATGGTAGTGTCCTTAACATCCATTGATCTACGCATACTCTCAGAGAATGCACCGAAGATGGTGCTTGCCGGATGGATGGCGAGAGAACGGTTGTCGAAGAGGTTGGTGGCACGATGGATGAGCTTCAGATTGTTGAGCAAGTTGAAACATGCCTCCTTGCTCTCCAAGTCGATGCAAATCATGGCTCCCGCTGTCTTGCCAAACTGGCGCTGTGCCAACTCGTGATAAGGATTATCTTCCAAACCTACATAGTTCACATATTGAATTTGTGGTAGGGTACGCAATTTCTTGGCGAGTTCCAGGGCATTGCTGCTCTGTACACGATAACGGGCATCGAGCGTTTCGAGTCCGATGGTCTGCATGTAGGCTACCTGTGGTGTCATGTAGGCACCGAAGTTGAAGAGCATCTCACCGTAGAGACGTTTGGCGAAGTCGCCATTGTAAGGGGTTCCGTAGTCGATGACCAGACCGCCGAGCGAGGTTGCACCACCGCTTACATACTTGGAACTGGAAACCACTTCGATATCCACGCCCAAGCTCTTTGCTGAAAATTGGGTGAAAGGAATCACGGTAGAATCTACCACCAGAGGCACATTCTTTTCGTGAGCCACTTCTGAAATAGCCTTCAAATCGGCAACCTCCAACTGTGGGTTGGTCAGAATTTCAAGGAATACGCAACAGGTGTCGTCGTCGATAGCCTCACGCACAGCCTCGATATTGGTTAAATCGCGTAGGCGGACCTTTACACCAAAACGACGCAGGGTAGCCACGAGTAGCGCATAGGTGTTACCGAAGAGATGCTTCGAGGTAACGATGTTCTTGCCTTGTGCCGCCAGCGACATGAGGGTATTGCTGATGGCAGCCATGCCTGAGTTGAACGCAGTGGCGTGAGCGGCATCAGTCAATGCAGCCACACGTCGCTCCAGATTAGTAACCGTAGGGTTTTCTACTCGGGAGTAATCTGGAGCCTTGATTTTGTCTGTAAATGCCTCCGACATGATGGCAGCATTGTCAAACTCGTAGGCGAGGGTGTTATATACTGGCACGCTCAGCGAATCGTAGGCATCGCGGCGCTCATACTCCAAATGAATGGCTTGGGTCTGTTTCTTCATTTTATCCTATATATATATAATAATGTGTATTTACTAATCTCTTGCATCAAGCAATCGAAGAGTGTATTGAACAATCTTTTGAGTTGTTTCTCGCTTCTATTTATTTTGACTGCAAAATTACAAAAAAAACTCTAGTTTTCCTATATAAATGTTAGTTATTTTGTTTAAAAAGATATAATATTGGTAGGTTTTCTTTCTTTTCTGGGGATGAAGTAGCAGGAAATTCTATTTTTTGCAGTACCTTTGTACCCATGAAGAAAAAAAAGTTGATTATAATAGCTTTGAGTATGCTGATGGTACTCCCAGTTTACTCGCAAGATAAGCGTTATCATGGTGATGGCATTGATGATGTTCTTCGCTTTGTTCCTACCATTGCCGTCTTCGGATTGAAGGCGTGTGGAGTGGAGGCAGAAAGTACCTGGCAGCGAAGAATCGGTGCCCAGGTGCTGGCGTTTGGTGTGAATGCTGCCGTAACATATTCACTGAAGCATGCTATCCATGAGAAGCGTCCGGATGGAACGGACAATCATTCGTTTCCTTCGGGGCATACTTCCGTCGCCTTTACTGGAGCCACTGTTCTGATGCACGAATACCGTAAGGTTTCGCCTTGGATTGGTGTGGCTGGATATGCTGTGGCCACTACCGTGGCAGTGGATAGAGTGAGAAGGAACCGGCATCACTGGGGGGATGTCGTGGCTGGTGCCGCCATTGGTGTGGCTTCTGCTGAGGCTGGCTATCTGTTGGGTGACTGGATTCTGGGAAAGAAAAAGAAGAAAGCAAAGGAGATGGATGGGGAGTTGGAAATGAAGAATGGGGTGAATGATAATCTCAGTCTTTCGGTTGCTCCTACAGGCATCGAATTTGCTATCAAACTATAAAGTTTTCTGAAGGAGGATAGAACAGACAGAAGAATAGAGAAGGATAGATTATCTGGATAGAGAAGGAAAGATAATCCGTAAAGGAATTGAATCGAACAGATAAAAGATATACATAAAATCATGATGAAAACAACAATCATGAGCCTCAAGGCTCTTACTTTTAGCGCTGCTCTCTGTGCTTCGCTCGGCTTGTCGCTTTCTGCGAATGCCGAGACCATCGAAGTGCAGAAACTGAAGCATGCCGGCCCTTATCCTGTGGCTACCCCTTGGATGGCGGATAGCGTAAATGTGAAGGGTGAGAAATTTTCAATGGAGGGTGTGCTCGACTCTCCACTTTCGTTTACTTTATTGAATAATGGAAAAGAGGTGGCTGCATCCCGGCTTCTGGCGGATAGCAAGCAGAATGCAATTCACCTGGCTTCTTTCACCGTATCAAATACCAGCCGTACCAAGGCTACCATCGAGGTGAAGGGCTTGAAGCAATATCGCCTCTTCGTTGATGGAGAGCAGGTGACTGTGAATGGTGGCAAGGCAGAAACTACCTTAATGCCATCTAGTCATACAGTGGTGATTAAGTACCTCACTGAGTCATCTGACAAGGATTTCAAGATCAGCATTACCGCAGCCGATGGCAAGCAGCTCAGCGTAGGTGAATCTGCTGCCAGCACCAAGCGCGCATTCAATATATACGATGTAATCTGTATGCCTAACTATGCAAGTGTTCAGATGTCGCCGAACGGCAAGTTTATGATTGTGCGCAAGACTTGGATAGATAGACAGGGCAAGAATCATAGCATCAACGAATTGCGAAACAGTCAGACCAACAAGGTGGTAGCTTCTTTCGAAGAGAGCGTAAGATGGATGCCTCGTAGCAACAAGATGTATTTCACCCAGAAGGCGAGCGACAGCTCTATTGCGGGCGAAGGCAAGGCAGATGGCGAGCTGCAGCTCATCACCATCAATCCGCTCAATATGGAGCGCGAGGTGTTGGCTGCTAATATCCCTGACGGATGGTTCCAGTTTACTCCCGATGAGAAGACGCTTGTCTACACTCTTTATACCGAGGGCAGAAAGAAAGATGCGCAGGTGTATGATGTGAAGGAGCCTGATGACCGTCAACCAGGATGGCGAAGCCGTAGCTATCTTGCCAAGTTTGATTTGGCGTCGGGTGTTCTCCAGCCGCTCACTTTCGGCTATCACAACGTCTATCTCAGCGATATTTCTGCAGATTCCCGCTATCTGCTCATCGGCAAGAGCGAGGAACGCCTTACCAAGCGTCCAACCACTCTTAATTCCTACTATCGTCTCAATCTCAATGATATGAGCGTTGAGGCTTTGATAGAGAAGGGTGAATTTCTGAATGGTGCCCAGTTCTCGCCTGATGGCAAGAGCATTCTCGTTACGGGTTCGCCTGAGGCTTTCAATGGCATCGGAAAGGATGTAGAGGAGGGACAGATTCCTAGTATGATAGATACCCAGCTCTATCTGATGACTCTTGCGGATAAGAAGGTTCGTCCGCTGACCAAGGATTTCAATCCGAACGTGCAGAGTGTGGATTGGAGTAAGGCAGATGGCAACATCTACTTTACGGCAGAAGATAAGGATTGCATGCATCTCTTCCAGCTCAATCCGAAATCTGGCAAGTTTACATTGCTCAAGACTCCGGAGGAGAACATCAAGAGCTTCTCTGTTGCATCATCTGCTACGGAAATGGCGTTCTCCGGACAGAGTGCATCCAATGCCGACCGACTCTACAAGATGAATCTGAAGGCGCAGAAGTCTCAGCTTGTTGATGATCTCAGTGCCCGTTTGTTGAAGAATATCGAGTTGGGCGAGTGCAAGGCTTGGAATTTCGTGAACTCTCGTGGCGACACGCTTTGCTGCCGTTACTATCTGCCACCTCATTTCGATGCATCGAAGAAGTATCCGATGGTGGTGAATTACTATGGCGGATGCAGTCCTACTACCCGAATGTTCCAGAGCCGCTATCCTCATCATGTATATGCTGCGATGGGTTATGTGGTGCTGGTAGTGAATCCGAGCGGAGCTACTGGCTTCGGTCAGAAGTTCTCTGCTCGTCATGTGGATACTGCGGGTGAGGGTGTGGCAGAGGATATCATCTCCAGCACCCAGGCTTTCTGCAATGAGCATAGTTTTGTGAACAGAAAGAAGATAGGTTGCATCGGTGCCAGCTATGGTGGTTTCATGACGCAGTATCTTCAGACCAAGACCAATCTCTTTGCTGCTGCCATCTCTCATGCCGGCATCAGCGACCACACCAGCTATTGGGGTGAAGGTTATTGGGGCTACAATTACAGCGAGGTTTCCATGGCTAAAGAGTATCCTTGGACCAACAAGCATCTCTTCGTAGATCAGAGTCCGCTTTATAATGCAGATAAGATTCATACACCATTGCTTTTTGTTCACGGAACTGCCGATAACAATGTGCCTGTGGGCGAGAGTATCCAGCTCTATACGGCATTGAAACTCCTCGGTCGTCCTACGGCGATGGTATTGGTAGATGGTCAGGACCATCACATCATCGATTATGAGAAGCGCCTCAAGTGGCAGGATACCATCTTCGCCTGGTTCGCCAAGTGGCTGCAGGATGATGGCAGCTGGTGGAAGGAAATGTATGGTGAGGAAAAAATGTAGTTAATGCCTGGCTAGCGAAAAGCTGGCTTCGGTCTTTATAAAACAAAAGAGATTATATTCCTGCTTTGTGGGGAATATAATCTCTTTTTGTGTTCTTGCTTGTTGCAAGTATAATCTCTTTTCAATATTCTTATTTCTTGTTACTTAGTGTAATGGCTAAGGAAATGAACGCAAAGGTAATGCCCACGATGCAGACTCCTAGCCAGTTGGCGCGGGTCCATACGTATCCGGCACAGAAAGTGCCGAGCGAACCGCCAATGAAATAGGTTGTCATGAAGATGGTATTGGCACGGTTGGATGCCTGTGGAATCTCCTGCAGACAACCGCTCTGGTTGCTGAGCTGCTGACATTGCAGACCTATATCAACCAAAATGATGGCTGCGATGAGTCCTGCATAGGTGTCGCCGAAGAGCAAGGCTATTCCCCAGGCCATAATCTGCATGCTTGCTCCAAGCAGGCTGAATTTATGAATGCCGAACTTAGGAACCAGCTTTCCTACGCCACTTGCCGCCATGGCTCCCATGATTCCGCAAAGCCCGAGCATTCCCACCATGTCGCTTCCTGCCCTAAAAGGAGGTTGGGCAAGGTGGAAGGCAAGACAGGCCCATATAGCCATCATGCTGCCGAAACCGAAGGCTGCACGGATGGAGTAAATGCGGATAGAAGGGTGGAGGATGAAGATCTCAGCCACGGTAGTCATCAATCCTCTATAGGTACCCACATAGTTGCGTTTCATCTCAGGCATCATCAGCAGCATCACGCCCATGCAGACAATCATGACGAGGGCGGCAATGAAAAACATCTCTCGCCATCCCAGCCATTCGCCGATGTAGCCGCTGATTACTCGCGAGGCAAGGATACCCGTGAGCAGTCCGGAGAGCACGATTCCCATATTCCTGCTCTTGTTCTTGGGTTCTGAAAACTGTCCTGCTATCGGGATGAAGAACTGCGGAATCACGGAGCAGGCACCAATCAGCAACGAAGCTCCCCAAAGCATCCATACGTTTTGTGCCACAGCCATCACGATAGCCATTACGGCTGCGATGGTCATGTTCACAAGGATGAGTTTCTTGCGTGAAAACATGTCGCCCAAGGGAATGAGAAAGAACAGTCCTAGTGCATAACCAATTTGGGTTATCACGGTGATGAGATTGGCACTTTGTTCGGTAATACCCAGGTCATGGCGAATCAGCTCGAGAAGTGGCTGATTGTAGTAGCAGTTGGCTACGGTGAGTCCTGCGATGATGGCCATCATCAGGAGAATGCTGCGGGGAATGCCCCGGTTTTCTTTTAGTTGTATCATTTTTGTTTGTTTACTATTTTGTTTCTGAGGGCAAAGTTACTAAAAAGTTCTCGGCTAGCAAAGTTTTTGGGTTCGATTTCTTGGAAAAATCATCTCTCTTCTTGGAAAAATCATCTTTCTTCGATGAAAAAGTTGCTCTCTTTGAAGAAAAGTTTCTGCTCTTTTCTTCGCGCGTACCTTATTATATGTATCTACTCTCACTTTGGTAGGGGTGTTGGCGCACACCTTTGTTGCGCTAAAAAACACCGAAAAGTGTTAATTTTGGGCTGTTTCCGAGCACATCAAAAACTTTAACTTTCGTTAGCACTTTGCAATTAGCTGATTATCAGCAGTTTGTAATTTTGTTACAAAATGCCCCTAAAAAAAAACACAAAAAAAAGTACGCCGTATCAAAAAAATGCTTACCTTT
>ERZ1026858.1293-NODE-1293-length-12781-cov-8.934701_pt1 | contig 12781 bp, 13 predicted proteins | sample MGYA00380159_ERZ1026858 | MGnify/ENA primary metagenome ERZ1026858 (study PRJEB33269, sample SAMEA4719795) | human gut metagenome | biome: human-associated habitat; feature: organic feature; material: feces | place: Cameroon | collected 2013-10 ...
AAGAGACAGGTATAGACTTACTATATTTATATGTCAATAAAAATATTAGTAAAGCCTAACTTTTTCATTATTTGAATTTTTATGGTATAATAGTGTAAATGAGGTGAATAAAATGAGTGAATCAACAGAAATGTACTTAGAAACTATATTAGTTATTCAGAAAAAGAAAGGACATGTGCGTTCCATTGATATCGCCCGTGAAATGAATTTCTCTAAACCTACTATTTCACAGCAGATGAAAAGATTAAAAGAGAAAGAACTCATCAACATGGATGAAGATGGTGCCATTACATTAACAGAAGCTGGTGCTAAGATTGCGAATATGATTTTTGAAAGACATACTGAATTAAGAAATATCCTGGTTCATATCGGAGTCAGTGAATCAACTGCTTCACAGGATGCCTGTCGTATCGAACATTATATTTCACCAGAAACTTTTGAAGCATTAAAAACTTATTTTAAAGATAAGGTATAAATAAAAAAATCACAGGTGTGTGCCGTCCTGTGATTTTTTTATGTCCTCTGTTTTAAGGAACTGAGAATATGAAAGGATATGTTGTGTTTAGTAAAGGGTTAGCCTTTACTAACTGTATAGTACCACTACTCTTCTACAAATGCAATAGAAAGTGTAAAAAAAAACACCTGCATGAAGCAGGTGTTAACGTTTATCGAAACGTTTAGAGATTTCTACGATTGGAATAACTGAGAATGCAAGTAATGCCGCAATCGCAAAATGAGATGGATCAAGAGATACTAAACTAAATAAATGAGAAAGAGGTGTAAAGATAATAACGAGCTGTAATGCAAGACCAATAGCTGTTGCACCCCATAAATATTTATTGTTGAATACCTGTTTATTAAATACTGAATGATGACTCTTGACGTTAAATGAATGACATAATTCAGCACCTGACATAGTAATAAAGGCCATAGTAACTGCATATTCATGTGTACTGAAATACTGACCAATTGAATAAGAGAGAAGAGTCAATAAACCGACCATAACTCCCTGCCAGATGACTTTCACCATTAAACCATTCGCAAAGAAACCTTCATCCTTTTCTCTTGGTTTTCTATCCATGACATCATCTTCTACTGGTTCTAATCCAATCGCAAAGGCTGGTAAAGCATCTGTGATGAGGTTAATCCATAATAAATGAATAGGTAATAGTGGAACACCAAATCCCCATGAAGGGTTAATGAGTGCAATAATAGAGGCTAAGAAGATGGCAAGTACTTCACCAATATTACTTGATAATAGGAACTGTACATCCTTCTGAATATTATCAAAAATACCACGACCCTGTTTAATAGATTGAATAATAGTCGCAAAGTTATCATCAGTTAAGATCATAGTAGCCGCATTCTTCGCTACATCTGTACCTGTAATACCCATTGCACAGCCAATGTCTGCAGTCTTTAAGGCTGGTGCATCATTAACACCATCCCCTGTCATAGCAACGATCTTATTCTTTGATTTCCATGCTTTGACGATATTCACTTTATGTTCTGGTGCCACACGTGCATAAACACTATATTTTTCTACATTCTTCTCTAATTCTTCCTGAGACATCTGTGATAATTCTTCACCAGAAATAACTTCCTGTCCTTCATCAAGAATACCTAAATCCTTCGCTATCGCAGTGGCAGTCGTCTTATGGTCACCCGTGATCATAATAGTACGCACACCTGCATGTTTAGCCACTCTAATGGCTTCTTTTGCTTCTGGACGCGCTGGGTCAATCATACCAACAAACCCAATGAAGTCCATATCATTTTCTATTTCTTCTACTGTAATACTTATAGGTAATGTATCATATGTCTTCACTGCCACAGCCAATACTCTTAAAGCATCTTTAGCCATTTCATCATTGGCGATCATCGCTTCGTCACTATCTACATCACGACATCTACTTAAGATTACATCTGGTCCACCTTTAGTAATAGACACATAATGATCTTCGTCTTTCACAATAACACTCATCATCTTACGATCAGAATCAAAAGCCAATTCTCCTACGCGTGGATACTTTTCCATGAGTGCTTTCTTTTCAAAATTCATCTTCTTACTTGCTTCTACTAAAGCAACTTCAGTTGGATCACCAAGTACCTTACCATCATCAATAGAAGCATCAGAACATAGAGTAAATGCATTCAACATATCAATAGTTTTAGAATCTGCTTCTTCTAAATCTTTGACTTCTTCACCATCTAAGTAAGTCTTTAAGATAGTCATCTTGTTTTGTGTTAATGTACCCGTCTTATCAGAACATACAATAGAAGTACTACCTAATGTTTCTACTGCAGGTAATTTACGAATAATGGCATGCTGTTTAACCATCTTAGTCACACTGACAGCTAAGACAATAGTAACAGTAGCTGCAAGTCCTTCAGGTACAGCTGCAACAGCTAACGCAACAGCTGTCTTAAATGATTCTAGCCAGCTAATACCACTCAATGATTCAAGAATAAATACAATGATACAAATAATAATACAAAGTAATCCAATTGTTTTACCTATTTCATTGAGTTTAACCTGTAAAGGTGTTAATTCCTTTTCACTCGCATTTAACATGCCAGCAATCTTACCTACTTCATTCTTCATACCAGTAGATGTCACTATTGCTTCACCACGACCATAAGTGACTACTGTAGAAGAGAAGACCATATTTGTCTGATCCCCAATCACTACATCTTTATCAATAGGATCAGTAGTCTTTTCTACAGGTACAGATTCACCTGTTAAGGCAGATTCATCCACCTTTAAGTTATAAGCTTCAATTAAACGTGCATCACTAGGAATCATATCCCCTGTTTCAAGAATAATAATATCACCAGGCACTAATTCCTTAGAGGCAATAGTCTGTTTCACACCATCTCTTAATACCTTTGATTGTGGTGCAGATAATTCCTGTAATGATTCAAGACTCTTTTCTGCATGACTCTCTAATACAACACCTAGAATCGCATTCATCATAACGACTATTACAATAATAAGAGAATCAATCCAATCTCCTGGTTCTACAATAATAGATACAACGGCCGCAATAATTAAAATAATAATCATTGCATCCTTGAATTGATCTAGAAAACGTAAAAGAAGAGACCTTTTCTGTGGCTTTTCTAGTTCATTGGTACCATATATGCCTTGTCTCTTCTTTGCTTCAGAAGAAGTCAGTCCCTTTTCAATATTTGTATCTAAAGAGTTTACTACTTCTTCAATTGTTTTTTTATACATTTAAATTCCTCCTTTAATAAAAACAACTGTTTTATTAAAGGTCTCGCTGATCATAAATGACCAAAACAATCCGGTTATGTTGAACATAACGTGTTGACGAACAGTTCTGTAAGAGCTACTCCCCTTTAATTACTATTATTCTATCAAATTCATATTGCTTGTCAATCATTGTCAGTTATTCTTATAATAAGTTGAGGTGAGGAGTATGAAAGAGGAAGAACTGAAACTATTAGAAAATGAATTCTGTTTAGGGTGTGCAAGAAGCTGTGATCTACTTCATCCTAGCTGTGAAAGAGGATTAGTAAAGATGCAGGAAGTATTAGAGGATTATAAAAAGAGAGATGATTAGTCTCTCTTTTAGAATGCAGCTAATAAACCATATGATAATGAACCAACAATAAGTGTCGCAAGTAAGATACCTAAGAAGATGGCTGTAATTGCCTTCTTAAAGTCCATATCAAGTAATGCAGCGATTAAAGAACCTGTCCATGCACCAGTACCTGGTAATGGAATACCTACAAATAATAAGAGTCCTAAGAATTCACCATTACTCATATTATTACTCTTGTTCATGGCACGGTTTTCTAGTTTTTCAATTAATGGTCTAAAGAAGTCAAACTTCTTAAGCCATTTAAAGATACGTTTAATAAATAATAAAATAAATGGAATTGGTAAGATATTTCCTAAAACACATAGAGGAACTGCATAACGAATATCTACTTTTAATAATGCAGATGCAATTAATCCTCCACGACATTCAAGAATAGGAACTAAAGATACAATAAATACTGCAAGCTTAGATGAAATGTATTTACCTAATGTTCCTGCAAACCATAATGCGATTGATTCCATAAATGTCCTCCTTGATTAACATGATTAATCATACATAAAGGATATTATAAAGTCAATTTCTTCTTCCATATATCAACTAAATCACATAATCGATAACGTGCATTGGCAGGAGAAGAGGAAGGGAGAAGTATTGCTTTGATTCCTGTTTCTTTTTCCTGATATTTCTTATAAAGCTTTAAAGATGTCCCACCATTACAATATATTCTCTTGATATTTGTGCCTTGTATTAATGTCTTAATATCATTAGATACAACATCCTTAATAGAGGCATCACTGCTTCCTGTGATTGTACATGAGTGAATAATATCCCATATCGCAATATGATGATCCAGCAGCATCTTTTTCTTATCTTCTATTGTTTCATAGTCTGTTTGTGTGATAGTACCAATGATCTTCCAGAATCTATTTTGAGGATGTCCATAATAGAAAGAAATTTCCCTTGATTTAACCGAAGGGAAACTTCCTAGTATTAATACTTCACATTGTTCATCTATGATTGGTTCTAATGGATGTTCAATCATACTTTTCTCTTTCCATTCACAAATCCTGTACATGATTTGATTAATGAACGTGGTAATAGTCTTACTGCAAGATTTAATAAATGACCTGATAGTCCTGTGAACTGAACTAAACGATTATCAAATAAACCTTGTATACCTATTTCAGCTACTGACTCTGCAGACTGTGGTTTAAATAATTTAAACATAGGCGACTGTCCTAAGTTAGCTACATCCATAAATCCTGTCTTTGTAGGGCCAGGACATAAACATGATACTTCTACATTATAATCTTTTAATTCATACGCAATAGATTCACTAAAAGATAATACAAAAGCTTTCGTTGCATAATAAGTAGACATATAAGGTCCTGCACAAAGTCCGGCAATAGAAGCCACATTCAATATACGGCCTTTCTTTCTACGTTTCATTGACTGACCAAATACATAAGTCATCTGCATTAAAGCCATTATATTCAATAAGACCATCTTCTTCTGTTTTTCCCATGATGAATCATGGAAAGCACCATGATCTCCAAATCCTGCATTATTGACTAGAATATCAATACTTATATCATCAAGTACTAAGTTGTTGTAAAGATCTACGGCTGCATCTTCTCCTGTAAGATCCATTACAACCACTTTAGTATGTACATCATATTCAGATAATTCTGCTTTGACTGCTTCTAGCTTTTCTCTATGACGTGCAACAAGTACAAGATCATATCCTTTTCTCGCAAATACACGTGCACATGCTTTCCCTATTCCATTAGAAGCACCTGTAATTAATACTGTTTGTGACATCTATTTCACCCCTTTCTACCATCATACTTTATCTTGACAGATTGTCAAATAAACTGTCTTTACTTATACTCTCCATACCTAACATCGCTTCATCAATAAAATCATCAATATATATCAAATGTGGCATATCACTCATCTTAAAGATCTTCAATAGTTCTTCTTCTATATAATGTTCATCAACACCTTGAGCACATATCACAATGGCTTCAGGATTCAACATACCAATAATATTCTGTAGTTCTATGACTTGTAACTGACTTCTGCCTTTCATAGAACGTCTATTCTTGTTTTCTATCAAAGGCATATAACGCATCTGTCCGGCAATAGAACTCTTTCCTTGTACAAGATGTCCATTGATCACTATACCTAGTGAATCACTCTTTGAATCTAGTAAGACGATAGAATCATATTGCATATGCTTGATATAAGCACCTATAGCGCCCATATATACATCATTCTCTACGAGTACTCGCTGTTTATAATGATTCTTTAAATCTATATTACAATCAGGTAAAGAGAGACATATTGTATGTACCTGTGCATTCAACATCTCATCAATAAAAGAACATAATACCTCACAATCTAGTTTAGATACATCTCTTCTTTTTTCTTCCATCATTTCACTATAGAGATTATAAAGACGTCCTATGACTGTTATTGTTTTATCATGCTTATATGCGTATATACATAATGTCTGTGAAAACTCTCCATTTACTGTATAAGACATACTGGGTCTTCCCCCAGTAGATTCTCTAAATCCTGCCTTAATCACAAGATTACTTTTCAACATCTCTTCTAATAGACTATCAATCGTAGACAAAGATAAACCTGTATAGAATACTAATTCATTCTTAGTACATCCACCCTGCTTCACCAATGACTGAATAATCTTCAGCACATTCTTTTTTCTAACACCCCTTATTTCATTCATATTCCACCCTCCGTAAACGCTTACTGCAGATACAAAAATAGAAAGAGAATCCTTAACGATTCTCTTTAATTCTAATCTTTCTCTTAATAAAAGAAATGAGTGTAATAAAACCAAACACCATAGCCATAAATACAACTAATGCGATCACATAAGAAAAAGATGATTTCTCTTCTTTTTCAATCTTCTTCTTTTTCTTAGTCTCAGTCTTCTTTACAGGTTCTTCCTGTTTTGGTGTTTCTGTATTTTCTTCAGTCTTCTTCACTTCTACACGTATTGATACTTTACGTGTGGATTGTGATAGTTTCCCATAGACTGTATATTTACCTGGTTCATTAAATACTTTATTATCCCAGTTGATTTTAACCTTCTTAGTTGTCTTATTAGAATATGTAACAGTCGCATATTGTGGTAATTGTGCTTCTACACCTGTAGTGGTAGAAACAACCGCAGGCACACTTACACTTGTGACAGAAGCATCCTTCACATGTACTGTTTGTGTTACAGTCTGATTATATACATAACCCTTTAAAGAGAAGGTATGTACATAATTTAACGCATTATCATCATAATTATCCCAGCGAATGATTTCATTGGACTCATCACCATTGGACCATGTCACAGCAACAGTCGCTGGTAAAGAAAGTGCACTTCCTATAATCACTGTTTTATTAGACAAATCATCAATATGTGTTATTTGAGCTGCTTCTACATTCACTATACAGCTTGTAGTAACTTGAAGATCTTTAATTGAGCCAGTGACAGTAAATTGACTCGCATTTCTTGTCTTATATAAGCTTTCATCATATGTATTCCAGTCAATATCATATTCCTTCTCACTACCATCATAGAAGGTCACTTCTGCCTGAAGTGGAAGTGAAGGCGCTTCTCCTGAAGCTGTAGTGACTTCACCATCATAACTTACATTGACTACATGGTTATCTGCATAAACTGGGCTTATAAAAAACAAAGACATCAATAATACTATGAATATCTTTCTCATTTATTTCACCTCTTATCTCTATCTTATGCTTAATTCAAATAATAGTAAAGATGTATACTACGAATTAACCTAATGCGACATCAAGTACCATCATGAGAGTAAATCCTACTGAGAAAAACAAAACACCTAGATGAGAATGTTCTCCCTGACTCATTTCAGGAATGAGTTCTTCTACGACTACATACATCATTGCGCCTGCCGCAAAGCTAAGTAAATAAGGCATGACTGAGATTACATAACGTGCTAAGAGTATTGTGATAAAACCAGCTATTGGTTCTACAATACCGGATAATGTGCCATACATAAAAGATTTGAATCGAGAGACGCCTGTACTTCTTAAAGGCATGGATACAATAGCCCCTTCAGGAAAGTTCTGTATTGCGATACCTAGAGATAAAGCGAGTGCTCCCATAGCAGTTATTCCTTTATTGCCAGATAAATAGGATGCATACACAATACCCACTGCCATACCTTCAGGAATGTTGTGAATCGTGACTGCCAATACTAACTTGATCGTTTGAGACAAGTGACTACGTGGTCCTTCTTGACTATGATCTAAATGCATATGAGGAATCAAATGATCAAGCAGTAATAAGAATAGTATACCTAACCAGAATCCAATAAGAGCTGGAATAAATGTAGAAGATTGATCAAGTGATGGGATAATTAAGCTCCAAATAGAAGCCGCGACCATCACACCTGCCGCAAATCCAGTCAATGCTTTTTGTATATTCAAACTTAATTCTCTTTTCATAAAGAACACACAGGCTGCGCCTAATGTCGTTCCAATAAAGGGTATAATTAAAACCATATAAATACCTCCTTACTCATACTACATAAGTTAGTTAGTGAATACAAACTATATGATAAAGAAAAAAGATAAGCATGGGGAACACTTATCTTCTCTCTTATATTTACACTTGTACTTTGTAGTCTAACGAAGGGAAGGGATTGCCTGACTACGATATATATAATACTGAATGATTGTGTTAATAATATAATTCGATTATGTCAAATTGTGTGAATCCTTGTTCCCAAATAAATACATATCGTCTATAGGAATAATATTTCTCATATATTGAGTCAAATCAATTTCTTTAAGAATGACATCTCCTACGACAGATACATTATAGTTGTATTCTTTTCCGTCTTCATCAATGATCTGAATACGCCACCAGTCACGATTAGTAGATGATGGATGATTGGATGTTTCAAGAAAGAATTCTTTTAATAGGTCTAAGAGTGTTTCTGCTTTCTCTTGTCCTATATTCACTCTTTTACGTCTAATGATTCTTCTAGAGTTAAATCCATCTCCATAATCATATCCAGTAAACCAGACGTGTCCATCACATAGGATTGTTAAACGCTGGCTGACTTCTACACAAGCATCTGGTTTAACTCCACGTCCTTTCGCATCTGAATAAAGTATGATTTTAGATAATTTCATGACGAACACCTCCTTCAATACATTTATTATAATTAATCACAATAAATGTATCAAACATTACAACTATTTTGAGAAAAATAATTATATAAAGAGTAATCCAATCGTATGTACGATAAAGGCACAGATCCAGGCAATCACACACTGGAACAATACAATCTTCATAGCCCAAGCACCTCCTAGTTCTCTTTTAATAGAAGCAATAGCTGCCACACAAGGTGTATATAATAAACAGAATATTAAGAGTGATAATGCACCTAGAGGTGTAAGAATTGTCATTAAAGATTCTGTTCCTTTGAATAATACTGAGAGTGTAGAAACAACACTTTCTTTTGCCATAAATCCTGCAATAAGTGATGTAGAGATTCTCCAATCACCAAAACCTAAAGGTTTGAAGATTGGCGCAATAAATCCTGCCACCATAGCGAGAATACTATCCTGTGAATTAGAGACTAAATCTAATCTTAAGTTAAAGCTCTGTAAGAACCAGATAATAATAGAAGCGATAAAGATAATACCAAAGGCTCTTTGTAAGAAGTCCTTGGCTTTTTCCCATAGTAACTGGAAAGTAGTCTTTGCGCTAGGCATACGGTAGTTAGGAAGTTCCATGACAAATGGAACAGCTTCACCCTTGAATAAGAAACGCTTAGAAATAAGGGCTGTAATAATACCCATCACTATTCCAAAGATATATAATCCTACCATGACTAATCCTGCTTGTTTTGAGAAGAATGCTGCTGCAAAGAAGGCATAGATTGGAAGCTTTGCAGTACAACTCATAAATGGTGTGAGCATGATTGTCATCTTACGGTCACGTTCTGATGGAAGTGTACGGCTTGCCATAACACTTGGTACAGAACAACCAAATCCAATCAACATTGGCACAATACTTCTTCCTGATAAACCAATCTTTCTGAGTAGTTTATCACTCACAAACGCAACACGAGCCATATATCCTGTATCTTCTAATAATGATAAGAAGAAGAACAGAATAACGATAATAGGTAAGAAGCTGATAATAGAACCAACCCCCTGGAATACACCATCAATGACTAATGAATGTAGTACTGGGTTAATATTCCATACAGTTAATGCATGATCTACTATATTTGTTAATGCATCGACACCCATTTCCATTAAAGACTGTCCCCAGGCACCAAATACATTAAATGTTAAGAAGAATACTAAAGCCATGATAATGATAAATGCAGGAAAACCAGTATATTTACCTGTTAAGATTTCATCAATCTTACGACTTCTTTCTCTTTCTTTACTTTCATGTGGTTTCACGACTGTTTCTTTAACTAGTTTATTAATAAAAGTAAAACGCATATCTGCAATAGCGGCCGTACGGTCTAATCCTCTTTCTTCTTCCATTTGTGAAATGATATGTTCAATCATTTCTTTTTCATTTGTATCAAGGTCTAAGGCAGCTTCTACTCTTGCATCACCTTCTACAAGTTTATTGGCTGCAAAACGTACTGGAATACCAGCTCTTTGTGCATGGTCTTCAATTAAATGCATAATGGCATGTAAACATCTATGTACAGCGCCACCTTGATCATTTTCATCACAGAAGTCCTGTCTGAAAGGCGCTTCTTGATATTTGGCTACATGGATGGCATGATTCACTAATTCATCAATACCTTCATTCTTAGCTGCAGAAATAGGAACAACTGGGATACCCAATAGTTCTTCCACCTTATTAAGATGAACATATCCCCCATTCCCTCTTACTTCATCCATCATATTCAGTGCTAGAACCATTGGGACATCAAGTTCCATTAACTGCATAGTGAGATAAAGGTTTCTTTCTATGTTTGTTGCATCTACGATGTTGATGATTCCTTTAGGTTTTTCATCTAAGATATACTGTCTAGATACTAATTCTTCACTTGTATAAGGAGACAAAGAATAAATACCTGGTAAATCAGTGACAAGTGTTTCTGGATGTCCTTTAATAGATCCACTCTTTCTATCAACAGTTACACCAGGGAAGTTCCCTACATGTTGATTAGACCCTGTTAATTGATTAAATAATGTGGTTTTACCACAGTTCTGGTTACCCGCTAATGCAAAAGTAATCTGTGTTCCTTCTGATAAAGGATGTTCAGTCTCTTTATCATGATATTTACCACCTTCACCAAGTCCTGGATGAATATGGTGTTTAATAGGTGGAATAGGTGTATGATCTTCTGCACACTTAGTTGTCATATCTATTCCAATCTTCTTTGCATCATCTATTCGTAATGTTAGCTCATAGCCATGAATACGTAATTCCATTGGATCACCCATAGGTGCAAATTTCTCCAATGTTACAACAGAACCTGGTATTAAACCCATATCTAGGAAATGTTGTCTTAATGACCCAGAGCCACCTACATAAGTCACTGTAGCACTTTCACCAATCTTTAACTCATCAAGAGTCATAAAAACCCCTCCATTCATATTCTCTCAACAAGTATAGCACAAAAAAGCTTCCTTAAGTGGAAGCCTTTAAGTATTTTGTTTGTACATTTTTTGTAAGATAGATATTGTTTTCTGAGAGATAAAATGTATATCCATCTTCATACATCTTTTTCGCATCAATAGTAAAGACATAGGGTTCCCCATGTCTTGAACCAACTGTCATTGCGGTTTCTATATCTTGAGATAAATGAACATATAAGCGTGACATACTTAATATACCTTCTTCTAAAATAGAAGGGACAAAACGAGTCGCAGTCCCATGATAAAGAATATCTGGTGGTACAACTTCTCTTAAATCTACATTCACAGGAATAGAATGTCCCTGATTCGCACGTATTCCTGTATGATCTCCATTATAAGAATATCGCTGTTTCTCATCTTCTCTCACAATTGTATCTAAATCTTCTATTGTGATATTTAATGCTTCTAATATCTTTTGAACATCACCATACCCATGATCATCTAGTTCAAAATCAATACTTTCTGGACAATGTCTGAGAATATAACTTAAACGTCTGCTTTTTCGCTCCATAGTGATTTCTCCAACACCTTACCAAGCGCTTCAAATAACTCCTGTTCCTTATCTCCAAAACGAGATAAAGAATTAGAATCGACATCTAATACCGCAATCACTTTACCTTCTTCATCATGTAAAGGAACAACTATTTCAGACTTAGCTTCAGCATCACAGGCAATATACCCTGGGAATGTAGTCACATCTTCAATCAAAATAGTCTGGTCTCCCTGTACACATACACCACAGGCCCCTTTACCTACTTTAATATGTGTACATGCCACTTTACCCTGGAAAGGACCTAAGACAAGTTCCCCTGCTCTCATCATATAAAATCCTACCCAGCTTAAATCATCAATCGCATCCATAAGTAACGCACTTGCATTAGACAAGTTAGTCACAAACCATTCGTTTGGTGAAATAAGGGCTTCTAATTGTTTAACTAATAACTCCATTAGTATTCCCCCTCTGTATATTCCTCGTATGAGACAATCGCATCTAGTGGTTTTCTCTTATCATGCATTGGTCCAGGTACACAATCCTCTCTTGGATAACCAATAGGTAAGATCATCACTGGTACATAATTTTCAGGAATATTAAACTGTTTGATTAACTCCTTATAATCAAATGATCCTACATAAGTAGAACCTAATCCTAAATCAAAGAGTTTAAGCATCATATATGTAGCCACAATAGACACATCTACTTCACCACATTCTCTATTATGCATATCTTTCCATGATACAGTCTTGTCATAACATAAAATCATCGCAAGAGGGGCATGGAAATGATATCTAGTACATTCCTTTAACTTAGCGAGATTATCTGGATCTTCTACTACAAGTATTCTTTGTGGCTGATAGTTGACAGCTGTAGGAGCTATTCTTGCAGCTTCTAATATTTTATCTATTTTTTCTTTTTCTACCTTCTGACTAGAAAACTTTCTAACAGAATATCTTTCTTCTAATAACTGATCAAATTCCATAAATAGACCTCCTTAGACCTATTACTGTCTCTTATACACATCTCCGAG
>ERZ1026858.1298-NODE-1298-length-12756-cov-8.660342_pt1 | contig 12756 bp, 9 predicted proteins | sample MGYA00380159_ERZ1026858 | MGnify/ENA primary metagenome ERZ1026858 (study PRJEB33269, sample SAMEA4719795) | human gut metagenome | biome: human-associated habitat; feature: organic feature; material: feces | place: Cameroon | collected 2013-10 ...
CAAGTAAGTATGCTATACACTACTTATTATGTTAAAGTCATAATGGTAAGAAGCTCAAAAAGCGTAGCTAACTTACCTGTTAACCCCTTAACTTGTCAACTTGTTTACTAATTCCGCCAACGCGTTTTATTTGGCTCTATTCCTTTCGAGGTGATTTGCTAAAATGATAGACGAGGCTTAGCATGAAATAGCGTGGCACCACATTGTGCCATGTCTCTGTGCGGCCTTGAGCATTGAGTGTTCGCACGATGCTACGACGTTGTGCCAATATGTCATGACCTGAAAGTTTGAGTGACAGGGCTTTGCTCTTCAACATTCGTTTGGCCACGGCCATGTTCCATATCCACTCATGGCTATTCATAGAATGATCGGCATAACCCGAACGAACATAGTAAGTCAAGTCAGTGTCTATCACCATGCTCCAAGGCAAACTCCATTGGTTGGTAAAGGTGTACAGATGGTTGATGCTGTTAATGGTTTGGAAACCTGTGAGCTTGCTCGTAGCGTGCTGCCAATCAACGGCACTTTTAAGGGCAGCATTAAATAGTTTGCAGTGGTAAGCCAAAGCCACGTTTCCTTGCATAAACCAATTCTTAACCTCGCTCTTCGCACTCGTCGGCATGAGGCTGGTTTGCTGAAAGTCTACACTGTTTTGAAAAGTTTCAGTTGCCGACACGTCAAATGTCCACTTTTGCTTTTTGTCCAAGCTACAAGCATAACCTACTGTTACATGTGTTTGCCAATTACCATTGATGTTCTGCGCCATTGATGTCGTTACGCCCGTTTCCGCATCGTAGTATCGAGCTTGTCCAACGGCATTTTGCTGAGCTGAATAGCCCCATTCTGCGTTCAGATTTTGTGCATGCTTCGTTTTGTTTAAGGTGTAGCCCAAAGTGGCATTATAGATGTTGGTGGGCTTTAAGGTGGTATTACCTTTGGTGATGAATAGCGGATTGCTATCGTCAGTAACATCAAGCAACAAATTCATTTGAGGGGCAGTATGAGCTATCGAACCGCTCATTTTTATATTTTTGATGCTAAGCGAGAATGAGGGTTGCAGCCATTGATAGTGTTTCACTATGTGTCGTTGCTGATCTTTCATGCGCAAATCATCAATCGCATTGCGCGTGAAGGCCATGGGGAGTGCAGCATGGAAGTTCAAGCCATCCTTCCAAAAATAATAACGAAGTTCTACTTTGTGTATGGTTTGTCGTGTCGTTGTCTGATTGGTGTTTCCCCAATCTGTAGCAAGTGCAAGAGAATCTGCTGTCGAAGGTAATTGACCCAAAGGTTTTCTATCGGGTAGCGACCAATCACCGCCTAAGCGATCAAGACGGTAGAAGTTTCGATTGCCTTGTTGGTTTTGATGCTCTATAATGTAAGTTGTATTTATGTTATGAGAAATTTTACCATGTGATTTCTCTATTTTTATCAATGGATAATCAATATAACCAAGTAATTGAAGGTTTTGCTGCTTGTTATGGTTGTATCTATTTCGAAAGTCTGTGGTCGGTTCTACGCCTTGTGTAATCAGATTATACAACGAATTTGCCTTGTCTGTGGTAGTACGGGTATTGACAGAAAAATGCACACCAAATTCCTTGTCATGTGGCAATTTCACTGTGGCATCGAGCAAAGCTGCATAGTCCAGATTAGATGCTTTACTTTGACTTAAATCTGTGTAACTGTTTACCAATCCTTCGGTCATATTCGTCCATTCGTCTGGGAGAATGTAACGACTTAAAACGGATTGTTGCTGGCTATTAGTTGATGAAGAAGCATAGAAAAAATATTGGTCCAAATGAATGTAAGCAAACGAGGTGGGAATGCTTAACATGCCATTCCAATTAAGGTTGTAATTTTTGCTGTTATAGAGCGAGTTCACCTTTCCGTAAGTATTGCCTGATTCATAAAAGTTTACGGAATTACCTCGACTCTCATTCACGTCTTTGTTATGCGAAGCTTCAAGAGTTGTTGTAAACCGAATGGGACGTTCGCTATCCTTTCCTCCATAAAAGGAAGCAAAGATTCCGCCTTTTTGCAGCGTGTTCTCTCCCATCATAGCATCTTCATTCTCCCACTTGCCGTCAGTGCCAGCGCGTTGGTTGCTATTGGTATTGTTGGCATTTCCATAAAAGCTAACACGTGCTCGGTCTGAAAAGTACGTTCCAAACACGCGGCCCAAGTATTTATCTTTGGTACCTCCGCCAGCCTCAGCATTGGCTATCCAGCCTTGGTGATATTCTTTCTTCAAAATTACGTCAATCACCCATGGATCATCAGCGTGTGGTTTGTTGTCTTTACGCGTGAGATAGGCATTGTCGGGCGCTTTCTGATAAGACTTTACGTTCTTCACCATATAGGCGGGTAGGTTTTCAAGGGCCACATTGGCGTCGCCATTGAAGAAGTCTTTGCCGTCAATCAGCAGGTTACTAACGCGGTTACCATTGACCGTAATGACACCACCTGCATTCAGCTTTACGCCAGGCAGACGTGATATGAGTTGATCGAGCATAGAGCCTTCTGCCAACTCAAAAGCATCGGCATTGTACACTATGGTGTCGCCCTTCATCACCATCATCACCTTTGTGGCTGTGACAGTGGCTTCGCGCAGCGTGCGAGGGGCACGTTTCAGCATGATGGGCTCTGGTTCTATGTCATCGGCTGCATCCACTTTTACCAGTTGCGAAAGATAGCCTTTTTTTTCACACTGAATGTAATAGTAGGGACTGCTTCCCTCTATTTGAGAAGCATAGTAGTACTTCTTCCTATCGCCCATATCGATTGTAATCATCTGACATGAATCGACAAAAGCTGAGTCTTTGTCAAGAATGGTCACACTTGCTCCTTGAAGCGAAATTTTGGTTGCTGCATCCTTCACCGTTATGGAGAACATCTGTCCGTAAGATGCAATGCTTTGAAGCGCTAACAAGATAAAGAGTAATCGTTTCATTTATGTATGGTGTTTGTTATATGATGGAAAAATTCGGCACAAAAATACTAAATTCAGTTCACGCCGCACACAATCAAGCACAAAAAGAGTTTTACCCCCCCAATGCCATTTTTTACAGACTAAATATTGTATATGTACAAAATGATTGCTAAATTTGCATTTTGAATGAGCGGAAACACAATTATATTGGTAGCTATCTGCAATTCGCACACATACCATTCCCCATTCTGTTGGCAGTAGTCTTTTATTATTTGGACGCAAGCTTTAAGACTAACCTGCACACAAATTCCCCCTTACGCAATAATTCATCAAACGGACTTTAAGTTTTAACAATACAATGGTATTCAATACCATACCGTGTGTTACAAACGTGTACCACACAGCACGAATGCCAAAACAGCAAGACCTAAAGAATACAATAGCGCAGAGAACAAACTAATTGAACTTGTAAATACACCAACAACATACATGACAAACTTGACAAAAGAACAACTTCTTGAAAAAGACGAAGCGGGTTTGCAAGATATTGCACAACAACTGAACGTCAAGGATATTGAAGGCAAATCAAAAGAAAACTTGATTTACGACATACTTGATGCACAAGCCGAACAAACGGCTGGTAACGAAGCACCGGTTAAACGGCGCACACGCATCGTTAAAAGGAACGAGGCCGACCACATATTCTCAACAAACCTCACTCCGGCCAAAAGCACCGAGAGTGAAGCTGAGGAGGCTGTGCCGGCAAAAAAACAGACTCCAGAAAAGGCTGATGAAGATGCCCAACCCGAGGCTGTAATTGCGCCACCTAAACGCAAAAGGGGGCGCCCCTCTAAAGCTGAAATTGCAGCACGCGAAGCTGCCGAGGCTGCACTTAAGGCCACAGAACCCGCAACAGAGAAGGCTGAAGAAGAAACAGACGCTAATGCAAATGGTAGCAGTAGCGCTATTAGCCATGTCCAGGACAGCAAAGCACAAGTGGCCGATGAGGTGCCCGACTTTGTGGCTGAACAAATGCAGGCTAACAAAAACCTTGAAGCGTCAACCTCGCCCGACATTTTAGACATGGAGGAGGTTAAACGTACATTGGGCAACAAATTGCCGCAATTTATGCAAAAGCCCGTTCAAGAAGTTGCAGAAAAGGTAAATACCAATAATCCGAATAATGAAGACGGATTTATTATAACCAAAGATATCCCCGTATTTTTTGAAGGAACAGAATTGAATGTGCCATCTGAGCACGACGATTATTCAAATACGCAACCTAACAGCGATTTTGAGAATCGTCCAAAATTCAGACGTTTCAAGGACGACCCCATGATGCAGGATTTCAATGGTGCGAAACCTGCAACGGCCGCTGCCGACAACAAAACATTTTACCAGCCAGAACTGCCACAGCCAACCGACCACTTGCTTGACGGTCGCGGTGTGCTCGAAATTGTACCCGAGGGTTTTGGTTTCTTAAGGTCATCTGATTACAACTACCTTGCTTCGCCCGATGATATTTATGTATCACCCGCGCAAATCAGACAAATGGGTCTGAAACCTGGAGATGTAGTTGAAGGCAAAGTAAAGATACCACGCGACGGAGAGAAGTTCTTTGCCTTGATGGATATAGAACGCATAAACGGACTTAAGCCATCTGACGTGCGCGACCGTATTTCGTTCGAACATCTCGTACCTTTGTTTCCTGATGAGAAATTCAACCTCTGCTCTGGAACAAACGACAGCATATCATGCCGCATTGTCGACCTCTTCACACCTATCGGCAAGGGACAACGTGCTCTGATTGTGGCACAGCCTAAAACTGGTAAGACAATGCTCATGAAGGACATTGCCAATGCCATTGCACACAATCACCCGGACACCTACTTGATGATGCTGCTCATTGATGAACGCCCCGAGGAAGTTACAGACATGATGCGCACCGTTAAAGCCGAAGTTATAGCCTCTACCTTCGACGAACCTGCTGCACGCCACGTGAAGATTGCCGGCATTGTGCTTGACAAAGCGAAGCGTATGGTTGAGTGTGGACACGACGTGGTCATATTCCTTGACTCCATCACACGTCTGGCGCGTGCCTATAACACGGTGGCACCTACCTCGGGCAAGATACTTTCGGGTGGTGTCGATGCCAACGCCTTACAGAAGCCCAAACGTTTCTTTGGTGCGGCACGTAATATCGAGGGCGGAGGTTCCCTCACCATTATTGCTACCGCTCTGATTGACACGGGCTCTAAAATGGACGAAGTGATCTTTGAAGAGTTCAAGGGTACTGGTAACATGGAATTGCAACTTGACCGCGCACTGGCTAACAAGCGCATATTCCCTGCAGTTAATATTGTTGCTTCATCAACCAGACGAGACGATTTGTTGCAAGACGAATTAACGCGCAAACGTATGTGGATCTTGCGCAATTACATTGCTGACATGAATGCTCTTGAAGCCATGAACGATGTCAAGAAACGACTGGAAGGCACAAAAGACAATGTAGAGTTCATTGCATCAATGAATGGGTGATAGCACTGAAAACCAACATTTATCCTTATTATAAATAGGCTGGTGTTTTACCAGATAGCAATAAGTTATAAACTACCGTTTCGCGGCCTTGGCAATAATCTGCCAAGGCCGCGAAAAGTTATATTACATATTATTGTGTCCAATAGTACTCCCCCTATCACGCCTTTGGCGAAAAGACTATTTTGTTTTACTATTTGAAAATTGAAACGTGAAACACACAAAAGCAGTACTTGCAACACCAGTCGCATTTGCAAGGAATGCCTTTTTTCAATAACTTTGCAGCAAAACAGAATATCATGACAACAGAAGAATTTTTTTACTTAGAGCATTATCTCACACATTACAGCATTATATTCCATAATCACAAGATGAAATCTTTGCTTGATGGAGTTATTGACTATGATTATTTCCTATTTAAGAATAGACATGATATGCCTTTTGAAGAAGGCAAGAGTAAAGTTGAATACTTCTACAACAAGGCTCAACCTTTTGAGTATTGGCCAAAGCCTACTTTTAGAATAGATGACCCCAAACCTTTTGCTTAGCTCCTCCATCGTTAAATGTTATAGTATAAATACCCCTTAAAACAAATTGTTATGAACAAGATAGATTACAACCAAATTGCTTTATCAAAAGCAAAGGAACTCGGGTACGATACTATCCGTTATTGTGGAGAGCGTAATAAATGGAAGTATTACAATATCTTTAATTGGAGTACAAGGGGGCATAAATTAGGGCTTCCCCATATAATCAAAATATCAGTCGATTGTAAATCTATTATATTGATTCAAGAAAGATCTGAGATATTGTGGGCTATCGAGCAAAAGAAATTGCAGAACTTCTGATATAGAAATTATAATTCCCCTTTGCATTAACAACTTACCGACTTTCAATACCTTTGGATAATTGAAATGTAAAACACGAAAAAGCATTCATTGCAACGCCTGCCGCATTTCCTGACTTTGTCAATGCGTCACCCAAACAAATGACGCAACTCATCGTTTATCAATATGCGCTATGTGATGGCGCAGAAAAGTGATAAAGTCAGAAGATTGTGGTGTTTCAAACAATGTAAGTTATGAGATTTGCCGCTAACGCGGAGGACATAAGGACATAAGAACATAAGAACAAAAGTGCTGCAAAGGTAACACCAAGACATTGCACCCCACAAAAAAAGTGTACAATTTGTACACAAATATTTGCTCTCTCCCCGTCTACCTACATGTAAAAGAGTGCGTGTGCTTTTACTGCCATCTTACACTTTTTGCACGTAAAAAGTTGATATTCAGAGGTTTCAAGAGTGTAAGATGATTTCAAAGTATCTTACACACCCTTGCATACATCTTACACACCTCACCCCGCCGTCGCGCAGTCAACATGGACGTGTGCGGTGAGTTATATGCCATAGGGACGTAGAGAAATCTGTTGGAGCAACAGACTTTCCTGCCACCCTATGCCGTGATATCATTCTCCCGTGCTTGTGCCGTGTGGCAGCGTGTAGGTTGTGTAGGTTGCGTGTAGGTGACATTGGTAGTATCTTACACTAAGCAAAGTGTTGATAGTCAATTAGTTACGGCGTGTTAGTGTAAGATGTAAGATACTCGGCAAGTAAAGTTTTTGTAGTATGGTAAAGGTCCCGCTACCACTAAACGCTACCACAAAACGCTACCTCTAATGGGGGCGACGCGTCCCGCGTCGGGCATTAATGAAAGGGCTTATACACCAAACAAAGGCTCTGCTCTAATTACACGCCAGTCTGTGAACCTTTGCCTTGATGCCCGACGCGGGACGCGTCGCCCCCATTAGTGCTTGAGTTTGGTGCTTGAGTTTGGTGGCAGCATTTAATGCTTGCGTTTAGTGGTAGCGTTTGGTGCTTGAGTCTGTTCGCACGCTATCATTTTCCCATACGCAAATTATGTTTCTTATGTCCTTTTGTCATTATGGTTCCGCGTTAACGGATAGCTATAAACTAAATTTGTCATAGGTGCCACGTGACAAGTCTTGGCGAAATTTGAGCTTTATTTCCAGACTTCGTCAACGTGTCACCCAATCAAATAACGCAACTCACTGATTTTCAATATGCGCCATTCAATGGCACAAAGAAGTGATGAAGTCAGAACACAAGAGCATTCATTGCAACGCCTGTCGCATTTGCAAGGAATGCCTTTTTTCAATAACTTTGCAGCAAAACAGAATATCATGACAACAGAAGAATTTTTTTACTTAGAGCATTATCTCACACATTACAGCATTATATTCCATAATCACAAGATGAAATCTTTGCTTGATGGAGTTATTGACTATGATTATTTCCTATTTAAGAATAGACATGATATGCCTTTTGAAGAAGGCAAGAGTAAAGTTGAATACTTCTACAACAAGGCTCAACCTTTTGAGTATTGGCCAAAGCCTACTTTTAGAATAGACGACCCCAAACCTTTTGCTTAGCTCCTCCATCGTTAAATGTTGCAGCATAAATATTCCCTTAGAACAAATTGTTATGAACAAGATTGATTACGACCAAATTGCCTTATCAAAAGCAAAGGAACTCGGGTACGATACTATCCGATATTGTGGAAAACGTGACGGGTGAAAGTATTATCGTTTGGTAAAAGCATGTTTAATTGGGAAAAAAACCGGATTACCAAAATATATAAGAATCTCACGTAATGGAGGTTCTATTGTATTTGTCGAGGATTTACAAGAAACAATGTGGGCTATTGGCCAAGAAAACACATTATATGATCTTTGATATATACTTTCGTACTTGGGATATTGATTATAAGTTTGTCTAACTTCAATATTCCTATAGACAAAGGACTATCTTTGCATCTTGTAAAAGGTCCTCGTGTTCACCACTCCTCATAGACCTCTTATGTCAATATATTAATATATAAAACGGGTATTTCGAGTTTCTTACGATTAAGAAAAGAAAGCCCGAAGTCCAGTTTCGCGGGACTTCGGGCATGATAATTATGCTATTCGGAGTTTAACAACAGGGCCAATATACCCTCTCAAAACTGCGACGCTATCAAATAAGTCAATAGCGATGCTATGTAGGCAAATATTGTTGTATAAGCGGCTGTAAATGTTGCCCATTTCCAACCACCACTTTCATTTTTAATTGCCGTAATTGTAGCCACACAGGGAAAATAGAATAGTATAAACACCAAGTATGCAAGGGCTGAAGCTGGCGTCATATTCTGCCGCAATACCTGAGACAGATGCGTATCAGTTGACGCACTGTCAGCATCTACATCTTCACCTGCATACATTACGGCCAAAGTACTTACTACCAGTTCTTTAGCACCAACACCTGACAATATACCAACACTCATTTTCCAATCGAAGTGCATAGGCTGCATAACAGGCGCTACAAACTGTCCTATTCTTTGCAAATACGATGGTGATGTTTGTGTTTCTGCTACCGTCACTTCATGTTGCGGTGATGCTGCAGCACGACCGTTCTCTACAAATTCAGTACTCTGCGTTGGCACTACATTGTCCGTTTCGGTTGAATGTGGGAAATAGCTCAAAGCCCAAATAATCAGAGAGAACACCAAAATAATACCGCCCATCTTTTGCAGATACTGACGGCCTTTTTCCCAAGTATGGATGAGTACTGATTTGGCAGTCGGCATACGGTAAGGAGGCAACTCCATAACAAAGGGCAAATCCTCACCCTTCATTAAAAAACGACTAAACACTCGGGCCATCAATATAGCTGCCAAGATGCCCAAGGCATACAATCCCAGCATAACCCATGCGCCGTAGAGCGGGAAGAATGCGCCAACCAGCACCACATATATAGGTATGCGCGCAGAACACGACATAAATGGCGTAATCAGCATTGTGATAAGTCGGCTTTTCGGGTTTTCAATCGTACGCGTAGCCATTATAGCTGGCACATTACACCCAAAGCCCATTACCATTGGTATGAACGACTTGCCATGCAACCCCATGCGGTGCATGAGTTTGTCCATGATAAAAGCCGCTCGTGCCATATAGCCAGAGTCCTCAAGAATCGAGATAAACAAGTAAAGAATCATGATATTGGGCAAGAACACTATCACGGCCCCTACCCCACTTATTGCGCCATCGACAATCATGTCCTTCAGCACGCCATCAGGCATGGCATACTTTACAAAAGCCGACACTTGACTCACCAACCAGTCAATCCAGTCCATCGGGTAAGCACCAACTTGAAAAGTAATGTAGAAAATAAGGAACAATACTGCAAAGAATAACGGAAATCCCAAATAGCGATTCGTCACCACCGCGTCAATCTTTTCCGTAACAGTTTTACCAGGTCTCCCAACATGCGGTTGGAATGTCTCCTTCAATGCACCTTGTATAAATCCATATTTTGCATCGGTTATGGCATTATCGGGCGTGTCGTGCAATGTATCCTTGATGCGCTTGGTTTCCTCAAAACGCACAGCCACTAATTCGTCGTGCTGCGGCAAGGTCTCTACCAAGTGCTGAGCCTCGCTGTCTCCTTCAAGAAACTTGATAGCCAAATAACGCGTAGAATACTTTGATCGAAGATCCTGATTTTTCTGAAAAACATACTTTATACGGTCAATACTATGCTCAAGCTCCTTACCATGGTTGACGTGTATATGGCGCTCAAGTGCCGTATCGCCCATATTTTCGTACACAGCAATAACCTTTTCAAACAAGTCGCGCACACCCTTGCCTGTACGTGAAATGGTCGGTACCATGGGCACCCCTAACAGACTGCCAAGTTGCTTGTAATCAAGCTTGTCACCACTACGCTGCAACTCATCATACATATTAAGAGCTATCACCATTCGCTGGTGCATGTCAATAAGTTGTGTCGTCAGGTACAAGTTGCGCTCAAGATTTGAACTGTCCACTACGTTTATCACGATATCGGGCGTATCATCAATCAAGTGGCGTCGTACATAAAGTTCTTCGGGTGAATAAGCCGACAATGAGTATGTGCCAGGCAAGTCTACCAAGCGGAAATGATAGGTTTTGTCCTCAAAGCCCTCTGCATCTTTCTGGCTACAAGTGCTGCCTATGCCACATGAAGCGCAATTATCAGCACACTTACCCAAATTATCATGAAAGATCTCCATTTCGCCCTTTTCATTGCGGCGCACCTTAACGGTCATATCCATAAAGCCCTCTTTGGCATCAACCGTCACACCACTATAGTTGCCCACGTGTTCATGTCCACCCGAAGCCATGTTGAATAATGAAGTCTTGCCACAATTAGGGTTGCCGACCAAGGCTACATTGATAACACGACGCTTGTCTGCCGCCATGCTTTCCATACGACGTGACAATTGCATATGCACTTCCTCGCTTTCGTCCGAACCTGATTCGAGCGCTTTCAAATTCTCATCGTGGCGCAGGCGGGCATCATTCACGGCCTCGGTTTCGCTAATAACCTCTACGAGTTTTGCCTCTTCACGACGCAGCGAAATTTTGTAACCCATAATTTCGTATTCAATGGGGTCACGCAAAGGAGCATTAAGTATAACCTTTACCGTTTTACCTTTCACAAATCCCATTTCAACAATACGCTTGCGAAAACCGCCGTGTCCGGCTACTTTCACTATCACGCCCCTTTCACCGGTATGTAAATCAGAAAGTTTCATCAATAATTTATTTTATTCTTTATTCAAGATGCAAAAGTACAACCTTATGCACAAAAAAGCAATACCCACAAATAGGTAATCATGCGTTTACTTACAAGCTATTTCGCTTGCTTCAGCCTCCCCTCCCGTTTTACAGACATTAGGAAGGATGCTACATAAGAGATTGAACATTTTCAAGTATACCATAACGCCCCGATGATGCAGAGAATGTGAAAAGCACTGACCTAACTATCTCAGCATCATGCTCATCATTCTATCTGCATCATCGGGGCATTTCGTTTTCATTAGCATGCTCACGCCATCACGCAAGCCCTACTGCTATTCTTCACTCTCCTCCTCTACCACACGGGTAACCTTACGCTTTACTACAGCGCCTGTAGCCAGGGCCGCGCCCTTAAAGATTTCATTTTTGCGATCTATAGTAAATGAACGGAATTTGCCTGAAACACGGGCGAGTTTGGTTCCGTTCTTGGTGAGAGCAGCTTCGTCTGTTATCCAATTCTCCGCACGACGGTCATCGTTAAATTCACCAGCTGTCACTTCGGGGTCATAACGGTAGTGCAAACGACGCATTGTCACATCAAATTGCCCATCAACCACATGGAAAACGAGTTGATAATAAAAACGCACACGGTGTATTTGCCAATTTGTACGCTTAAAATACATGTATTCCTCTATGCTGGCAGCTATTATGCCGCTATCCGGACTTACCTCGGTTATACGTGCCTGCGGCAACTGTTCCTCGCCATCAACCAATTCGCGCTGCACATAATTGCGCAAGGAATCCATCAATGCAGCCTTCGACTTGTTCTTTACATAATATGTTTTGTCAAACTGCACATAGCCATTGACCACAGGCACAGCACCTGTTAAGTAGATTGAGGGATTTACTCTGCCACGCGAATTTTGTGCCATAACACACGATGGCAACAGCATGAGCATAAAATAAAGAAGTACTTTTTTCATAACCTTATTAACTTGTTTGCCTTGCAAAGTTAACGCAAGCATACTTACACGCAAAACAAAAGAGCGAATAAATTACTCAAGTTTCGGATTGGGCCAAGGCGGGCGCAGGTATTTACATAACATAGGGCAGTGCCCTGGATTAAATTGAGCAAGGAAATGACGCCCTACCTGTAAGGGCAGAAGTAGAAGCGCTTCATCATACTTTTGCCCTTACAAGCGACTGCTCTAACACGGGGAACCCCGGGGTGTCGCTTCGCTTGCCTTGGGCATCCTATAGAATTCATTGGGCGCGTTTGAGTTAAATACGATACTTGAGTTATCTTACTACGGTCGTTCAACATGCTTACTTCGTTCGAAGTAAATGCTTACTACGTTCGAGGTAAATGCTTACTACGTTCGAAGTAAACATGTATATCGGTCGTTTCACATGTTTACTACGGCCGATGTGGCATGACTTAGGCTTGGTTTTGTGCTTTCATCACTCCCACACGTACATCACCTTTTCGTTTGACAACGGACAATCGCCGCCGTTATTCGTACCGCACTTGCTAAATCCAGAAGTTGAGTAATTTAGCAACGGACAAAAAACCAGCACACAAATAAATCCCACCTCCTTGCAAATACAAAGAGATGGGATATAAGTAGGTGTTCAAAATTATTTTATATAATCAGTAGGTGTCATTTTCACAT
>ERZ1026858.1304-NODE-1304-length-12714-cov-13.657477_pt1 | contig 12714 bp, 12 predicted proteins | sample MGYA00380159_ERZ1026858 | MGnify/ENA primary metagenome ERZ1026858 (study PRJEB33269, sample SAMEA4719795) | human gut metagenome | biome: human-associated habitat; feature: organic feature; material: feces | place: Cameroon | collected 2013-10 ...
CCGCGAATCGTCTTCTCACGGTTGTAACAACTAGTTATAATCGAAACTTTCATTTTTATTCATACTTGTGTATCCACTCCAACGTTACCTTCGTACCTTCAATTCGTGATACTGGCAAATTAGGAGCAATAGACTTGATTGGCTCCAGATTATGAACATTATCTGTAGTCATATTATGGAGACGGAAACTGGTCATAGGGAAAGCAACACCAAACTTCTTTAAGAAGTCGCCAACCCATCCTACAATCTTGAAGCACCAGTAAGGAATATGAGGGATATGAATACCTTCTATCTTAGCGATTTCATTAGCCCAATCCGTTATAGGATAAGCCTCATAATCACCGAGATAATAAACATTTCTGTTTACCTTCTCTGGCGCAGCTTGCAAGATAGACATAATCTGATAGATGGCATTATCAACATATCCATATGTCTTTCGGCAAGCACGTTTACCCATGTGGAAATACATGTGGCGCAATACAATATGGAAGAACTTATCATAAGGCTCACCAAACCAGGGACCCCAAATAGAAGTTGGGCGAATGATACTCCAAGTATAAGAAGGATTAGCCTTCTTGATTCGCTTTTCTGTTTCCACCTTGCTTTCTCCATACAAAGTATGAGGAGCATAATCCTCGAAGTCCTTTGGCATATAGCCAGGCTCACATACATACATAGAAGAAGCAAAGATAGCACGTTTCACGGTGCCCACAGTTTTTATTGCATCAAGCAAGTTACTTACACCACCCATGTTGGCATCATAGTCCTGCAACGTTTTGCCATTAAGGTCTGTTCTTGCACCAAGATGAATAACATAATCTGGAGCAAATGCCTCTACTGCTGCAACAACAGCATCATGTTTACGCAAATCAACTTGCACCCAATACTTATCCTGAGCAGAAATCTTTGGCTTCACAATATCAATATTCTGAATTTCGTACTGAGTATCTTTTGATAGATGCTCAATGAGGTTAGTTCCAATGAAACCAGAACCTCCTGTAATTAAAATCTTACTCATTTTTTTTCATTATCATTTCAACAAAAGCTTCTACACGAGAACAATATAAATCGACTGTATAATTTGTTCTCGCATCATCATAAGCATTTTTTCTCAACTTATTGAACTCCGTCTCAGAACTTAACATTTTCTTCAATCCGCAGACACAATCCTCTTGTGTCAAGAACGAATATCCATTGAAACCATCTTTCACCAATTCTGAAGTTCCTCCACTCTTATAGCCTAAAACAGGTATTGCCCTTTGCATAGCCTCAACTGTAACACGTCCAAAGCCTTCACTCCTTGAACACATCATCAGTATATCCATATCCTTATATATTATATTAGGATTCTTTTCAAAGCCGTGAAATATAACATTTTCCTCAAGCTCCATCTGATTCACCATAGAATAAAGCCTTTTCTTATATTTCCCTTCTTTGTCACCCCAAACATGTAATTTAGCTTTAGGATAACACATAAGAATAGAAGGCATCATTCTAATTGCTACATCCTGTCCTTTCTCCGGATCAAAGATTCCGACAACTCCAAGATTCAGTTCTTCCGGTATACTTTTGTCAGAATACTCCCAGTCCACGGTATCAACCCCATTATAGATAACTCGTTGCCATTCTTTTAATGGTTCTCCCATATTAACATGATTAGCAACAGAATTAGAAACATATATTACTCCATCACTTTGGTTTATATATTTCTTTTTCCTTTTTCTGCCAAAGATATACTTTGCATCATGGTCAAGATCCATAAACTCTCGGATATGGCTAATATGCTTTACATTCAATGCCTTTGCTATTTTTATCCCCAAATTTTCAGCCGATGTATTTGAATATATAAGATCGGGAGCAAACTTTTGAGCTATATCCTTTAATTTCGGCAATCGGAGATATGCATGAGCCACCAATATAGGAAGGGTAAGATATTTCCATTGTGGTTTATAATAGTATAGCTGTGTAAAACAAGGCACCACAGCGAACTCAATATTTTTTTGTTTTGATTCTTCTTCAATATCCCCATGTTCCGGCAGAATCAAAAACACATCATTCCCCTTTCTTTTTAAATATTCAATTATAGTCATCATAGAGCGATTAGCTCCATATAAATCACTATAATTAGAAATAAACAATATACGCATTATTTTTATATTTATAATTTAATATCCACTCTTTCGCCATTAAGTCTGACAATTCGAGCTGGCACTCCAACAACAGTTGCATTATTTGGAACATCTTTAATGACAACACTGTTTGCCCCAATAATTACATTATTGCCGATTTTCACCCCCCCCAACACGCATGCACCGCATGCTATAGAAACATTGTTTCCAATTATTGGGCGTTTCCCTTTATTCATTCCTATAGTTACATTGTGTTTTATGGATAAATTTATACCGATTCTTTCTGCATTTATGTGAGAGCCATGAGGATGCTCCATTTTTATACCTCCTCCAATCTTACATTGTTTGTTATCAAAATACAAAGGATAACTTCCACATATCAACTTAAAAGGAGCACTAATATATCCCAATCTGAAATATAATAGTTCCTTTAATTCTTTACGCATAAAAAGTAAATTGAAGAATGATAATTGATAATTTGCAATATCTTGTTTAAACAGCAAAGCATTTTCATCTTTGATAAAAAGTTTAAACTTCAGCAATAAAAACAATGGAAAAATTCTTATACCATTCAAAAATATTCCAATAGGTCTTAAAAGTTTTTTCAACATAACACAAACTCATTTTACTTTTATACCATAAATTCTATTAGCCATTGCAAGTTTCCTTCCTCTATCAAATAATACGGATGATTTTGACAGTCTTTTATACCAAACAAGATTGTGGAGACCTTCAAAAAAAGCAACGAAATAAATTATTGCTGATTTTACATTCTTATTTTTGATAAGTTTCAAAGAATTATTTAAACCTTGAAAAAACAAAATAAAGCAATATAATACTATCTGGCTTAGAGGAAAAGACCTTGTCAGCAAGAGTCTATTCCTAAATGATGCCACACGCTTCCAATCTGCGACAGAAACAAAATCTAATATACCACCCAAATGCTTAATTCCATAATCTTTAGAAAGTTTTACTACTTTCATTCCATTCAAGTTTGTGCGTAAACACAAATCATCCTCTTCGCCATACATAAAGAAGTTCTTTTCAAAACCTTTATTCTTTTCAATACATTTTCGTGTAATAGCCATAAAACTTCCAGAAACTGTAGGAACACGGAATATTCCTTCTTTATATTCACCTAACTCTACATTATTCTTACGCATCATCAAGTTATATAATCTAGAATTTGTCATTATGGTCCCCTTGACAAAATGTCCATCTTTCTGCTTATTCCAGATTAGAGGAGCTAAAATACCTATATTATCATCATTCTTCATAGTTATCCACATATCATGAATACAATAATCAGAATCAAATATGACATCATTATTCAGAATATAGAAATAATCATATCCCCAATTCATACATTTCCTTATCGCGATATTATTACCTTCTGCATATCCCCAATTAAAGTCATTAATTAAAAAAGATATATTATCGTAATCCATAAAATCTTCTTTCAGGAGTTTTATACAATCATTGGTAGATGCATTATCAACAACATATATATCAAAGTCAACATCTTTGGATTTTAGGACAGACTTAATTGTTGCAAAAGTATTCTTATAATCATTCCATACCAAGATTATAATCGCTATTTTTGAGTTTGCTATTTTATTCATTTTGCTTTATAACATTTTATATACTGATCTAATATTTTACCCCATCCCATTTGTTTACGCCAAATTTTATTTATATGTGCACGCATACTCTTTAATAAAGAAGCATCGCCCAACAGTTTATCCATAGCATCAGCTAAAGCGTCCGAATCACACGGAGGTACAATCAAGCCTGTAATTTGATTGTCTATAGCCTCAGGTAAAGCTCCAACATTAGTGGCTACTACTGGACAATCCATAGAAAAAGCAGTCTGAATTACACCACTTTGAGTGGCATCCTTATATGGACAAACAGTAAATAATGCATCTTTCAATAATCCTGCAAGACGAGGCATAGATATATATTCATTAAGTATAGTTATATATTCTTTCCCTTTATACAGTTCTTTGTCAAAATACAATTCTCCTTTACCGGCAATTACCAATTGTATATCATTATATTTCTCGTGAATCTTATTAAATGCCTCTATCAAATACTCCACTCCCTTATAACGAGAAATGAGTCCGAAAAACAATATATATTTCTTACCCAAATCCAAAGGATCTGGTGTTATATTATTAATACAGTCATAGAGACCTAATTTTGCAGAATACACATGATTCCTCGGATATTTATATTTATCACAAAAAAGTTGAATATGTGTATCATTCAAAATAATAATTTTATTTATCATCTTGAATGAGATCTTTCTCCACATTTCAAATTCCTTTGCTCTGGCTTTTCCTGAATGAGGGAATGGATCATGAAGGGTTAATACTAACTTTTTCCTCATCAAATACAATAGACTTCTTGTGCTTTGTACTGGCCATGTCAGATTTACAATATCAGGATTAATTTTCATAAACTTTCGAACCATTTTATATGTCAAAAATATATTTTCAGGTTTTAATCCTGCATTTGATGTATAATTTACGACATACACTTTATCCAAATTTAGATAATTCTCATATAACATAAATTCTGGATAAACATCTTTGGCTTTATATATTCCATTTTTGCCATAGATGTTTTTTAAGTCCAATAAGGCACATCGATGAGCATACGGATATATCGTTATAAAATAATACACATCTATACCCCTATGCTGCATTTCTCTTATAAGTGGAAAATCACAATCCGTAAATAAAAGATTACTTAAATATATTACTTTCATATTTTTTCATGCTATACTCAATTTGAGTATTTTATTAGAACCCTAATTTGAGAGTTTACAACATAACTATAATATCTTTTTCAGCACATCCTTCATACATTGCTGATAATCGTCTTGAACATTTCGAGCAAATTCGGAACATTTTGTTTTGTCAAAATTCAAGATTCCATTAACGACAATGGATACATGCGGAAAATCTGTATTTTCTTTATATGAAAAAAGATTCTCTAGCAATCCCGCTCTTTTAACAATGAGATAAGTTTTACTTGTTTCCTTGTTATACTCACGTTTCAAGCCTTTACCTGTAAATGTTTTTATTCCGTACTCATCAAAACAATAAAACGGAATGCTATTATGTAATGATACTACTATAGGATGCATTCGTTCTCCAATATAGCCACAAGAATATTTTATCAAGGAATACCAATCCATTGGATTCAATGGAGTAGAAATTAAAACATCAACTGCAGACACAGTAAAAGCATCTTCCGGCATAGGTAGCCAAACAGATGTCAATCCTTTCTGTTTGAGCTCATTTATTATATCTTCAACATACTTTTTATTTGTATAATGTTTTCCGAAGCTTAAAAGAACATAATTTGTAGGTAAATTATATTTCTTTAAAATTTGGTCTTTGCTTGGTATAATATCTTCACAATTCTGATTAAAACTAAATACTGGGTCTGGACTAATTCTTATAGTATCTTTACCTAAGACATTTTCAACCATCTTTTGGGTCCAACTATCACGAACAGAAATGTAGCTGTAGTTTTCAAGTGCTCTTTTCATTTTCTTTTTTTCTGTTGGTAGCATAGTCTTGAACGGGCAATTTTGTGATGATACGGAAAATGCCGCAGCCTTTATATCTGATGATAAGGATTTCAGAAATTCTCCAAAGAAAGGATTTCCTTCCAACTTCTCGCACGATACGACATGCATTCTTTTAATTTTATAATGTGCTCTATCAAGACTAAACCGTTTTATTAATGGAGTATATTTAAAAAGGGCATCACTTCCCACAACGATTCTGTCTATTTTATTTTTTTTGACAGCGTCAATTAAATCCTTTTCATTCCTACATATTTCTGTTATGGGCAGATATGTTTTTGTAAAATCATCATGAGCCATAATTTGTTCTTGACCCACTCTTTTTTCATACATATCTTGCAGGTCTTTTGGATACCAATTAAGCATAATAGGCACATATCCTGCTTTCTTTAAATAGCAGACTGTGGATAGAGCCTGAAGTTGTGCACCATAATTAGGTACACAATGATACGTTAAAATACCTATTCTCATTCTTTTAATATGTTTTGTACGTCAGTAAATATTTCTTTTCCTTTTTTTTAATGTATATATATCCTAAAATAAACAGCAATAACTCCAGATTACCCCATCCTTGAACAGAAAATACAGCTGTTCCATCTATTAAGATATGAGCGAAATATCCTATAATTAGCATCTTCGATAAAGATATATACGTTTTATTTAATGACAACCTTATAAATATTGCCAAAAACAAAATAATAAAAAAAGTAAGGATGAAACCAAATTCAATAGAAAGTCCTCCAACATACCCATAAAATATATGTGGATCAATTTTTGTAATATTGCGAATATATTCCCATTTACCAGTTAAATCATTCCAGTTATGCTCATTAAGGAACCAGGTAAAGTATGCACTTCCGTGTGTTGAACCTTGCAAATTAGGCCACAACTCTCCACTGAAATTTAGAAACATTTCTCCGGAATAACGATAATAGAACCAAGATGCCATGCTATCGAATCTAGAATTTGACACCATTATCATAAAGGATACAATCAATCCTAGAGGAATTAAACTATATATGATAATTTTTTTCCGTAATTTCGGTTGAATTTGATTTCTAAAAAGAATGAAGAAGAAGACTAAATAGTATATTTGAAATAATATATAACTTCTCATAACATAAAACACCGATGAATATATAGGATATAGTGCAGACAACACCAAAGAACTAGCAACAATTTTTTTATTTTTCTTTATGAAGAAGAAAGCATATAAAGAAATGATAAAAGTTATATTTCTAAATGACATATATGTCTGCTGAAACATTGATGCCACCCAGGACAAATTTTTTCTAGCAGAAGAAAGTTCACCTTCGTAAGAAGCATTTCGGATATCTCCCATATCATGAGTCAAATTATAAAAGACAACAGGAGTAATGATTATATATGCTATTATCTGTAATAATAAAAGAATCTTTAGAATCGTAATTATATCATTTTCATTTATAGGTTTTACTTTGGGTGTTCTATTTTTTTCAAATTCTACAAGAGGTGTTATCATTAAAACATTTATAATCGCATAATATACAAAAGCCTCCCAATTGTGCTTATAATTAAATTCACTTAAAGCAGTCAAAGGGTGCGTATGAAATAAAAATGAGCATAAAGCAGAAAAGCCAAACAATATAAACAAGAACAATCCTCCTGTTAACTTATAATCAGATTTTATATAAGTTACGAAGCAAATAACAACATAAAATATAAAGTTTATAAATACATACAATGTAGATGAATCCATTTATTCCAAATTTAAAATTGTGAGTATTACTTTTTTTCGTTAGGATACTGCCTTTTATATAGATACATTTTAAAGTCTCTATATATTGAGTTGTTAAAATTTCTCTTACTAATTACCTTTTTCATATATTTTCTGTGTTCGGCAATTTAAAGAAAAGTGTACATTACACTTACTTATAAAATAATCCCAATCTTCACAGCCATACATGTTTTAATATTTAAAAAGTCAGCAGCCATGATATAACTTTCTAATTTGAGTTCTTAAACAATTCACTTTGCTCCATAGTGAACTATAATATGATATTAAATAAAATGTATATAGTCATCTTTAGATTTATATCCATACTTATAGTCTTTTTCTTCTCTATATCCTATTACTTTTGCAGGAATACCACCTACTACTGTATAGGGTGGAACGTCTTTGGTAACAATAGCTCCAGAAGCGACAACAGCCCCGTCTCCTATTTTTACACCAGGAAGAATGATAGAACGACTACAAATCCAAGCATAATTACCAATTTCTACAGGTGCTCCTTTACCTCCAAAAAAAGGATCGTTATAATCATGATTTAAAGTCCAAATTATCGCCTCATAAGCGATAACAGCACTTTTACCTATTACAAGTCCATTACGGGCATCTAACAGAGCATGAGGTCCAATACTTACGCCGTCCCCAATAACTAGTTTATTAGGACATCTTACACTAATACCATCATAAAATTTCACATTACTGTTCATTTTAACGCCAAGTAATCTAAAACATTTGTTTTTTAGCCTTTGGCTAGGTAGACATGGAACTATCTTCGTGCTAAGTATCCATATTAAACCTGAATACATTCCACGTAAATGACGTTTAAGTGTTTTAATTATTTTCATACTTATCTCACATCGTAAAAAGATTCTACATTTCGACGTATTGGCTTTTCCGGTAAATAGGCAGGATAGCCAAATGCTATAACCAACACGATGTTTTCAGACTTGCTTATTTCCAATATTTTCTTTATGCTATGTATCTGTTTTTTATTGGCGTGAAAAATATTACACATAGTTCCATAAATACCATAAAGATGTGCAGCAAGTATTAGGTTTTCTGCCGCCAAAGAAGCATCTACATATTGCAAGTTCTTATCAAGGATGCTATAAAAAGAACTTTTGGCACAAACAACTATTAAGCCTTGAATATTTGTGAAATTAGTAAGTCCTGCAATATTCGGGGCTATACATGAGATTTTCTTTTTGTCTTGTGTTATGTAAAAATGAGTTGTCTGGCGACAACAACCATTTGGCGCATCCACTGCTAAAGATATAATCTTGTTTAAAACATCTTCAGGTATCGTCTTTTCAATAAAGTTACGACAAGAAACTCTTGATTTGATAAACTGTTCTATCATTTTGATTTCTCCTGAAAGATAATGTTTTACTTCGTTTTTCTCAATTTCAGGCATTCCTGTTTGTTGGGCTTTTTCAAAGCGGTCTAATATTCTGTTTACCCACAGAAATGCAGAATCACTTCTATAATAATTTGTCAAGTTAGTCTGTAAAGCTTTGGCTTTATCGTATATAGTTAAGCTATGCCCGCGTTCAAAGTTTGGATTATTCATAGCTTTATCTAACATGTGGCAATACATTCGTAACGTTGCAAAATCAACGTCATAACCACCTGCCTCTCTACTTAAAGCATGCTTTTTATTATACTCGAAATCCCTATATGTTGTTTGTATAACAACAATAAACCTTTTTAAATAATCTTTTATCATATAATATCTATTTTTTTATTTTTAGACAAATTTTTTGTAGTATTATTTGCCTTTCACTCTTCGTTAATCCGCAAATAAGACTAAATATAACACCAATAACAGCCGACGAAACTATTATAAGTATCTGAGACCCAAAATATTCATTTAAATATCTCTTCAATATCCATACAGAAAAAAATGATGGAACTATAATTGCTATAATTTTAAGCACACATACTATACAATATTCCTTGATACTAAAGTGTATCATGCGTTTTACTATAAACAAGCGTAATATAAAAGTAAAAACGACGAAAACTAAATGCGTCACAAAAACAACACTCGGCGCACCTCCCAATTTCAGGAAAATATAGGAAGTCGGAACTATAAGAAGCATCGTTCCACCAATTACCGCCTGATACAACTTTACATTTCCTGTTGCTGCAACAGAAACCATAAAAGGATTAGCAACAGAATCAACAATAACAATACATAACATTAAACGTAAGAAAACAACAGTCCAATTAGGCACGGTCCCTAACCACAATCTTAATATATAGTCAGTTTCCGTAAAAATAGGCAAAGATAAAATGAATAGCAATATGAATGTAAACTTAGAACTCCTAAAGACAAGTTTATGCATATAAGCATTATCTCCTTGCGCATAACTTTTTGTTATTTGTGGGTTAATAGCCATTTGAAAGCTATTAGCAAATTGTGATATAGCATTTTGAACTTGAATAGCAATACCACGAGCAGCATTAACTGCTGGACCAAAAAACAAATTAAGCAATAAATTCACACCATGAGTATACATTATATTTGATACTCCCCCCCAAAGATTCCAACCCGCAAAAGAAAGCATTTCTTTAAACAATCTAAAATCCCAGATTATACGAAATTTTGTTTCTTTGAAATTTCTTTTACAATACGAATTATACAAAAATCTTATAAAACATTGAACAAGCAACAACAATATCCCATAAAGTACCAATTTGTCTACTCCACCTATTTCTAATAAAAAAACAATAAGTAATTTTAGTGAGACCTCAACTATAGAAATATAGGCAAATGCAGACATTTTTTCATGTGCTATAATATCAGCATTATACGGGACACTTAATATTAAAACCATTGTTGATATCACAGAACATTGAAAAACGATGAAGGCTGCTGTCATTCTATTTTCAGGAATAACCATCTTATTAAATAAGAACCAAAGTCCTACAGACTCTGCAAAAAGTAAAACAACAAAGGCTATCAAGAAATGCGTCATAACACAATTACTGAAAACCTTATTTAAGTGTGCTATATTTCCTGTGCCAAGACTAAATGTTATATATCTTTGAGTAGTAGCACTCATTGCTGTATTCAGAAAACCAAACATTGACACGAAACCTCCTACAACATTATAAATACCATAGTCTTCTACTCCTAAGGTTTTTAAGATGACTCTACTTGTATATAATGACACAAGAATAATAAACATCATTCTAAAATATAAGAACAATGTATTCTTCGCTATTCGCTTATTATTATCTGTTGTTTTGGTTGACATTTCTATATTATTTAGTTTTTAGAAGTTCATGATATTTACGTAGTTCCTCCCTGTTCTGCATCAAGTTCAGCATAATGTCATCAGTAGAAATAGAACTCTTTCCTCCCGATATTTCCTTTCTAACTATAAGCATAAAATCAAGTAAAGGTTTAAAGACATCATTGCCATCGGAATTCGGAGAACATGAACAAAGATATGCTGTAAAAGCTCTGAAGGCTTCATCTGAACCATATACAAATAGGTCTTGTTTAACTTTCAACATATCATGAAATCTTGCATTGGAATTTACTGCCTTATTTTGTCTACTTTCTTCCAAAACAGTAAAAACTAAATTTACGACATCATAATAAGCTTTATACTTCTTGTCAGACACATAGTTTTCAAGTATCTTCCTTAACTCCGTCCGCATCTGCCATCTACAAGTCATCACTGCTACTACAATAGCAACAAAAGATGACAGTATCGGAACTATCCATTCTTGCAAATTATCCATGTTCATATCATCCTTCTCCCATAGATTTCAAAAATTCATTTCTATCATTCTCCCAAATGGTATCATCTTCTATTTCTGGCAAATAGAAGAACTCTATCAAATGGTCTTTCAATTGATTCAACTTTCTGTTCACTCGTTTTGCATCATCCAATACCACAGCCATCTTAGAAGGATTGACAGCTCCCTTTATCTCAGGTATTGTGAATCCTGGGCAAACCAATGTTGAATACTTGGCTTTTAACACCCATGTTGCTCCCATCTCGTTCAAGCATGCCACACTTTTATAGTAGTTGTTCGACAGAAGCAATATGACATAGATGTTGTAATCAGTAAACTTCGAAGCCAACGTTTCATAAATGTCTTCTCCCTCTGCTATATCATAGCCTGGCACAGAACTACAAAAGAGATTACTCTTATTGAAGCCTAACGTACGCAACAACGTAACTAAAGCCGAGGCGATATTCTCTTCATCAGACGAATGACTGATAAACAGAAGTGGTTGCTTTTCCTTCTTCGGTTCTTCAATTGGGTCTTCTAATGAGCATGGCAACAGTTCAACCTTGTCGTTGAGAGAATCTAAATAATTAATTTTGTCCCGAAGTTCTTCTTTATAGAGTTCAATTATATCTTCGTTTGCTGAAATAACAAGTGCTTGGCCACACTTGACATACTTGGTTTGATATTCATTATTAGGTATGTCAAAATACTGCTTCAGCATCTCACTATTATAGTCTGTCCATTTATGAAACTCTGAAATAAAAGTATTCTGTGTATCTGTAAACTCAACAGGTTGCATTGAGCTTCTCACAGTATATCCGTAATAACTATCTTGTGATTGTCTCTCTGATGGTACATCTTTTGCTAGAAGATTTTTTCCATCGGCAATCCTCTTTGCTAAAAGTGAAGAAAATTTATCTCTACCAATTATAAGTTTTGCCTTTGTAGCCATATTATTTTGTTTTTTTATATGAGGAGTTAGTACTCAATTTAGGGCATAGCCCTTTGTATAGGCACTTTTGCACGTCCCCATATGCTGAGTTGTGAAAAAAATTACTTGTTTATTAACTAATGGCATATAGCCAATCCTATTTATTTCATGATTTTCGGCAGCACTTGGCATAGTTCAAACAGGTTTGGCTCTACACTCGTTTACACGAAAATTCTTCGCTCGACAATCTTAAAGCATAACAGGCCTTAACACGATACCATTAAGATTTGTCTTTTTTGAGAAATCCAGAAGCAACGTCCTCTTCGCTATTCGTTTATTATTATCTGATGTTTCGACTCCAACAGATGGCACAGAGAACACAGATTTTTCTTGAACACGAAATTCTCGAATATCACGGATTTTGTTGTTAGCGGTGCTACAACGGTTGGACAAGAATTTGAATGCTACGAATGACGTTTTTTTGTCTATCACTTGTATCATATAAGAGAATACATTCTTGCATAAGGTTCGG
>ERZ1026858.1311-NODE-1311-length-12680-cov-10.081980_pt1 | contig 12680 bp, 12 predicted proteins | sample MGYA00380159_ERZ1026858 | MGnify/ENA primary metagenome ERZ1026858 (study PRJEB33269, sample SAMEA4719795) | human gut metagenome | biome: human-associated habitat; feature: organic feature; material: feces | place: Cameroon | collected 2013-10 ...
GGTCATTATTCTGTATTTCAAGTGTATAGTTTGGTTGAGGTGATATACTGTCATTAATTTTATTTTCAATACTCAGGCAAGCCAGCTTTACATCCGGCACTCCTTTCACATTTCCATTATCATCAACACCAAAAAGAATTGTTCCACCATTATAATTTGCAAAGGCACTGACTGTTTTCAAAAAAGTATTCGTAATTGTTTCCTTGAATTCCAATATTCTTGTTTCACGCATAATAATCAACTCCTTTCCAACCTTAATGATTACATTATATGCATAAATGTGCAAAAAATCAATCGTAAAAATTTACGATTGATTTTTTGATTGGTTTTGAGTATAGTATCTTTTTTATCCAACTAAATTGTGGCAACTATTTTAACTATTCCGATTCGATCTTCCAAAGGTATAAATAAGGTGTAAATTATTGCTTAATCCACAGAAAAGCCAATAAAATCAAGTTTTTCATAGTATACATTAAATACTGCCGTGGCAGAGGCAATGGCATTAAGTTAAGGGCGATGAAGAGAAGTTAGTATCGGTTTTTGATATTAACTTCTCTTTTCTTTTTTATATTTCAGTTAGAATTTATACGTGCTGGCTTTTTGAACACGACAAATAGACAAGGGTGTTCCCTTGTCAAAAAATATACATTTAGAACAATTTATGCTACTCTATACATGAAGCTTATTGCTTGTTTGACTTTTATATCACGAGGTCTGGAACGCCCTGGGCGAATAGGCGTTATATATCTAGCTATAAGCGACTCAATATCAGGTGGAATATTTGCTTTTAATAGGAATTCGCGGCATATATGTACTGAGACGGAAAAATTGACTTTATAGTCATATTTTCTGTTTCCCTTTTCAATGACTACGTGCGAGGTAATCAGTTCTGAAAAATTGTACATTATTAGGCTGGCAAAGATTTTTTGAAGAATATATTCCACCTTTTTTGAATGAAAATGAAGTAAACCTACTGTGTATTTTAAATCCCTGAATGAAGTTTCTATTCCCCAGCGCATTCCATATAGTTTCTTTAATTCTTCAGGTGGAAATTCTCCAGAATCTAAGTTTGTCACAACTACTTCATAAGAATCATCTGATATAGGGAAACGTACAATTCTAAATGGCAGATGGTACAGTACAGTCGTGTCATACTTTTTACTTGTTGAAGATAGATAATCAAATGTTTTATTATGGGCAATTCTTCGATATTTATTTTTCATCTTAAATAATTTTTTCATTTCATTTGTCTGTTTACGAGTCAAGTTTAAATCAATACGTTCATTAAATTCTTCTGCATTAGGTAATTCCAGACCATCTATGATACCTGTTTTATGTTTCCCAAAATCCTTTACACGTATTAGATAAAACCATCCTTTTTCTTGACTATGTGCCATGACATTATAAGATTCATAACCTCTATCCATTATTACGATTGCTTTTTCGCCAATAGTAGACCTGTCTACCATTTCTGTTAAAACTTTCTTTTCAAATGCCTCTTTACGTTTAACAACAATGGCATCTTCGTAGGTATGAGCCAAGAGATTATATAATGCATTCAGGTGAAGAAGGTTATAAGGCTTTGCACCTTCTTTTGGTATAAAAAGAGAATCTACATCTTCTGGATTTGTCGGTATTCGAATATCAGATCCATCTACAGCTAGAAGTTTACATCCCTTATATGTATCATTTTGAGAAGTTTGAGAAACAAAATCTAGAAAAAGTTTTTCGAGTGCAAGCGGAAGTATTTTCTTTCGTTGCTGTACAAATGCGGATGATGTTGCAGTTGATACATCACATCCGAACTGCCTTAACAATTCGTTTGTTAAAGTTGTCCCTTCCATTGTTAGTAATGACAAGATCATTTTTTTCATACGGTATTTTTCTGTTTCTTGAAAAATCAATATCTGGGTTAGAAACAAGACCAGTTAAATCTTGTTTCTGAGTATTGATTATTCTAAGTAATAAAGTTTTTAATTCTTGAGATTTTCTATTCATGCGGTGTCCTCCTTGCAAAAAGATAATTTCTAATTACAAGGACCGCTTTAGCTACATCTAGAAATAAATCAGTAGCTAAAGCGGCCGCATTTTTTGATTGACATGTCAATACTTTTCCATAAAAAAATCCCATATCACACTATGTGTGATGCGAGATTTTCTTAACTTAATGCCATTGCACCCACACCTCTGAGCATTTACCCATAAGAACATAATTGATAGTATGAGTTGCGAGATATCTCTCTTTCGGGTTTTCATCGTCCATAAACTGTGGATATAAAAGATGTGGAGCAAGTGGTATCGCCCTATATCAAGTGAAAAGTGACAGAACTTACGGGTTCTTTTTACATTCTTTGTAATCGTTCCGCTGTATGGACTACAAATATACACAAGAGGTCTATACTTTTCAGACAAGCAGAAATGGGCAGCCTTTTTAGCTGCCTTATCCTGCTTGTCGATATTCGTAAGTGCCTCATAGGTTGTTGGGTCGTTGTAACCCTCTGAGTTGTACTTATTAATCGACATATTAATCCTCCTGTTCCATCGTTGGTAAAATACCGTCAGATTTCAAAAGTTCGTAGATGAACAAGCGTCCCTGCTGAGTCCAATAAGTATGAACTGTCGTATGCATTGTTCCGTCATTTCCTGGGTAACTGTGTGTCTTGGTGTTGGTGTAACCCATCTCGGCATACTTCTGATACAAGAGCCAGATTTTATTGCCCTGCTTGTACTGCACACCCTTTTGATGAAGATACTGATTCATACGATTAGCCGACCAACCATAGTCCTTTGCAATCACAGAAATCGCAACCAGGTCTTTGCAGTTAAGCACTACATCGTAGTAGCTTGCCTTCGGTTTCATCTCCACAATCTGCTGATTCTGCACTGCTACAGTTTCTTTAAGTGCCTGGTTAATCTCACGCTCTGCCTTAAGCTGTAAAAGTGCCTCAATCAGCATATCCGGATTAGCAAGAACCTCGTCTACTGCATATACTCCGTGTCTTCTGATAGTTGGAAGAACCTCAGATGTAACCCAACGCTTGAACCTGCGAGCGGTAGGTAACTTGCTTGAAAGGATTAGGCTGTAAAGTCCAGACTCATTAATCAGCCAACCACCACGCTGTCCTAAACTCGATAACGATTCGTTATTGAGTTTGTCCTCTTCGTCAACATGGTCTGACAAAGCCTTGCTTGGATTTGTATATCCGAGAATTTCTGCTACATCCTTACCTACAAAATACGGCTCACCATTAATCTGTAATGTGCGGATAGAGCCAAACTCCGCATTTTTGAAAATTTGTAATTCACTCATAAGAATTACCTCCGTAAAATTTATTAGAGGAACACCCTCTACTTGGTAGCCACGGCAGAGGGTGATATTGGACAGCTTTTTATAAAAACTTCAAATATTTTTTCTTGGCTCTCTGTAAACGCTTATATACAGTATCTCTTTTAAGGTCATGCATATCGGCATACTCTTCGGGAGTTACATCATCAAGTGCTGTTGCAATAAGCACATCAGCATATTCCGGGGTCAGCACCTCACGAATTTTCTGCCAGAGTGCTTCATACTCAAACTTGTAATCTCTCTTTTCTTCATCTGTGTTATCAACAACATAATCAAGACCATCAATTTCTTCATCGCTCTCATCATCTGTAAAAGGTGCCCTAATCTCAGTTCTATGACGATTTTCCGTATGCCAGCTGTTGTACTCACGCTTATTCATAAGGTCGAATACCTCTTGAACAGTTTCACACTTTTTAACCTGGTCCTTTTTATCTTCGGGTGTCTCCGCCAAACGCTGCTGATAATCGATTTCAATCATCATGCTGTAATCACCGTCTGGGATTTCAATTGTTGTGTACTTCTTATGACCGTTTTTCATGTTCTCTTCATATAAAATATTGATTTTCATGTTTGCCTCCTAACTCGGAGGGCAACCATGGCAGGGTATAAAAATAGGTCTGTGTCAGAGATACATAGACCCACGAAACGGAAAAAGAGCGCAACGAGGAAAGGGTATCTCTTCACGGCTCAATCACTGTCTTTATCACAGTGAATTGAAACCTATGAGATATCCTGCCAAGATTGCGCACTCCGGCATGATTTACTATTTTTGACTTCTGAGGGATTTCTCCCTTACATTTACTTCTTCTCCGTTTATTCTTTTGTCGTATGCGATTTTTCACGCTTGCAAATGGAGAAGTAATAAAAAAGGCCTGACAAAATACAAGTACAATTAGTACCTATACTTCGTCAGGCCTTGCTCACTAAGATTTTTCTAACGGATACAGTAACTAAACCATATCATCTTGTGGCGATTCGCTCAGTACGAACTATTTGATTTAGAAAGCTAACAGCTATCACATATTTACATAGTGGACATTTGATTTTTATGATTCCAACTGTTTCTTCTGGATTTGCGTCAAACAATCTTTTGTTTTTACAACATGGACACGCAACGTGTATTTCATGCATCTATCTTCGCCTCCCGTGAGAGGCCAGTTAAAGGGAAAGGTCAAACTGACCGTTATATTCTTCACTTTCCTTTGCACTTATTCCGTTACTTAATCCTAATGTAGCGATACTTTATTATATCGAACACTTGTTCTGTTGTCAATTACAAAACATCAAATAGCGTTGACGAAGTATGTATTTCCCTTTCGGGGCAGGCAGGTTGATTTTACAATCATTTCACTGCCTGCTATTGTTGCCTATTTCTTAGGCTTGGTCTGTGCTAACGCACTTCCAGCAACTGACTTTGATGTCTTGCTGAATCGACCATCACGAAGAACCTTACTTGCTTTTGAAGCAACAGGTCTTGATGTTTGCTTACTGTTCTTAGCCATTTGAATCACCTCGCTTTCGTTGTATTTTTATATTCTTATTTTAATTTCTTTGAATAAGTAAGTAAATTTCTCACATTAACACTTACTTTTCAATTATTTCATTTACATTTCAGCTTAAAAATATATAATAGTAAGTGTAAATAATTTTATATCGCTTATGTTTTCACTTATTTTTATGCACAAAAAAGCTCCCTTTCAGCAAGAGAGCTAATATTAGGAGTGGATTTTATGATAGGTATAGAAAATTTTTTTAATTTAGGAACTGATTATTTTTCATTTGTAGGACAGAAATGTCATTTTGAAATTCAGAAAAATGATAATCCACATATCGATTCAAAAAATATACTTACAATCTCTTCTGATAGTAGTGGAAAACTATATTTTTCTTTTAGCGGAAATGGGGGCTTATGCTTAACTACTGAATTCGGTTCCATCATTCAAAAAAATATCTTGGGAAAGTTTTTATCGTTACGAGCTAACAATGTAAAAGAATTATTGAATTTTTTTGATACTTATGGCTATTTTTTCAAGATGTCTCCTAACGAATCAAATGTTGTAGACTTTAATAATCTTATTCAAGTGACATACCATATCAAAGCAGCATTGTTACTCATGAATGCGTTGCAACAGAAATCTATGGATTATGACGATATTCTCCACTTGACCTTATTCTTGCTACTATCTCCAAAAGTAGAAATGAAAATTACTGATAAACAGACTTATGCTGGATATCATGAATCGACACTTGATGTAATCGATTCTGTAATTGCTGTTACTGACAATTCAAATTACATCACAATAGATGGTGAGGATTACTATAATATTGCAGACCTCGTGTACGGAACACCTTACTATTTGAGAGTCGATGAATACGAAGATATATCTACTGGTGAGCATTTCATGTATTCCTATCCTGGCATTGATGACTTACGCTATAAAAGAATTACTATCGCATACAAAAACAGCCATAATATACCTAAAATTCAAAGATTAGTCATTGATTTTCTATTCCATTTTATGAATACTAATGGCGTTGTTAAAAATGTTACTTTTGATTCTGGAATTGAGTTTTATGGAAATTCAAGTTTCAATCTTGACGAACACATGAAAAAATCTTTATTGCTTATTGCAAAATATGTGCTTGCTCAAGAAATCAATCACCATATTTCACGAATGAAGCCAATTTATAATCCTATTACTTTAGAACCATCTTGGAAGGCACCAAATCTTTTGACTGCATTGTATTTTTCACTGTTCTATATGAAACCTAAATCAGAGATATATAGAAAATGTGCAAATCCATCTTGTACAAATTTCTTTCTCGTCAAAACGTCTAATAGCAGAAAAAAATACTGCTGTAATGCTTGTAGAAATGCAAGCAACCAAAGAGATTACAGATTTAGACAACAAAAAAAATGACCAAGGCAGGTGGTTGAACCACTTGTCTTGGTCATTTTTTATTCTGTATCTGGCAAAGAACCATTATTTTTAGCAAGTTCCTCATCAATAACTTTTGCCAGTTTCCTAATTTTGCTTTTATGTGATCCGGTATAATTATTCATTAAAAATCGTATATCAATAACAATTCCTTGAACATGCTCATACAGTTTAGCATCATTTTTCCATTCCCCCGTTGCCTCTCCGATATTAAGGAAATAATCGTCAGAAACATGGAATGGATTTTCGCCTCTATTAAATGGCATCAGGAAAGCATTGTATATTGGCAATTCTCCATATTTATCTTTGAGTGCCTGACAATTATCAATATATTCACCATATGTAATTTGTTTATTTATTGATGATGATTCTGGAAGATGTCTCGGTTCTCCGGTAACACCATATCTATAATATTTCGCATCAAGAACATAAATCTTGTCATCACACATCATGATGCTATCTGGTTCTAATGCATGGTTATCCTTATTCGCATTAAATTTAAGATTCCACTTAGTTCTAGGAAAGAACTCTTCTTTTCCTCTAATTCCAAAGACTTCATCTATAAGCCTTTCCCATACATACTCAAACCTATCAGTTCCAAAATAATACTGTTTATTGTCATTTTCAGAATCCAAATACTCAAGCATCTGAATCATCGCTTGAAATAACAGTTTATCCTTATCATTATGGGTTACACTAAGCTTCTTTCTCAATGCAAATAAGAATCGTTCTGGTTCTAATGCAATATGGGGGTCAGCTGGAAGATGTGGTGTAAATAGCCACCCCAATGTACTAAAAGCCTCATATACACAGTATTTATGAATCTGAGTAATGAGATTTTTCTCGTTCGGACTGGAACCTTTCACTGTATATCTGTCAAAGAATGGCGATCCATCCTCTTGAAAGAACTTTACATTTTTTCTAAGTGATGCAGGAAAATCTATCTTTCCTCTATCAGCTGTTTTCCGTATCTGTTCTCTTTCCTTATAGTAATCGCTCTGCTCCAAAAAATAACGAATAATATTCATATAAGCATTTACCGGAAAGTTTACCGATTGTGGAGCTGCAAACTCGTCCATTGCTAAAAGCCTATCTTTCGAGTCGTTAAAAGTAGATATTATCTCTATAAGTTTTAAAATATCTTCTCTTATATCTTCTTCACTATCCGGTAGTCGATAACCCATTGGGAAGAAAACCATAGCATTATTTGTGTCTGCCTTTACACCGACAAAACGATCACCATCGCCATTCTTATTAACATGGCATCTGACTTTTAAGTTTAAGCCTAAATCCATCGGTCTTCCTCCTTTCGTGATTATTCATTATCTTCATCAGAAACTGAATTATTATCATCAACTCCTTCAACAATCAGCTTTCTAAGATTCTCATGATATACCTTAAATCTATCATCACCATTTGAAGAGTTGAATGTTTCAATTACCATCTCCAAGCTCTTGTACTTACGTGTATCGAAAGTATCTGGATGTGAAAACTTAAATGCATCATCCCAAAGATATTTGATGATTTTTTCTGCAAAACGAGCATTTTTATGCTCAGCCTCAATTATTTGTCTCTCTGTTGCACCATCTTGTATTTCCGTATAAACCAAATCATCTGCTGAAACAAAGTATGCTCCAAGTCGTTTATCCTCAGAAGATGTAACATTATTTCTTCGCAAGATTTCTTCGTTAATTGCCTCACAAAATTGTTTCCATGAAACATTAGTATCCAGAATTTTGTTGTTCGCATACTTATGATTTGAGAACGAATTCTTTATCATTCGCATTATCCATCTACGCTGAAATGCGGTATCAAGTGTGAATACATTTTGGTCAGAGGTATTCATTGTTCCTAAAATAGAAAGATTGGCTGGAATGCGAACCTTTCTATCAGCATCACCATACACTTCCAATGCTACATTCTCATTAGTAATACCGTATTCGCTTGTTCCCTTTTTAAATCCTTCTTTATCTTCATCCATTCGGTCAAGCAATTGAAAAATTTCGCCAAATATAGCTGGTGCATTGCCTCTGTTTATTTCTTCAATTACAAGATAATACGAATGTTCCGGGTCTTCATATGCTTTCTTTAATATCTTCGTGAATGGTCCCGGCTTAAATTCGTACCTTACTTTCTCTTTACCTTCATCATCTTTTTTTACTATAGGTAAAATCTGTCCAACAAAATCAGAATACATATAATCTGGATGGAATACTAAACGCTCCATACATTTTTCATCATCACAGTATTCATGTTGAATAGTCCAACTCTTTCCAGCACCAGGCACACCATACAAAAGAATATTTTCACCCGTAGTTTTACGCAATTCTTCTTTTATTTGTGCCACATTTTTTGATTGATTATCAATGCCTAATTTTCCACCCAGTTCCTGAGTCATTTTTGTAATAATTGAATTGTACACATCTACTGATATTTCAACAAAATCATTATTAACCAATTCATTTCTAAGTGAAATATTATCTATATCTGCGCCGTCTGATACTTCAAACTTTTTAATCAATTCAATCTGCGATGTATCCTCAATTCCTTGTACTTCAAAAACATATCTCACACGATTTATTGGAGTTCCAACAAACCCTAATATATAATCACCTTGAGAAACCTTCTCAAAAAGCGAATTCGAATCTTGGGTTATCAGACCAAAACTCACCGAATTTCCTGCATCTAGAACAGAAAAGGTTTTTATCAAAGAATTTATTGACAATATATAATAATTAGTCATCTTGCTCCTCCATTTCAAATAAGAATCTCTTCCAAGCACATATTCTATTCACATATGCTTTTTCGTTATTGGTATCTACTTGAACTTCTACCATCTCTTTTCCCGAGAAATTGTTAACAACACTTATACCATCTACCCTTAAATCATAGATATCCGTGGCCGTTGGAGAATCATCTCTTTTCTTTTCCGAACCTAAAAACTCTAATCTGATATCTCCCCACTTACCATTTGAATAAACCGTGACATCATGAGTAATCAAATTTTTTCTTTCTGCGTTCAACAGTTCAAAACCTTTTCTACATCTTTGAAGCATTAGAATATCTTTTCTTTTGTTCAAATCTATAAAATATGTAGACTCGTCCTCCAAAATATGACGTTCTAGTACAACTTCATCTCCGGCACAGACATCATTATCACGATAAAAGTCTCCTAATCCAACAATTCTTTTTTCTCGACCTATGGTGCAACGAATATGATATATTTTGCCGGTTTTTTTATAAATGAAATTTTGTATTGTGTCTGTTTCAGGAAACAAATCTGATATTTCAAGATTCTGTGGCACTTGTACATAGAATTCATGCGTACCACTTTTTCCAAGTTCAGTATTATTTAATTTCTTGATAACTTGAACTACCCTCATAGTGTTTCCTCCTAAATGTATTTTTTTATAACTGCAGCAATACCTCTTGCCATCATTGGTGGCACAGCATTTCCGACTTGCATATATGTTTTTAAGTAAGCTCCTAAGAAAAGATAATCATCTGGGAATGATTGTACTCTTGCAGCTTCTCTTGGTGTTAATGCTCTAGTTTGATATGGATGTATATGCGAATGGCAGTCCATTCTCAAATGTGCAGTAATTGTTCGGCAAGGTCTATCCGCTACCAATTTATAGTATTTATCCTTAAAACAATGATTTCTGTGCGCATAAGGCATTATATCCTTAATCTTTTCATCTGTAGCATCGTCACCTTGGTTTAGCCTTTTATAAATTTCATAATTTACATCACTGCAATATCTTGCCTTATGATTGAATAAAAATGGAATTTTTCTTTCCATATTTATAAGTTGCAAATACTCATTATTATTCTGGTCATCATAATTTACATCGATTTTCTTTCCAGTAGTTTCGCTATCAACCTCATTCCTGTTTTTAATTCTTGGGGCATCCAGCGGTTTTATATCATTCAATGCATCTGCCAGATTATATGTTTTATGATTTTTACAACTCTTTTCAATCAAATCAAAGATTTCATCAGGAGTTATATTCTTTTCTTCAGCAATGTCGCTTCTAATGGCAATATATATTAATCGCTCTCTGCTTTGTGCCACAGAAAAATTTTGTGAATTCAACAAGCGGTATGCCACCAAATAAGAGCATCCATCTTTCACCCGTAATTTGCCATAATCCTCAACAACTTGATCTGCTACTTTAAGCATACCTTTAACATTTTCCATAACAACGAATTTAGGTGCTATCTTTTCAACCGCCTTAACAAAATACTTGTATAACTTATTTCTCGGATCATCTATTACTCGTTGTCTATTCGCCTCACTAAATCCTTGACAAGGTGGTCCTCCAACAACGATATCAATTTCTTGTGTCACATAGCCATCAATGTTATCAACTATTTCTTTGATATCGCCTTGAATCAACTTATCCGAAGGCAACTCAGGATGATTATACTTATATGTTTCTATACATACATCTTCTATATCATTTGCAAGTTTAACTGTGAATCCTTTTTGTATAAATCCAAGACTCAATCCACCAGCTCCACAGAAAAAATCAACCATTGTATATTTTTTCTTTCGCGCTGCTTTTTGCTGCAATAATTGGCGTTCTTTATTACTCAGCTTATCTAACATACCACCCATTTCATCCCTATTAGCTACAGCAAAATTTACAGCTTTAATAAATTCATTATACTGTTTTCCCAAAACCTTTTTTAGTTCATCTATTTCTCTTTCGTCCTCTATAACTCCTATTGACTGTAATTCCCCAATATTCGGTTCATTCAAAATTCCATCCACTGATTTATTGTATTTTTCAATGAATACCTCTGTAAGCCTGATATAGACATTTATTTGTTCCAAAAAGAAAGTCTTCTCAGTTTTGGTATTCAGATTACTTACTGATTTGAAAATCATTTCTTGTTTGCTCCTTTTTCCACTGTCTCAAGTTTTTCCTTGACACACTTTGCAATTGCTTCTGCCAGAAGCGGTGGTACTGCATTTCCAATTTGTTTAAACTGTTCTGTTCTTGGTCCTTCAAAAATAAAATCATCAGGGAAGGACTGAATACGTGCCGCTTCTCTAACGCTAAATGTTCTTCCTTGTTTGTAGTCAGGATGTATAAATTGATTTCCATCTTTATACAAGTGAGCAATAATTGTTTTTGATGGTTGATCCCACCATTGAACAGTATAGCTGTTTCCAAAAACACGCTGTTTCTCGTGCCTTAAATCTTCCCTTTTTTCGAGCATATCTTGAAATGTCCAATGATTTTTACTCATCGCAACATAACGCTCTACATCCTTATCATTGTGGTTTCTTGCAACATGATCTCTCAAAATATTGCAATCTTCTGGAGTTATTCTTTGTAAAAATTCATTATCTCTACTGTATTTAAATTCTACTTCCGGTTTACCACCTCCTGGTTGTAAAGCAGGAAGTTCTTCAATAGCATCTCGGACTGTCACAAAATGTTTCAATCCTTTTGACTCTTCCTCTGACATTTCTGGGTCAAAGTGAGTTTTTATTATACCTGCATACATTTCTTCTGGTGATATATCTAAATCCTTCCTAACACCTATTATTATCACACGCTTTCTAATCTGTGGAACTCCATAATTTGCAGAATTTAAAACAATCATCTTAGGATCAAATTTAACTTTATAATTCTCACCTAAAGCCTTAATGATACGTTCAATTATATGTTTTCCATTAATTTTTGCAGTCAATATACCGGTTACATTTTCAAACACAAAAAATTTAGGTTTGTAATAGTTAAGAACCTTGACATAACTCTCAAAAAGAAAGTTTCGAGGGTCATTTTGCATAGCATTCTCATCTTTTGCTCTACCCAAGCTAGAATATGCCTGACAAGGTGGACCGCCTATGATGATATCAACATTTTGCTTGTTAACTACTTTTTCAATTTCATCAATGACATCATCCCTTGTAATATCCATTTCTAACACTGCATCATCCGCATTTTCATATCCATAATGTTTCATCCTTGTCCTTAAGGTTCTACACGCCGTAGGATTGATTTCCACATGTGCCAAAGCATTAAACCCTTCTTTATAAAATCCTTCGCTCAGACCACCGCATCCCGCAAAAAGGTCAATAAAATTCATCATAATCAATCCTCTTCTTCTCGTATTTTATTTTCTGGAACATATTCCAAAATATCTGATATATCGCATTCAAAAACTTCACAGATTTTATCTAACGCTTGAAGATCTATCTTTCTTACATTTTCTCTGTAAAGGTCACCTATTGTGTTAGGGCGAACTCCAGTTAACTCTGCTAGTTTTTTTCGTGTCATTTTTTCACGACCCATAATTTCACATAGTTTGATTTTTATCATAATTATATACCTGTCTCTTATACACATCTGACGCTGCCGACGATCTACTCTGTGTAG
>ERZ1026858.1319-NODE-1319-length-12639-cov-93.420534_pt1 | contig 12639 bp, 12 predicted proteins | sample MGYA00380159_ERZ1026858 | MGnify/ENA primary metagenome ERZ1026858 (study PRJEB33269, sample SAMEA4719795) | human gut metagenome | biome: human-associated habitat; feature: organic feature; material: feces | place: Cameroon | collected 2013-10 ...
TCAAAATTGCGTGCGCTTCAGAGGAAGATGATGTTATCATTGTCTCTGGAGAAATTCAAAAGTTCGAGAAAGGTCAGTTGGTACGAGTGGTAAAAGGTGAGTTTGAAGGCTTTATGGGAATAGTGGCACGCCACAAAGGACAACAGCGAGTGGGGATTGTTGTGGAGGACTTGCTGACCGTTATGACGGCATACGTACCGAGTGCATATTTAGAAGAGGTGAAACATTGTTAGTTTTTTATTTCAAATTCATATAAAATTGTTATGGACATTTCAATAAATACAATAGAGAGGATGGAATTTTTAGATTTTGAGGTAATCAAAAAATATTTGAAAAATAACCGTCCTCAGTTAATCGTAGAGAAAGAGTTTGTTAGGCGTATAACCTTATTGGAGGACTGTCTGCAAAGAAAACAAGCCCAATGTTACTTCAATACGGATTTTTCCTCTCCGATTTTAAGTTATGTAGCAAGATATGTTTATAATAACACTTACTATCAAGAAATATTAGGTGAGTATTATGAGTTTATTTCCAAAGAGAACAAAAATATACCTTATTACAAATTGACGTTATATAAAAATGCCAACAATTCTACCTTGCGTCATTATGTGACAGCTATAACAGTTCGTTATTTTGTAGATAAAAAGAAAAAGGAAGACAAAATATCCCGACAGCAGCTTTCTATAGAGGGTGCTTCTAAGGCGAATACTAAGGAAAATGAAAGAGATGTGATAGATAATCCTTGGTTTAATCTCTTAATAGGTAATGCAGGTGATAACCACGTAGTGGAAATGGCTTCTGAGGCTCGTAAAAAAATAGAGTTCATCTTTTCAAAACTTCCAGAGCGTGATGTTAAGGTAATAAAGCTAATGGTAATGCATAATGTATCTGGACTTGATGCTTTTGAAGAATTGGAGGATGATTTAGGTAAAACGGCGAAGAAACCAACATCTACCTGGACAACTAAACAGAAACAAGATGCTATGGCTTTGCAAAAAGCTCGTGCATTGAAACATTTTATTAAAGTAATGAATGATGAAAAGATTAATTTCTGACAAAGAGTTAGTTGCCTACATAGATGGGCAATTATCGAAAGAAGAAGTGTGTAGTCTTAAAGCGAGGGCTTTGGAAAATGGTGAGACGGATTTGCTTTTGCATGTTCAACTAGCGGCATTGGCGTGTGACGAAGAACTTGCAGACGAACTTTTGGGCAAAGATTTTTTTATGCAGGATGATGAGCGACAAAGTACAATCGCTATTGCTGCCAAAAGTTTTTCGTTTGATAAGAAAGAAGAATAGAATATACAACTCAAAGATAAACAACGATGTCAGTCTTATTGGTAATTGCTGCAGTTATTGCTGCCACGGAACTTTTGTCATGGTTGGTGGATAGCTTAGAATGGGGTGGGGAAACGTTACCACCTCCTAATATTAATGATATTCTTCAGGCTAATTATAAGCCAGAAGAATGTGATGAGAAAATGCGACTAAGTTGTCAGCAACTTCTTCAAACCTATTTCAAAGAGCCTATCGATGCTCCAATGTATCAGAGAATTGACGAAAAAATGAGAGGTCTGAATGATGAACAGAAAAGGTTATTGCTCAAAGAAATCACAATAAAGGCTTCTGAAGTGATGAATGTAGAGTTGGATAATATAATTTTTACAGATGTTTCCTGTATGGGATGTTATAGTGCATCAGACAATACGATTATGTTTTCCAATTTGTATATAGCACAAGATGTTTGCAATGTTGAAATAGTAAAAACTATATTCCATGAACTTAAACATGCTGTTCAATTCAAAGCAATTGGAAGGAATGGAAATGTATGGGGATACAGTATGGATACTTTAGTTGCTTGGGCAAATAATTATCAAGACTATATCAGTGCCTCTTGGGATCCAGAAGGATACATGACTCAACCGATTGAGCTGGATAGTTTTGGCTTTGAATGTTCTGTTATTCCACAACCTGGTTTATCTTCACTCAATGTAAATGTTGCTTAAAATTTAAATTATGAACTATTTGAAAATATATAATAAGTTAGCTGACGTCCAAATTTCTGAGAATGCGGAAATGCCAGTATGGCAGCGTTTGAGATTGACTTTTAGCATAGCAAAATGTTCTTCTGCTATTCAGGAGGAAATATGTAAGTATCTTGATACTCAAGAACAGCCAGAGTATAGCTTGACACTTCGGTTTAAAGATGCCAAAACACAGGAAATAAAAGAGACAGAAGTTTCTTGTTATGATGTTCAGTGTAAGATGCATCTACAAGTAATTCCTGCTTTATTGTATATGGATTGGTTGCGTCGAGAACCTGAACAAGCATCTTTCTTGGTAGCAAGGAAAGATGATTTGTCTTCCATTCCAAGCGGACTGATTCGTGCGCATATAGATCCTGATTTGCTTGCAAAAGCCGACAAAGTTAGAAATGAAAAGGTACAGCATGATTGGTCAAAAATGGAATCTGGTAAATAAGTAGAATCTAAATTATGAGTGTTAAGTCAGAAAAATATATGAATAGCCAAGCAGGTAAGCTTACCGAAGAAATAAAGAAAGCTTATCTTGCAGGGCAGCATATTTTATATGTTGTCACCAAAGATTATGCTGTAGTAAAAGAAGCAATATACAATGAGCCGATATTCTTCTTGTACTCAAAATCCAGTAAAGAAGCAGGTGTAGTAACAACAAGTAGCCTTGGAGCAACAACACAAGAAAACAAAGTGATAGAAAAACAGAATTTGTTTTTCGGACAAGAAGCTTTAAAAAGACTTTCACCAACAACTCCGAGCTTATATGTCGTAACTTTAAAAAGTCATCAAGTTGACGAAACTCTTCCTTCTTATTTGAATACTTACTTGAAGGCTTTCATGGATAGTATTCTTGATTTGTCACCGGATAGTGGCAATGTCAATTTGAAAAAGTCTATGGTCATTGTGGTGACACCTAAGATGGTAGATGTTCCTATAGAGATTTCACTTTATAGTAGAATAGTACGTGTCGAAGAGCCAACTGTAGAGGAAGTCCAAAACAAGATAGTTGAGTTAGTGAAAGATTTGGATAATATAGATTTAGATTTTATACCAGACAAACAATCTTTCATTCTTCGTTTGACGAATCTAACCAAAGGATTGTCACTCAACAAAATTTCACAGATATTTTGCAGAATCAAATCAGAGTTGGACAATGTGTATATATCTGTAAATAATGAAGAGAAATTCAAGGAATTAGAACAAATTATCCTTGAAGAGAAAGCTAAGTTAATTGAAAACTCTGCTTTGTTGAAATTGATAAAAACGAATAAATCCATTCAGAAGACGAGCGGAATGGAAGGACTTAGCAATTGGCTTCAAGAAAGAAAAAATATAATATTGAAACCTGACGACACGTTGGCTGAGGCTTTTATTTCTCAACCAAAAGGTGTACTATTGGCTGGAATTCCTGGTACAGGAAAATCTTTAGCTGCTAAAACAACAGCAGCAGAGTTTGGAAACCTTCCATTGTTGCAGTTGGACATGGGAAACATCATGGACAAGTATCAAGGTGAGTCGGAGCATAAAATGGAAGAGGCGTTGAAATTGGCTGAGGCGATGTCTCCTTGTGTCTTATGGATAGATGAAATAGAAAAAGGTATTGCTGGTTCTTCAAGTTCTTCTGGTAGTAGTGATTCCATGAAGCGTATTTTTGGAAAATTGCTTACATGGATGCAAGAGAAAGAAGAAAGAGGCGTTTGTTGTTTTGTTTTTGCTACAGCAAATAATATAGATGACATACCACCAGAAATGTTTCGTAGTGGTCGCTTTGATGAAAAATTCTATACTTTTTTACCTTCTTTAAATGAATGTGTTGAAATATTCAAGAGTCAATTGACATCACAAGATAGAGCTTATAGAAAATATTGCCAAAAGAATGGTTTGACAATACGACCTTTATTTGATGACGGCATCATGTCTGAATCCTTTGTTAAAAGCATATTGAACAGTCCTGATGTTTTGAGAGAAAGAATGAGTGTTGATGACATTAGAGTTTCTAAAGAGAATAAGTTTATGACAGGCTCAGATATAGAAGCGATTCTTCAACGTGCAAAACTCATTATGTACCATACTGGGGAGACATCAAAGAATGAATCGCCTGTTTATAATGTCAATACCTTTAGAAAAGCTTTTTGTAAAGCAATCGCAGAAACAAGGACTTATGGACAGACAAATGTAAGGCAGATTGTTGAGTGCTATACGAAATTGTCGGAATATAATTTCCGCTCTGTTTCATCGAAAGAAATCGTACCGTTTCGTTTCTTGGATATATCCTCAGATGAGAAACAACCAATATTTGATTTGAAGTCAGAGAAAGTAACGGAGTTTATATCCCAATTAGACTCAGATTACGATAGACAACTATTCCTTTATATGGGTATCGCTATAAATCAGTATATTAAGAAAAATGAGTAAACATGAAACTGAACAATGTCATCATATTGAATAGGAGGCATCTAAAGGAGTTTTTCTCTTTTACTGAATTTTGGAAGAAGAGGAAAGAATTCGTCGATATTGCCTATAGTAACTTGTTTTGTAAACCCAATGAGAGTTCACAAAAAAAAATATTGGTGTCACTGATTAAAGATTGGATTAATGGTAGAGCCTTGACATCAGGTAAGGGGGTGGAAACATTAAGTATCATATTGCCAACAGGAAAAATCAAGAGACATTATACTTCTCTATGTGAAAAGGAATTGGCTTTATTGAAACTTGAAGACGCATTTGGGGTAGTTTGTCTATATGAGTTTATGGAACGAGAGTTGAGACTGGATATTTATGAGGTCTTGTCCAATCTTGGGTATGAAGTATTTGACCCAACCTCTGGGGTGATTACTTTGCAGAATAAGTCTGAAAAAGAATTTGAGCAATATGATGAACAAGAAAACTGTCAAGATTCTGGGGCAAAACTTCGCAATGTGTTGATTGCTAATACGTCAAGTGAACAGTACGGTTGTGCCACTGTCAGACTGAGGAATAAGCAAATAAACATTCAGGCCGGGGAGTGTATTCGAGCTATTTTCTATGGAACGAAATGCCTAAAGTTGTTGCCTATAGTATCTTCAAAAATGAAGTTCATATTTAATAAAGAGACTTATGTAACTGGTTTGTCAAAAGATGGTACATTGCTGAAAACTGTAGGTAATGTGTTGTCCTTTACTTGTGGAAGAAAAGGATATGTATATTCCACGGATGACACAGATAAGAAATTTGTAGCAAGTCATTATGAATTTTCAAGTGAAGATTACAACGTGACAAGCAACATAGAGAAAGACGAGTTGATTATCTATGTTGAGATGGATAAAAATGAAAAAAAATGTCTTTTTTTGACAGATAAAAAAAATCTTTATCTCTATGATACTAACGAAGGAGATGAAATTGTGTTGTACGAACAGAATGTACTCATGGCATCCTTTGTGAATAATGAATTACAAATAATAAAACTATAATCGTATGATAACACAAGAACATCAAGAGTTGCTACGTAAAGCTGTGGCAACGAACGAGAAAGAAACTGTTAAGTCGGTTTTTCAAAAAGTCTTGAAAGAAGAGTTTGGGGCTATACGAGGTTTAAACCAAGTTGCACAAGATTATTTAAATGACTTGACTAAATTGATGGAAGTTCCATACAATACGGAAGTGAAGACTTCGCAAGATGAGCAGCAGGATGATGAGCAAACTTCCAATGGGAGATTGCTGCATTTTCTAATCTCTTTGATAGCACTTGTCGTAGTGGCAGTTATTAGTGCAAAGCTTGAGTTGATATGGGGTATTTGTATAGCATTTGTTGTTGTCGGGACTTCGTTCGTCTTTGCCAAGAAAAGTGTATGTAAAGAAAATCCAATCAGTCCGAGTCAGCCAAAGGTTTCGTTAAAAGCAATTTATCGTGAGGATGTAGTAATAGGCTTGACTGATGACGTGGTGAAGATGATGAAAGGATTGGTAGATGAATTAAGAGTTTCTGTGCATAAGAATGGCAATGCAATTCATTTGCCATTGCATGAGTGTTATCCCGATATATTGGAGTGGTGGCAAATGGTATATGCTGACGCTAAGGATTTTGATGATGAAGCAAAAAAATATTTATTAAAGCGTATTGTAAATATTGCTTATTCTAATTATTATGATGTGGTAGAATACAATGGAGATAATGAAAATTTATTTGAAAAGGAATTTGACAATGAACTTACTGCGGTAGAAATGCATTTTCCTGCAATTATTTATAATAAAACAGGAAAAGTAGTTCTTTCTGGTAAGATATTTGTACCATTAAAATAATATTTGTATGAAGGAAGAATATAAAATACATTTGCAAGAAGTCTTAAATAAGGGGAGCGTACAAGCTTTTCAGAATGAATTGCATAATGTGATAAAGAAAGAAATAATAGCAATGGATGTTCCTTTGCGTTATAGAAATGGAATGTTGGATATATTAGAATTGATAGAAATACCATTGGTAATTAAGTCGTATATAAAATATCCACAAAAAAATAAAAAACAAAGTAACCAATCTATTTTAGTAGCATCGGCAACAGGTGCTTTGCTGAATGTATTATTGCACAAAGTGCCATTTGTACTAAAGATAATTTTGTCTTTTGGAGGAGCCACCTTAGTCGGACTTCTCGTAAATGGCAAGCGTGATGATGTGAAAGAAACAGTACTGGTAGAGAAAGTAGAGACTCCATTTGAAGAAATCATTTCGAATGTAGATAAATTGTTAGATATCATACAAGGTGTCATAATCCCCAAGAAAATCATGCTTTCAGATTCATTTCCTGATATTTTAGAATGGTATCAAAAAGCATATTCTTCATGTGAAGAGTTTGGAACGGACTGTTCAGAATATTTCAAAAAACGTATAGAAAATATACTATGTCAGAATGGCTACATTCTGCACGATTTTGATGGAACAAATGATAATCTATTTCGCAAGACAGAAGATGTAGAAATACATACACCAGTACAGGACTTACCTGCCATAACTAATGATAGGGATTATATTTTACCAGGAAATTTATTTATCCCTAAGAAAAGTAATGATCTTAAAAAATAACAACTATGTATCTAATTGGAATAGACTTTGGTCATGGAGAGACAACAGCATCTTTTTATGACACTGATAGAAAAAAGTTAGACCGTCTCCATATTCTTGATGGCAATACTGCTGAATCATGTAAAGTAGAGTCTGCTGTATGTCGTAATGCAGAGACAGGGGAATGGCAATTTGCTAAGGATATTCGTGACTATGCTTTACCTGAGTTCACTTTGCATTTTAAGGCACCAATGAATGAGATTACCCCCAAAAAGGAGAAAGCTTTTGGAGCCTTTGTCAAATTGGTATTTGAAAATATATTGGAAAATCAGAGTTTTCTGAGTTATAATCCAACAACAGGTGAGAGAAACTTTGAAATTTGTGTAGCATGTCCGTCTGGATGGGGTAAGGAAGATGCAAACCAAATTCAAGAATATAAGAAGTTTATCTCAAAGTTGATACCTGTAGATTGGATAATAAAAGAGAGTGATGCAGCTTATTTCAAGTTTAAAACTGAGAAAGATTTTTCTGATTCTTCAGTTTTGGTTATTGATATTGGTTCGAGTACAATTGACTTTACTGCTTATGATAAAAAGGCTTCAAAGCTATCTACGGAAGGGAGAAAACATGGTGCTAGTGCTGTAGAAAATCTTATTTATAAGTATTTTGAAGAGCATGATTCTGACTTTAATAAGGCAAAACAAGATGCTGACGAAAAATGTAAAGTAAACAATCTGGACTGGCGTAATGCTGTAGTTCATTATGTTAAAAAGCAAAAGGAAATCTTTTATACCGGGGAAAAAGCTACGTTGCGGTTAGACTTATCAAATAAACCAATTTGTAATATAAAAGGGCGTATTTTCGATGACGCTGTTATTTCAAACAAGCAATTGGAAGATGACATACTTGTACCATATCGCCAAACATTGTTGCAGGATTTGAATGAAGAGAAACTCCGTTTGGAGAAAGAGCAGATAGGTATTCCTACAAGAGTCGTGCTTACTGGTGGTGCTTCACGTATGCCTTGGTTACGACAACTTGTGAAGGATGTTTTCTCAGAATCTGTTTTTTATCGTGATGAAGAGCCTTCGTATGTCGTTTCAGATGGTGTCGCTCACTATGCTCATGCTGTATATACTTTGAAACAGAGTATTACAGGAGTTATAGATGTTTTTTGGAAGGAGTATGATGACAATAAACTGTCTCAAATGATATGGGAACAGTTTAACATCAGTCTTCGAAACAAGCAGTTGCCAAAAATTAAGGCAATCTGTGATAAGTTTGATAATGGTGAACTAAAGTATGATGCAGATGAATTCAAAGCTTTGGAATCACCTTATTGTTATCCAGAGTACAATGGTAATCGTTGTACTGCAGCTTTCGTTCCTGCTATGATAGAACATAATAACTGCATTATCCATAGCGTGAATGGCGAAATCTCTCGTGATGTAAATGCAAGTATGAATCTGCAACTCAAGAATGCATTGGAAGGTAAGCTAAAATCAGCCTTTAACTCTGCATTACATGGTTTTGTACCAGATATAGATATCCATCCTACCGTGAATATTGATTTAGAAGATATTTCAATTAATAGTGAGTGGGATATAAATAAAATCGTAGAGATGACAAAGTCTATCTATAGTGACATTCTCAATCCTGGTAATATTTACAAAGACAGAGATACTAAAGAGAAACGTCAAAAGTTCTCTATCCCATTCTATAAAGAACAGGAAAAAGCAAACGTTAATCTTCCTGAAGAATTGTTAGCTAATGCTGTAAAGTCTCTCAAAGAAAGCATCAATACAGAGCTTACTATCGAGAACATGGTTGATAAATGTATTTTCAGTATATACTAAATATGCAATTAGGTTAGGACTTTAAAGTAATGGAGTCCTAACCTCCTATATTAAATCAGAATTGTCAATACACATGTTTTGCAAACAAACTCTTCCCCCTATGCTTATAGACTATGTGTTATCAAAGATGCAAGATTTCTTGGATGATGGATTATGCAAATGAAGAACCCAAAGAACAAAAAGTAAGGATTCAATTGACAAAATTTTGAGAACCTTTGATAGATAAAATTTTCTTTTCACTCTATGTCAATAGAAAGTAAAATAATAACAATTTAAAAAGCATATAATATGAAGACAAATGTTTTTTCTAATGAGACATTGAATGCAGCAGTCAAGGTTATGAATGAGTCTCAGGCTGAGATGAGCAAACTTCGTGAGCAGGCAAAAAACGAGCCTATCAATGAGGTGGCTCAGCGTTACTTGATGGACAAGTTGAGTATAACGCAGAGTGAGGCAGAAGAAATCTGCAATGATATTCAGCAGGGTATTTCTGAGTTTGATGCTCAATTTGCGGCAAATTCTTCTAACGAGAAAGTCAATCTCCATGAAAAATTGGAGAGTGTGATTAAGAATATGGATGAAGAGAAACGTGTAAAGTATCTTAGCGGTATTCTCACAGCCTTCCAAGTCGTTCTGCAGCAAGATATGTCTGCAGAGGCTATATCTTCTTTGCAAGAGTCCAATGCCAAACATTCTGTTACAGAGCTTATCAATGAGATAGAAGGTGTGTTTGATGACAAATTTTCTGTAGATAAGTTGGCGGAATTCGTAGAAACTAATGTTGATGCAACGGCTATTATAGAGTTGGCTCATCAGATAGATATGAGCAAGGAGGAATATCGCTTCCTCGCTGCCACCATACTTTGTGTAGGTCAACAATCTGGAAATGTAAAACTTTCCGACAAGCCTATTCCTGCAAGTTTGTTGGGGGCTTTAGCTAGTGCTGGAGTGGAGACAATCAAGTTGACAGGTGACTTAAAAGAAGGCAAGATTGACTTGAAGCGTTGGCAGGTTGTTCTGAAGTGGATTCTCGGTGCGTTGGTTTCTTGTGCGTTGGGGTGTGTTGCTATCATTTTAATGTCTTTGTTGGCAGGCACTATTGCTGATGTTGTTTTTACAATATTTGGAACAGGCTTTCTTGCAATATTTGCAGTATTGGCAATTTCGTTCTATCTGTCTTGGGATTTCAGCAAATATACCATAGATGGTATATCTTCCTTATTGGAAGTTTTGTCTGGGGTTTACGACCAATATGTAGAACCAATATCCCAAAAGATGAAGAATTGGCTGAATGCAGTGAAGGAATGGTTCGGTGCTGTTGTTGAGAAGGTTAAGAACAATGTTAAACCTTCAGAAAAAGAGGAAACAACGGAACGTGATCCTGTTGGCGCAGTACAGCCATGCCCAGTTACCGTGTAAAGTAGTATAAGTTTTATTGTAGGAATTACGCAATCTTACATTTATATGCTAAGGTTGCGTAATTTTCTTTGTAAGACATAAACAACAACTTGTAAGGTAAACTATGAACTACATAGGGAAATTAACTAAAGGTGGAAACTTCATTGATACTATGGCGGAGTAAACATTGGGGATAATATTCGCTGATACATATCAGAAAGTGAGCAAGAATATCACTCCAGAGATAGAAAGGAAAACGGACGAGTTGCTTGACAAGTGGTTTCCTGAATATATCAACTATATTGAAGTCTTTGATTAGTAGCAAAACTTCACTTGAAACACAACATCCACTTTGAAAATATAGAACACGCATGGAAGTAAAGACAGTTCACGGCATTATGGACATTCACATAGGTGCCAGATTTGCAGAAGCTTATCTCCCTATATCGTTTTTGGGGCTTGTCATCATCTGGGAGGTTATTAGTGAGCCTGAGGTTAAGGAAGAATCTGACGGTTCAAGATTCATATCTTGGATGTCGAGGAATACCAAAACTGGCGAAGAAAGAAAGTATGGTATAAATGACCATGACATTCATTACTCTTCTCGTATCTATCCTATAGACCACCCCGAAATCAAAAGGTACTTAGAATCGCTTAGATAAGTTGTTAGACTTGTTTTTTTTCAAAATTCATAAAATAAATGTATGAGTCCACTTGAAAAAGTCAGAGCAGTATCAATCTGAAAGTTAAATAGCAAAAAGAAGCCTAAAATGGGTTCTTTAGTGCTATAAATTTCATACAGAATAGTTCTTCTTATGTTTTTAAGTTTTAAACTGTAAGCATTTTGAGGTTCCCCTCTGTTTTGATGGCACTTTTTCAAGGTGACTCATGTATGAAAAAGGATAAATTGTTCACAAAAGAAAAGCCTGTCATAGGTATGATTCATACCAATCATACAGACAAAGAATTATCGTTGCAACTTGCACAAAGGGAGATTGAGATATATCTGAAGCATGGAGTATATCCTTTGATAGAGAACTATTTTGGCGATGATGACGACTGTGAAGCTGTATTAAAATGGATGCAACAAAAACATTCTGATAAAATATACGGACTGAATATTTTGGGTGATTTCTATCGTTCGTTTGAATTGGCTGAAATGTATGGGGCGAGTTTTATACAAATAGATTCTGTTTGTGGGCATTTAGAACCTGATTTTGACGAGGAATATGGGGCTGCACTCAACTATTTGCGCAGAAAAAACGACTGTTTCATATTAGGAGGCGTGCGTTTCAAATACCAACCAGTAAACTCTGGGCGCACATTGACGGAAGACTTGAAGATTGGAATGAAGCGTTGCGATGCTATCGTATGTACTGGAGAAGGTACAGGATTGGCAACACCTGTGGAGAAAATGAGAACATTCAAACAAATTATAGGAGATTTCCCCATGGTTGTAGGTGCTGGCATTACCATAGATACAATTGATGAATGTCGCGATGTTTGTGATGGTGTTATCGTTGGAAGTTGGTTAAAAAACAACCATAAGGCAGAATATACCGTCAATGAAAAATATGTAGAAGAGTTTATGCTGCACTGGAATAAATGATAACGGTTATAAAAATGTCAAGGATATGAATACAAATAAATACATAAAATATGGCTTGTTTACAATAGTTTTAGCCTTGTTCGGACAGCTATCCTTTGCCCAAGAAGTGGTTGTTGCAGACACCATTGATGCAGAAGAGGCATTTGGCAAGAAGCATATTCCCCAAGTTCCATTGGAGCAGTGTGAGCAGATAGATACCTGTAAAGTAACCAAGTTTGCCATAGTTTCGAAAGATGGTAAACAGGGAATCTATGACTTGGAGAAGCATGAGAATGTGACGGAGATAAACCTAGATGTTGCAGGCTTCTCTCGTCGTTATGTGTCAGAAGATGGTATTGAGGTGTTCTACTTCTATGTGGAGAAAGGCGTGGAGCGTGGTACCATTGGCGTGGTCGGAGAAAACAATCAAACTGTTGGGGTATGGGTGGATAATCCTGAATATGTTGCCAAACTAGATGAATGCACGACGATAGATACTGTGATGACTCTGAAATGCCAAGATGTTTTGTCTGAGGGCTTGAAATCGTTGAATGGAACCTACGGACAGATTGCTGTTATAGATGCACAAACTGGAAGGCTAAGAACATGGGTAGCGTTGGAGAAGAATGGAGAAGACTATGTAGAGGGCAAGCTATTGAAACAAGCATGTAGTTCTCGCATTTTGACACTTGTAGGCATTACTCCTATGTTGGCAGATATCAATGGTTC
>ERZ1026858.1321-NODE-1321-length-12605-cov-8.344064_pt1 | contig 12605 bp, 8 predicted proteins | sample MGYA00380159_ERZ1026858 | MGnify/ENA primary metagenome ERZ1026858 (study PRJEB33269, sample SAMEA4719795) | human gut metagenome | biome: human-associated habitat; feature: organic feature; material: feces | place: Cameroon | collected 2013-10 ...
GAAACGAATGCTTAACAGAATGCTGCGCTATGCCGATGCCATTGTGAAACGTGGCTTTGACAAACTGATAGACGCTATCGGACATAGCCCGGAACCACAGAGTAAAAATACTGAAACGCCCCAGCAGCAAAAACGCATGGGCAACGACACAGACTGCGCACCGCTAACAACTGGCAACACTGCGAACTGCGGTCTGACAGAACAAGCCATCACGCTGATGGACGAACTGTACGACATGCGCTATAATGTGCTTGACCGCACGCTCGAAGTGCAACAGTGCGACCAAACGGACAAAGGGTTTGTGTCCGTGAGCAAACTGGTGTGCAACACCGTGGTGATTGACCTGCACAAACGGGGTTGCATGGTGTGGAACAACGACACAGACCGCATTGTGGAGTCAAATAAAGCGTGCCGTGCGCGGTATGGGACAGAAGTTCACTGCCGTGGCTCTGGGGCGTGAGGCGCAAACATGACGAGGGGCACTGATTTTCAATACGCGCCATTAAACGGTGCAGAAAGCGATGGAATCAGAATATTGCGGCAAAATCCACAATATTCTGACTTCGTCACTTTCCCGCGCCATCACATAGCGCATATTGAAAAACGATGAGTTGCGTCATTTTGATTGGGTGACGCATTGACGAAGCCAGGAAAGCCCTATTTTGCGGCTGATTGCTGCATGCGGGTATCACTTCTGCCCTTGCAAAAAATCATTTGTCTCTTGATCGTACATATCGGCAGCTTCGCACATCTTGTCACGCATAAAAGCCACGACAGAACGAGGCGAGAGTATGCGAATGCCTGGGCCATAGCTCATAAACACGGAATACATTTCGAAATTGGTTATCACACGAATGCTGAAAATGCAACTATGGTCGGCGGGATTGGTGCTGACAAGCTGCTGCGAGGGATGAATAGGTTTGGTCTTGATGTATTGGCTCTGCTCTGCGTTAGCCCAAAAGGAGATAAAAATAGGACGATTGCCAATGTTCTTGCTCACTCCTATCACGTCGTCGAAGAAATGCGAGGCATCAAACTGCGGATTCTCACGAAAAGGCACATCGCAGGGTTCTATGGATTGAATGCGATCAAGGGCAAGATTGTAGAGTACGAGATCCTTGGCTTTGGATCCGAAAAGGAACCAACGATTGCGAAACTCCTTGAGCAAGTAGGGAAAGAGCACATATTCAACAGGTTTGCGTGCCGAGAACGACTGATAACTAATACGTAGCGTTTGTTTATGAGCTATATAGTTGTATAACGGACTGAGCAAACGAAGTCCCCGAAGATTGGGTACACTATCAAAATGTATAATGGGCTTGCGACGCTTCTGCGTGATAGAGAGTTTGTCTTGCAAACGGCTCACCACATCGGATATTTCGACAAACTGATCAAAGTCCTCCAACTGTCGCAGCAGGTCTACAGCTTCTTGCATCACCTCGAAGTCACCTTGCGAAAGGGGCATGTTGGTAATGGAATATTCGGTGTCGGCATACCGATAATACTTATGGTCGTACACCTCAATAGGAGCATTATAGCCCAATTTATCGGAACGCATTATCTGTAAATCGTTCTGTACCGTACGCAAACTAACACCTTTGCTTATACCCTCGCAGTCGTAGAGCGCATCACTACAAGCCTCCACTAAATCGTCAATGGTCCATCGGCGATAACGATTGCGAAGACAATTATCAATAGTTTTATAGCGTATTAAAGCATTTTTGTTGGCTGGCATAGCTTCAAGGTTTTGGTTATACAAGGACAAATGTAGCGCAATGTTTCTGCGCAGACGAAAGAAAATGCGCTTTTTTCTTTAATTCTTATCACTTTTCTTTCATTACGCAAAAACATTGCGGAGCACACTTATTACTTTGCACTCGCAATCGGGACATGAGGAAACACTATTCCCTCTGCACATAAATATAAAGGAGGACCAAGCCATATCATACTTCATTTACTAATAATACATAGTGACTCCCCGCTGATGGGGAAACCATGATTAGCAAATTCCTCCTCTGTTACAATTAAAAGCAAGATGGTCCAAGGCTGACTTACTTCAACATCAGTTTGCTAAACTTGACCCTTTATAGTCTGCCAATTACCATTTTGTACCGCCGCGATAGCTCAGTTGGTAGAGCGATTGTTATTAAGGGCGGTTCTAAAAATTCTGTTTTTAGAGTTCTGCTATTCTGAAATGTGATTTGCACACTCTCAGAAGTGTCTTTTTGAAAGTTAGTTCGGTCACATAGCCCGCTATGCTCCCTCACAAACTTTCAAAAATACGCTTCTGATAACGCACAAATCCCTATTTCAGAATTATTAGAACCGCCCTAAAAGTGTGATAGAATTTTCTCACTTAAACAGGACCAACCATCACATACTCCTACAATGTGTCGCAGGTTCGATTCCTGCTCGCGGCACACTATTTTCAAAAGCACAAAGGTGGATTAACATCTGATGAAGCACTTTATTCCGTGCCTTCGCCAACCAGGGTAAGCCTTCTAAATGCCTTGAGAATACATCTTTTCAGAACAAATAAGTTGAACAGGTCTAAGAACGACATACTCCTGATTTTGAATTCAGCTTGAAGCTTGGAGCTGGAATGTACGTGTCGTTCCATTACCTTTTATATTTCATACAAATGAGAGACAAAAAACTGCTAAGAATTGCCTTGCGCTACCGGGCCATATACTTGGACATTGACCCTAAAGAAATAGATCTTGAAACAAAGCCAACCCCTGCCGTGTTGGCCTTCGTGGCCCGACTGAGGGAGAATGGCTTCAGCGTAAACGAAGATTTGCTTCATGCGCTATGCATGGTGAGCGCCACAGAATTGGCCGGCATTACCGCCGTTATTGATGATGTGATGGGGGTGAAACTTAATTGGGCTACACTTGTCAAGGGTTGGAATGTGCCCACTGGCGAAACGCGAGCCGACCATTTAATAACCTTCTTTGCCAACCTTATCGGCGGGGCAAAAGCTGGATTGGAAGGCTGCACGCTACCTTGTGGCTGCTTCATTCCCGAAGGCACATTTCCCCTCGAACGATATACGGGCTGCCCTTTCTGCGGGACGCCTTTCACTACGGCTAACTTCGTATACAAAGGTCAAGCATCGAAACTGAAAGAACTCCGATTGTTTACCGAGGAAGATCTGAAACAAGTATACCAATCTCTTCTTGCCTCCCCCACTCCACTTGACGCAACGCAAAAGAATTCGTTCGAAAAGTTGATTGACATTTACGGACTGCCTGACAACGTAGAGATTAGTATGAAGGAAACAGCAATGCTTGCCGTGAAACACCTTGTGGCAAATGGCCAACAAGCCCAAGCTCAAGCTTTACTGAAAACTCCTACCGACATATTACGCTATTTGTGGTATGAAAAGACTGGGTATGTGCAAATTATTGAGCCAAGGACATTGATAGCGCAAGCCCGCCGATTCTACTTCCACATGTTTGGTCCTCTCAATCAAAGCAAATATGCAGGAAATGAGATGAAGGAAAAGCTCAAATTAAAATACGACCGCAAGCACTGCCAATGCGTGGCTTCATGGATCAACGACCTTGCATTATCGCCCCAACAAGCCACAGAGGATATGAATGCCAAACGCGGAATGTGGGTGCGCATGATTCGCGCCTTGCGACTTGGAGAATATTCACGCAGGAAAGGTTATGAACATTTGGCTGATATCCTTGACGCATTCTATCGTCAGGAGCAGCCCACTTGGCTGGGTATTTTGCAGCAAGCGCGCAACAATCGTGATACGCAAACCGTGTTACAAATGCTCAAGCAACGCCCAGGACTGTTTGCCCGCAGCCTCTTTGCTACCATGCTGCGCTTTGGGTGTGAAGAGACGATGGAGACCTTTGAGCAAGTGACCGACCAAATGCCTCCTCGTTTGCTTCTGTCACTGGGTAATGGCGCCGAAAAATACTTTGACCCTGATGCTACGCGCACAGCACACCCCATCACGGGCTACACAATCTCTATTTCTAAAAACAAGCTGCTATCACTTTATAGCCCTGCCGACCTAAGGGCTATGGTGGCAAGGGTAAAGCAATGCTACATTCTATCCCTCAAACATAGCTTTGCAGCCCAAGCCACAAAGGCAAGAACCATCTATATTGCCCCCTCGCTGTTCGACATACCCATTAGCGTAAGCGACAGGTCTGCCACGATACAGGACATCTCGTGTGCACTCATGGGCACCCGTTTCCCCGTAGAAGGTGATGCCGTACGCTTGTTCCTGCAATGGGGAAAGGGCTTACACGCTCAACCCCTTGACATGGACATCAGCTGCCACATTGCTTTCAAAAATGGGAAAACCGAAGAATGTGCCTACTACCGTCTGAAAGCTACTGGAGCCAAACACGGAGGTGACATACGCGCCATTCCCGAGATGGTTGGCACAGCAGAGTATATAGAGCTATCACTACCCGAACTTGCTGAGGCTGGTGCTAAATACGTCACCTTCACAGCCAATGCTTATAGTTGTGGTGCACTTTCGCCCAACCTTGTGGTGGGCTGGATGGATTCGGCATACCCCATGAAGGTGTCTGAAAAAACGGGAGTGGCCTACGACCCATCGTGTGTGCAACACATGGTACGTATCAGCGAGAGCAACCTTTCACGTGGTCTTGTGTTCGGAGTCCTTGATGTTGACGAGCGTGAAATTACGTGGCTTGAGATGCCATTCATCTCTCAAAACATTCAAGGTTGCGACTTCACTGCTGTTAATGCCTTGTTGCAGCGTTTGCGCAATAAACTGTCAATAGGTCAGCTACTCGAGATAAAGGCAGAAGCTCAACATCTTTCACTTGCACCTTCTCCTGATGAGGCTGACGAGGCCTACACCTACGAATGGGCGCTCAACCCAGCCGAAGTGAGTGCGCTGCTTAATATGTAAGGAGCTGACGGGTGAAATGTAATACTCTGAAAAAACAACACACATATATAGAGATGCGAAACGCGTCGTCCGCAAATAGCTTTGCGGGCGACGCGTCTCACATTTACATTGTCTCTGATAGAGAGTACACAGTATACTCGCTAACTCTTGCAGAGTATGTATTTATCTGTTCGCAAGGGGGAAAACTCTATCTACACAGAGAGAATAATTTGCGTGCCCAAAAGAAAGACTGTATCTTCGCGCCGAAAAGGCGAAAAGAAAGCTATTCTCACGCAGCACTGGAGGGAGGAAAGAAATTAAAAAGGAATAATCACTATAAAAGTGGCACCCTCGCACTTAACTTTTTCCTCGCTGAGCAGTATATTAGGTAGATATGACACACGCAGAGTTTGAACATATGATTCCCCACCTGCGCCCACTCATGGTCAGAGTGGGACGCGACTTCTTTGGCAATGCCGAAGATGCCGAGGATGTGGCACAAGACAGTCTGATTCGATTGTGGACTTACTGCGAGAAGCTCAACGCTCAGCGCAACCTGGAGGCTCTCGCCATCATGGTGGCCAAAAACATCTGCGTGGAACGCTATCACAAACTTGGGCAAATACCCACCTCGCCTCTGGAGGAATCGCTCGCGCCATGCACCACTGAAGCCGATGCTCCACTTCTGGCCCGAGAGGCGATGCAACGTATCGACCATGCTATGCGCCAGCTCTCACCTCGCGAACAGTCGCTTTTCAAAGCACGCCACATTGACGATAAGAGCGTGGACGAGATTGCAACCGAAGCACATCTGCCCAAGCCCTCGGTAAAGAGCATGATATCCATGGCAAAAGCCAAACTTAAAAGACTGATTGACAATGAAAAATAAAAGAACACTACTCAGCGACGAAGCGTTATACCAGCAGATGCTGAAAGAGCTTACACCTGGCGCACGTGAATATGATCGCTTGCTCGCGAGACGTCGTCACGCACAACGTCGTCGGTACTGGCCTGACATCGTTCGTTATGCAGCGGCTTGCGTGGTATGCGTGATCTGTGGTACATGGGCTGCGTGGCATTTTACAAACGATATGTCTCAAGAGTCCACTACCGTCATGAATCTAAGTGTGCCGAGGAAACTTTCCCCGGCAGTAGTTCAAAAGGTTTCTTTGACTACTTCCGAAGCCCCGCAACTACTACCGCAGAAGGCGCCCTCGCCCCAGCACAAACAGGCCGTAATTAAAGTAACTCCCCCGAAAGAGGCCAATGAGGTGGCCATAGTCAAGGAGCAACCGCTCGAAATGACTGCCAGCACTGACTCCATATCCTCCAACGAAAGACAACAAATTCAAGAACAAATAGAAAACGCCCTATTTGAGTTGCAACTCATTGATACCGTAATCAACTATGCATTAACTTATCAAGACATCAATACATTATGAAACGCATTCTCATCCTCCTCGCCCTTGCATGCGCATCAGCCATGCAACTTCGAGCACAGTTTTTCCACAAGGCGTACAAGGAGCTAAGTTCTGCCCCAAGAGCCCAACTCATCAACACGGAAGATATTCAAGGACACGACGACCTCGACTCCCTATGCTATTTACGCGCATATACATTCCGTATGCCTTATTCTAACAAGAGCGATAAAAACAAAATCGACAAGCTGATAGAGCGCATCCAATCGCAGTTCGAAAGCGTTAGCAAGAATTTGAATTCCTACTGCTCCATAGCTCCACTAAACAATGGGTGTCAAATAAAATCGCGCCGCGTGGCCCACTTCTTCAAAAAAGACGAACAAGAGTTTATTATTGGCGGCCCGGGACGTTGCTACATGTCCATGCGTTGTCAAGATACAGGTAATCCCTCGTATCGCACCGCCGAGGGCATGGAATGGTGGCTCTACAAAGAGGGACGAAAAGAAGAAGTGAGATTCAAAGTATTCATCCTTCATGGTCTCATGGGAAAGAGCCTCAGCAGCACGCTCTCTATTAACTTTGCAAGTTCGAGTTCCGTGTTCGACACCAACATCAAAATACTCCAAAAACTCACCCACTGGTCCGACCAGCGGAAAGAGGCTCAGGAGTTGCTCTCTGTCACCATCAACAAGTACCTCATTAACACGCTGCAACTCAAGCTCGATGCCTCGCAGTATGTCACTCTTTTCCAAACTTTCAATAATGTGCCAGGCTATTATGCCTGCATTATTCGCAACCAGCGCGACAAGGAGTATATGCCCCTTTCCAAGCTCGCCAACATTTATCCTAAACTCAACGTGTTCTGCGTCACTTGGACAGAACAAGGCGACGCCGAATGCCGAAAGCAAGCTGAAGAGACTTCCGCGCCCTGTTACTTCATGCTTGAGGTCTGTCTAGACGACTAGAGAGGAACTTCACGTTTATCTAATGATCTCATCCCATTAAGGGATTACGTATGCGAGTGTGCAGCTGCAATAAGGTTACACACTCGCCTTCTTAAAACGTTTTCTGCCATGTATAAAATACTCTTTATTTTGCTAATGTCTACATTTTTCTCAGTATCCTCCGCTCAGAATATAGTGTTGACGGGTGAAGTAATCAATCCAATTACCAACGAAGGACTACATGAAGCCACCGTAAAGGTAATGAATGCAGCCAACGATAGCGTTTTGGCATCAACCAAGGCTAAGCTCAACATGATTGTGGAGGAAAGAAATGGCAACTCAACGGGATATCTCGACAAGAATAGTGGTGCCGTTTTTAATCTCAAAATCTCTTCAAATTTTCAAGACGTAGTGCTAATAGTTAGCGCATTGGGCTACGATAGCGTAAAGAAAAACATACATATAGATTCGGAAAAGAAACGCATCGATGTGGGAACGATTGATCTCCTTCCCGTTATGAAGGAGCGTAATCTTAACGAAGCTACGGTTACGGCGACGAAGATTAAAATGTATTATAAGGGGGATACGTTGGTGTATAATGCTGATGCCTTTAATATACTCAAGAATGAATCACTTCGCAAATTGGTGCAGCAACTACCTAATACCAAGATTGAAGAAGGTGTGATTTATGTCAACGGAAAAGCCATTGAGAGTTTGCTATTCAGCGGAAAAGACTTTTTCAATGGCAACATTGATGCTGCGCTTGACCGCCTGCCAGCCTACATTGTGAGCAAGGTAAAGGTATACGACAAACAAGGGGAACTGAGCGAACTGACGGGACGTGATATGCATGATAAGCAATATGTGATGGACGTACATTTGAAGCGTGAATATATTGGTACTTGGATGGCCAAACTTGAAGCTGATGTTGCCACTGAAAAGTTGTGGGGCGGACAAGGCTTCTTGATGCGTATGGATGACAGACAAATGCTTAGCATTGATGCAGACGTCAATAACTTCAATGAAGAACGTAAAATGATAGAGATATGCAACATGGCTAATAGCTATCCAACGGGAAGACATAAAAATAAAGTAGCTAATATTGAGTATTTTTTTGAGCCTAATAGCACGTGGCGATTTAGCAGTAACGCCTCCGTACAACAAAAAGAGCAAAAAACTCATTCATGGACGAACACCGAAACATTCCTTGCCCCCGATAACCTGATGGCGAAGAACAAAACCTTCGTCTCGGATAAAAACACGCGCGTTAACGCTTATGCCGCCCTTCGCGCCAGACAAACGAAGAAGTGGCAGAGCGAACTGAAGTTTGACTTTACTTTTGACAATATGCGCAATGCACAAGATGCCCTTACACTTGCCTTTTGGAAAAGGGGAGATCAGGATTGGCATACTTGGGAGGTGGATAGCATTTGGAATAATGTAACGCGCTTGTCGTCAGACGACATGCTTTACACGCTGCTCAATCCCACACTACAAAAGCAAAAAACGTTTACGTACAAACCCGAGTGGAAAACATCATTGGTTTTAGGTGGCAATCCCTTTAATATAGACTTGCAAGTAAATCACAACAATGTGCAAAACGACTTGTACAATAATTATAAGTTAGACTATCTTAGTACGCAAGACAACGACCACCGTCGCATCTATAATAATCATACGGAGCACAATACGACGGTTGATGCCACGATAGATTATGGCTACAAGTACTTCAAAAACGATAAATATGATGGTGTATTAACCCCTTACGTAGCCTTTAACCATACCTACGGCAACTTATCACACCCTTACTATCGTTTGGAACGCATGCAAGAGTGGTCAGACGCATTGGATTGGACAAAAGGTTCGTTAAGCATATTGCCCGATGGCGAATGGCAAGCCATTTGTTTTGACAACGAGAACAGCTATTATAGCAAAGAAAAGAAGCAAACAGGTAGTGTCGGTATGCGTCTTTCGCACAAACTGACAGGACTAAAACGTGGCAATATTCAATTCGATGCCGACTTGGGTGCCGTACTTCAATACAAGCATTTGGACTATCAGCGTAACGAGCAATCCTACAATATCGAACGCCATGCCTATTCATTCCGTCCCACACTCACCATGGAGTATCGGTCGAATGGAAAACACAAGTGGTTGCCCGAGCTTCGACTCAACTACACAGGCAAGCAGCAACTGCCCAACCTGCTCAACATGCTTCAGATTGAAGACTATGCCGACCCGCTCAACCTCTTCCGTGGTAATGCTTCACTTCAGGGCGAGTACGCTCATCGGTTAGCTTTACGCTATGGCATGAGTCAACGTAAGACTCGACACGATATGTATCTTTCGTTACAGTACACTCGCACGCATAACAACATCGTTGCATCTTCTATCTACAATACAGAGAATGGTGGACGCATCTACGAAATGGTTAACACCAACCGCACGCATGAAGCCAATGGCGATGTAGGGTATAGTTTGCCTCTCGATAAGAATCAAAGATTTTATATCACTCTTTCGGTACGCGGCAACTATCGTCAGAACGCAGATATGTCACAACTTAGTGCAGCAACCGAAAAGGGTGGCTTATTGCAGCAATACGGAGTAACCCCCAATGCAACACTTCGTGGAACAGTAGGCAATAAATTCCGCTTCTCAAGCAGATGGAATACAGCGTTTAGCACTATTAAGCAAAGTAGTATGGACACACACTATCGCGAAACGAGGTTGGCAGCCGACTTTAGTTGGGATTTGCCTTGGAAACTCCAATTAGCTTCAGACTTCTGCGCCAACATCTACAATGGCTTTGCCGATGCCTCTATTAACAAGGCTCATTGTCAGTGGAACGCTTCTTTGGCACGCCGTTTTTTGTCTGACAAATTATCAGTTCGCTTAATAGCTCATGGAATACTTACACCCCAAAACAACATTTATTCAAGCATCAATGCCACAAGTCGTGTAGAATCTTACACCGACATTCTTCCGCGTTACTTCATGCTGAGCGTTGTCTATTCTTTGGATTGGACACAAAAGAGTAAACGAAATACGAAATGATAAATAATTCAAGTTTCGGATTTAGCAAGTGCGGGCTGAATCATCGTGCAAGGCGAATGCAATCAAGCTTGCTTGAATTGCTGAGCCGCAGCCGATGATTCAGCCCGTTCAAGTTAAATCCGAAACTTGAGTTTTATTATCTCTCCATTTACAGTCTTCGCCTCACCCTGTTGTTATTCACAGGGAATGAGGCGAAGATTTACTTTTTCCTCTGACAAGTTCACTCTAATTCGTTCTCTATAGAGGAAACTATTCATTCTGGAAAATGAATAGCCTTATTCAAGGTGTGGATTTGTAAGCTATTGAAAACGCTTTTTTTGATAATCGTATATTCAGTTACATACTCCTCTATACTCATTCATTTACTATCGAGAAGCACACTCTTACATTACCACGCAAGCCTAGCATCAGAATTAAAAGCACCACTATAGAAAGAAAATTCACAATTATTTATTACCTTCGCAAATGCTAAGACAAAACTTAACTGTATTTACTTAAATATTTCAATGGGCAATGTTGTATGACTGCCCCGACAATAAAACTATGAACACAAAAGCTCTACACCCCCACCCCTTGATTAGCCTGCTTCCGCTGGCTGTGTTGATTGCACTGATTGCGCTGGTACTCCGGATTTTTCCCGACGATGCGCTGAGCGGAGCCTCACAGGTGGCACTGATGGTGGCCTCGTCGGTGTGCGTGGCCCTGTCGATGCTGGTGTACAAAACAAAGTGGACCGTGTTTGAGGAGATGATTAAAAAGACTGTGGGCGACGCAGGCGTGTCGATACTCATTCTGCTGCTCATCGGCATGATGTCGGCCACATGGATGGTGAGCGGCGTGGTGCCCACCATGATTTACTATGGCGTGCAACTGATGTCGCCATGGCTCTTTCTGCCCTGCGCTTGCATTATTTCCTCGTTTATATCGGTCATCACAGGCACTTCGTGGACAACGATTGCCACCATCGGCATTGCCCTTATGGGCATTGGCGACGCCTTAGGCATTCCACAACCCTACACGGCGGGGGCTATCATATCGGGCGCTTACTTTGGCGACAAAATGTCACCCATGAGCGACACCACCGTGTTGGCCTCATCAATGGCGGGCGCCGACTTGTTTAGCCACATTCGCTATATGCTCTACACCACTGTGCCGAGCATTGTCATATCCTTAGTGCTCTACTTGGTAATCGGATTGTTCTACAACGGACAGGAGGTGGAGGTTAATCAGTACCTTACAGGACTGAACAATGGCTTCAACATATCGCTATGGACCATGGTCGTACCGCTCTTTACGGCCTTGCTTATTTATAAAAAGATGCCCTCGCTCATCACGCTGTTGCTCTCGTCATTGGCGGCATGCTTGTGCGCCGTAGTGCTCCAGCCCGAAGCCTTGATGCATATTGCGGGCGAAAAGCAGGTCAATGCACTGAGTCTGTTTGAGGGGCTGATGCTCACATGCTATACCAAGACCAACATCGACACGGGATTTGAGGCCATCAACTCTCTGGTGGCTACACGGGGCATGGTGGGCATGCTCAGCACGGTGTGGCTCATTCTTTGTGCCATGTGCTTTGGTTCGTGCATGGTAGCGAGCGGCATGTTGAGGAGCATTACACGCATCATACTGAAAGGCATCAAGGGCACAGCCTCGCTGGTGTGCTCCACCGTGGCATCGGGCGTGTTGCTCAACCTTGTGATGGGCGACCAGTTCCTGTCTATCATCATGAACGTGTCTATCTATCACGACGAGTATGCCGAACGTGGTTACCGTCCGGAGTTGCTCAGCCGTTCCACAGAGGACTCGGCCACGGTGACTTCCGTATTGGTGCCTTGGACGGCCTGCGGCATGACGCAGAGCACGGTGTTGGGCATTCCCACACTGGTGTATCTGCCTTTCTGTTTCTTCAATATTATCAGCCCTATCATGAGCTGCCTGGTTGCTATTTTGGGGTTCGTGCCCAAGCCTCAACCTAAGAAAACTGCTGAAGCGGCATAAACCGGACAATGCTAAGTAGGTGTTCAAAATTATTTTATACTCAGCCCAAGTTTCACACCCCTAAAAGACTTTCATTTTTTCTATCGAGAATGCTATACTATACATATCAGAATTAGCCTTGAACATTGAAAAAATGGTTCTTCATGTTTCGTGTCAGTCGTATCTTCGGTTAGGCTGCGCCACGAACATTTTCCACTGCGCTATTCTGTTTTTTATCCCAACTGGCTTATAATTCGGAAATTGTATCAAAATCAAATAAGCATAACAATGGAACCATCTATATACAGTTTTTCACTTTGTACC
>ERZ1026858.1323-NODE-1323-length-12593-cov-6.761844_pt1 | contig 12593 bp, 10 predicted proteins | sample MGYA00380159_ERZ1026858 | MGnify/ENA primary metagenome ERZ1026858 (study PRJEB33269, sample SAMEA4719795) | human gut metagenome | biome: human-associated habitat; feature: organic feature; material: feces | place: Cameroon | collected 2013-10 ...
GTAGATCGTCGGCAGCGTCAGATGTGTATAAGAGACAGGGATAAGCGTTACGGCTTTGTTGCCGAGACAAGCATCAAGGGACGAAAGGTGTTCCTGCTCAAGCCCACCACGTTTATGAACCTCAGCGGAAACGCTGTGCGCTACTGGCTGCAGCAGGAGAAAATAGACCAGAAGCGTCTGCTCGTCATCAGCGATGAACTTGCCCTGCCATTGGGCGCGTTCCGACTGAAAGCTGGCGGAAGCAACGGCGGACACAACGGACTGGGACACATCCAGCAACTCATCGGACAAGACTATGCCCGTCTGCGTATGGGCATCGGAAACGATTATCCCCGTGGAGGACAGGTGGACTGGGTACTGGGACACTACACCGAGGAGGACATGCGCCAACTGCAGCCTGCACTCGACCTGGGCGTGGAAATCATCAAGAGTTTCGTGTTGCAAGGCATCGACGCCACTATGAACCAATACAATAAATTGGGGAAAAAGTAAGAACGAGTTTAACATTCCCTCCAAGGCTGTTGGCTATAACTTCTCACGACCAAAGGGAGTGATAACTTCTTTAACTCCTATAACTTCTGAACTTGCAAAAGTTCAATAAACACTAATACAGCTATGAAGGAAAGTGCCAGAATAGACAAGTGGCTCTGGGCTGCCCGCATATACAAGACACGCAGCATCGCAGCAGATGCCTGCAAGAACGGGCGTGTCACCGTGGGAGGCATCTCGCGCAAGCCTTCGTTCATCATCAAGCGAGGCGATGTGGTGAGCGTGAAGAAAGCGCCCATCACCTATTCCTTCGAAGTGCTCGACTGCATCGAACAGCGCGTGGGAGCCAAGATGCTCTTTGCCGTTTACAAGAACGTCACCGATCCACGACAGTACGAGTTGTTGGAAATGAGCCGCATCAGCGGATTCGTCGACCGCGCCCGCGGAACAGGACGTCCTACCAAAAAAGAGCGCCGTGCCCTCGATGCTTTCATCGATCCTGCCCTCTTTGGCTTCGACGATGATGACGACATAGAATAAATGTTCTTTTTAAACTATAAAATCTATGTTCTAAAGTATCGAACTTATGTTCCAAAGTTTCGAACTCATGTTCTAAAGTATCGAACTTATGTTCTAAAGTTTAGAACATAGATTTATCGCAAGACACAAAACATTCATTATAAACAGAAACAATTTAAATATATAATGAATGCAACCACAAAGGCTGTTGTCTTAACTCCTTAACTCCTTTAACTCCTCTAACTTCTTTAACTCCTAAGGGGACTTCCCCATTTGCGAAACTTCTGTTAAATAAGTGTGAAGAAAAACCGTATCATACCAGCCGTTTAACGGCTTTTCGCACGATTTTTAATTGTTTTCGGTCGTTTTTAAGACGTTTTCAGCTCTTTCAACCATCGTTTTTCACTCTTAAGCACGTTTTTGTACTATTTATACACGGAATATTACATTTTAATCACAATTTTAGCCATTTCATGAAAATAATTAAAAAAATACTTGCATTTTAATAAAATTAATTATATCTTTGCCCCGTCTAAGAAGAAGTTTAATACCTATCCTATTGGACGGCAGATCATCCATTAAGGAGATTTGCATAACATACTATTATTAACTTTTAATTTCAAGAGAGTATGAAAAAATTATTGGTTATGGCAGCTATGGTGCTGTCTTCAGTAGGTGCTTTTGCACAGTATTCAGCAGGCGACATCACTATTCAGCCTAAGATTGGTTTGAACGTAGCTTCTGTTGGTGGCGACGTTGACGGCGACTACAAGGCAGGTTTGGCTGTTGGTGCCGAGGCAGAATATCACGTTTCTCCATTGATTGGTGTTAGCGCTGGTCTTCTTTATTCTCAGCAGGGATACAAAATTTCCGAAGACCATGTTGACATCAAGTGGAAGCCAGCTTACCTCAACATCCCTATCCTTGCCAACTTCTATGTTGCCAACGGTTTGGCATTGAAGGCTGGTGTTCAGCCAGGTTTCATGGTTGCAAAAGACGATGCAGAAAATGTTAATACATTCGACTTCTCTGTACCAGTAGGTATTTCTTACGAGTACATGAACATCTGCCTCGATGCTCGTTACAACATCGGTTGCACCAAGGTAGACAAAGATGTTAAGGGCTGCAACTCTGTTTTCCAGATAACACTGGGTTACAAGTTCAAGCTCTAAGTTCAGACAACAACAGGCTTTTCATAAGCCCATCCACCCTCTCGCTCCTTGCTGTGAGATGAAAACATAGCAAGGAGACAAAAGAAGGGCTGGATACTCGATAAAGTATCTTAGGATAGTTGCAAACTATTTTAAGATACTTTTTTTATACCCTTTATCGTGCTTTCATTTATGAGTAACAATTTTTATTTCATGACACTTTTCTCGCCATGGCTATTCCAAAGCAAGTTTAGTTCTGTTCATTTAGCTTAATGTAATTTCTCCACCGATTATATATTTCTATATTACTGACCTTATTTTTCCATAGAATAAAAAATACTATAAAATTTGTTTGCATCTTAATAAAAATAATTATACCTTTGCCCCCGTCTAAGAATAAGAAGTTTAAAACACATCCTATTGGACAGCAGAACATTCTTGTTAGTAAGTTTGTGCAACACATTATTATTAATTTATAATTTCAGAGAGTATGAAAAAATTATTGGTTATGGCAGCTATGGTGCTGTCTTCAGTAGGTGCATTCGCACAGTATTCAGCAGGCGACATCACTATTCAGCCTAAAGTCGGTTTGAACGTATCTTCCGTTACTGATGACGAAGCTGGTTACAAAGCAGGCTTTGTTGGCGGTGTAGAGGGAGAATATCACGTTTCACCCATGGTAGGAATCAGCGCCGGTCTTCTCTATTCTATGCAAGGAGCCTCAGTTAAGGACGCAGAAGGTGACCCAAAATTGGAGATGAACTATGTGAATATCCCTATTTTGGTAAACGCCTATGTTGCAAAAGGCCTGGCACTGAAAGCTGGTATTCAGCCTGCATTCAATGTAAGCAACAAAGTAAAAGTTGACGGCATCAGTATCGACTACGACAAATATGCACCAGAAGGAGCAGAGATAAAGACTTTTGATTTCTCTATTCCTGTAGGAATTTCTTACGAGTACATGAACGTTTGCCTCGATGCTCGTTACAATATCGGTGTATCAAAAATTGCGGATGGCGATGCAGGTCGCAACTCTGTATTCCAGATCACTTTGGGTTACAAGTTCAAGCTCTAAACTTTAGCGATTACCCCACGACAGGCATTTTCTGTAGAGAGCCTGTCACTTATTCATAGAGATGCCCCCGCAGACTCTTCCCCACATCAAGGAAAGTCTGCGGGGGCTCTGTTTTTATAGCTCATTAAGAGAGCATTAGTAAACTTTAGCAATGAAGTCTTGGCTGTATCAACAGAAAGTAGTATTTTTGCAGAGCAAAAAACAACAACAAAACAAAAAAGAAAATGAATATATTAGTGACAGGAGCCAACGGACAGCTCGGCAACGAGATGAGAATCGTGAGCAAGAACACCACAGACCACTATCTCTTCACCGACGTGAACCAGGTGGAAGGCGTGGAAACCACTTACCTCGACATTACAGACATGGACGCCATACGCAAGATGGTGAGCGAGAACCACATAGACGCCATCATCAACTGTGCGGCATGGACCAATGTGGATGCCTGCGAAAACGACGAGAAGTTGGCAGCACTTGCAGAGAAACTGAATGCCGATGCTCCAGAGAACCTTGCCTTGGCAATGAAGGAGACAGGCGGACTGCTCGTGCAGATTTCCACCGACTACGTCTTTGGCAAGGAACCATACAATGTACCTTGCGGACCCCAGCAGAAGGGAACTCCTACAGGCGTATATGGTACAACCAAGCTTCACGGCGAACAGAAAATCATGGCAAGCGGTTGCCAGTATGTCATCATCCGCACCGCATGGCTCTACTCTGAGTTTGGCAAGAACTTCTGCAAGACAATGCTCAACCTCACAGCCACAAAGCCACAGTTGAAGGTGGTCTTCGACCAGTGCGGAACTCCTACCTATGCTCTCGACCTGGCCAACGCCATCCTCACTGTCATAGACAAGATAAAGTCGGCCGACGACAAGAGCAAATACACCGGCATCTATCATTTCTCTAACGAGGGAGTGTGCTCCTGGTACGACTTCACACAGATGATAGCCCGCATAGCCGGACACACACAGTGCGACATACAGCCCTGCTACAGCTCGGAATATCCTTCGCCAGTGGCCCGTCCTGCCTACTCCGTGCTCGACAAGCGAACCATTAAGGAAACCTTCGGCGTGAAAGTGCCCTACTGGATTGACTCGTTACAGCAGTGCATTGCAAACCTCCTTAAGTAACATTTTAAATAATAAATATAATGAAGCGAAATATCATCATCACAGGCGGCGCCGGATTTATCGGCTCACACGTTGTCCGTCTGTTCGTGAACAAATATCCCGAGTATCACATCATCAACCTCGACAAGCTGACTTATGCAGGCAATCTGGCCAACCTCAAGGACATCGAGGACAAGCCCAACTACACCTTTGTGAAGGGCGACATCTGCGACTTCGAGCTGATGCTCAAGTTGATGAACGACTATCAGGTAGACGGCATTATCCATCTGGCTGCAGAAAGCCACGTAGACCGCTCTATCAAGGATCCATTCACCTTTGCACAGACCAACGTGATGGGAACACTCTCGCTCCTGCAGGCAGCAAAGACCTACTGGGAGAGTCTGCCCGAAGGCTATGAGGGCAAGCGCTTCTACCACATTTCTACCGACGAGGTGTATGGCGCCCTGCAGATGACACATCCCGAGGGCGTGGCAGCACCATTCTCCACCAAGGCATCAAGTGGCAAGAACCACGAGGCTTATGGCGAGGAGTTCTTCGTAGAAACCACCAAGTACAATCCCCATTCTCCCTACTCGGCTTCCAAGGCCAGCAGCGACCACTTTGTACGTGCTTTCCACGATACTTACGGCATGCCTACCATCGTGACCAACTGCTCCAACAACTATGGTCCTTACCAGTTCCCAGAGAAGCTCATCCCTCTCTTCATCAACAACATACGCCATCGCAAGCCTCTGCCCGTCTATGGCAAGGGTGAGAACGTGCGCGACTGGCTCTACGTGGTAGACCATGCCCGTGCCATCGATCTCATCTTCCACGAAGGAAAGGTGGCTGAGACCTATAATATCGGAGGTTTCAACGAGTGGAAAAACATTGACATCATCAAGGTGGTTATCAAGACCGTAGACCGTCTTCTCGGTCGCAAGGAGGGCGAAGACCTCGACCTCATCACTTACGTCACCGACCGAAAAGGCCACGACATGCGTTACGCCATCGATTCACGCAAATTGCAGCGCGAATTGGGTTGGGAACCAAGTCTGCAGTTCGAAGAGGGCATCGAGAAAACCGTGAAATGGTATCTCGACAACCAGGAATGGATGGACAATGTAACCTCTGGCGACTATCAGAAATATTACGAGAACATGTACGGCAACAAATAAATTTGTCAAGCCAAGGCGTGAAAAATTTTGATTTTTTACGCATTAAGACATAAGCTTGAGCATTACGCATAAAAAATTGAGCTTTGAACATTGAATCATTATGAGAAAACAAATAACTCTCATAATGCTCAATATTCAAAGCTCAAAACTTATTGTGCTTTATAACGATTTGGCTTTATCCTTCACGGAAGAAGTCGAAAGCCTCTTTGATTTCGTCGATGGTGGCACTTTGGTTGATGCGAATATCACCGATTCCACCCAACAAGGTAAAGTTGATGATGCCATCCTGATTTTTCTTGTCATGGCGCATCAGTTCTATCAGTTCATCGTAGTCATCGCAGGTGATAGGAAGCGAGCCATAGTACTCCTTGATGAAGTTCACCGTCTGTCGCATCTTCTCCGTTGGGAATCCCGTCTTCATCACACTCAGATAGAGTTCCGGAATCAGACCGAACGCCACAGCATAGCCGTGCAGAACAGGCTTGCGTTTCAGTGCCCAGCTTTCAAAGGCATGACCGAAAGTATGTCCCAAGTTGAGCGCCTTGCGGATGCCGTGCTCATGAGGATCCTGCTCTACGATGCGCTCCTTTACCGCCACGCTATCGCCCACCATGCGTTGCAACTGCTGCAAGTCGGGATGAGCCAAGTCGAAGCCAACCAACTCCGCCCACATCTTTTCGTCCGAAATCAAACCATGCTTCAGCATCTCGGCATAGCCCGAACAGATGTTCTCGGCATCGAGCGTGCGCAGGAACTCAGTATCGAGAATGACAAACTTGGAGTCGCAGAACACGCCTATCTCGTTCTTCAGTCCACCGAAGTTGATGCCCGTTTTTCCTCCCACCGAAGCATCCACCATCGAGAGGAGCGTAGTGGGGATATTGATGAAGTTGATGCCACGCTTGAAAGTTGCTGCGGCAAAGCCACCCAAGTCGGTAACCATTCCACCACCCAGGTTTATCATGCACGAATGGCGCGATGCACCGCCCTCGCCCAACGACTTCCATACGTGTACCATCGTGTCGAGGTCTTTGTGCGTATCGGTAGCACCAATGGTAATGACCTTCGCATCCCTGAGCGAGAAATAATTTTTCACAACAGGCCAGCACTTGACAACTGTGGTTTCGTCGGTAAGCACAAAAATCTTGTCGTGCTCGCACTCTGCCAAGGCTTCGGCTATCTCACTTTCGAGATTGGTAGAAATGATGACTCTCTGACTCATAAATTTATCAATATATTATAAATAATGTAATTCTTGCGTGCAAAGGTACGTATTTTTCTGCATTTTGATGCAAAAGAACACACTTTTAGCATTCTTTTCACACATTTTAGACTAAACCTTATCACAAAGGATGCGTCTAAACTATCAAGCGAACAAAAAGACCTATAAAATACAGAAATGAGAAAATCAGTACTCACCCTGCTCCTGCTATTCATCGCCATGATGATGCAGGCACAGCAACACCTCATCACGGGTGCCATTATCGACAAGGGAACCAACGACCCTGTCGAGGCATCGACCGTACAACTGCTACGCGCGGACAGCACTTATATCTCAGGCGCCATCAGCGACGAGAATGGACTCTTCAGCCTTCAGGCTCCCGAAGACGGCAGTTATCTGCTCAAGATAACCAGCGTAGGATACAAGCCCACCGTAAGGCGCATCATGATGACCCAGGCCAAAGACCTCGCCATGGGCAAGATAAACATCAACGCAGAGGCCATCATGCTCAAGGCCGCCACCGTCACGGCCATGGCCAAGAAAGTGGTGCTCAAGGAAGACACCTTCGTGTACAACTCTGCGGCTTATCGCACACCCGAAGGCTCCACCATCGAAGAGCTCGTGAAGCGCCTGCCTGGTGCTGAGGTGAGCGACGACGGAAGCATCAAAATCAACGGAAAGGAAGTGAAGAAGATCCTCGTAGACGGCAAGGAGTTCATGACCGGCGACACCAAGACGGCCCTGAAGAACCTGCCCACCAGCATCATCGACAAGATCAAGGCCTACGACGAGAAGAGCGACCTGGCTAAGGTGACGGGCATCGACGACGGAGAAGAGGAAACCGTGCTCGATTTCGGCGTCAAGAGAGGCATGAACAAGGGACTCATCGCCAATATGGACCTCAGCATAGGCACCAAGCAACGATACAGCGAACGAGGCATGGCGGCTTATTTCAACGACCGCAACCGACTCATGCTCTTCGCATCAGCCAACAACACCAACGACATGGGATTCCCCGGAGGTGGAGGCCCTGGCGGATGGGGCCCCAACAAGCAGGGACTCAACGCCTCGAAGATGCTGGGTCTGAACTACAACTACGAGAACAAGGATAAGCTCAAGATGGACGCCTCGCTGAGATGGAACCACAGCGATGGAGACATCAGCAGCACGGTGGCTTCCGAGAACTTCGTGAGCCAGAACTCGTCTTTCTCGAACAGCCGTGCCAAGAACTTCTCGCGCAGCAACAGCTGGGACGGACGTTTCCGCCTGGAATGGAAACCCGACACAATGACCAATATCATGTTCCGTCCATCGTTCACCATCAAGAGCAGCGATGCACTGGCACGAAGCTTGTCGGCACAGTTTAATGCCGATCCTTACCAGATCACCAACGACCCGCTCGAGGACGCAGCACGTGCCGAGCTGGGACTTGAGGACGTAAGCACAAGCAAGAGTCTGTTGCAGCAGGCTGGAGCTCTCGTCAACCTGCAGTCGTCGAGCAGCATCAGCTATAGCGAGTCTGAAAATCTGAAAGGCATGTTGCAATACAATCGCCGACTCAGTGCGATGGGACGCAACATCACCGTGCGCACCGATGCCAGCTACGGCAAGACCGATGCCAACAGCCTCTCACTCACCAATGCCTACATGTACCTTGTAGATGTGGCCAACGGCAACGAGACCGACCACTACAACACTTATCGTTACAACGTGACGCCTACCCGCAACTACAGCTACTCTCTGCAGGCCACCTACAGTGAGCCGCTCTGGCGTGCCACCTTCCTGCAACTGAGCTATAAGTTCACCTACAAATACTCGAAGACCGACCGTTCCACCTACAACTTCTCCGACTTCAGCGATGAGGAGGCAAACCAGTGGGCTTCCATCACTCCCGAGTATCGTGGATGGGGCAACTACTTGGGCACTCTGCGCTCACCTCTCGACGAGTACTTCGACAACGACCAGAGCCGATTCTCCGAGTACAAGAACTACATTCACGAGATGCAGCTCATGATGCGATTCATCCGACCAAAGTACAACCTCAGCTTCGGAGCCATGCTCCAGCCACAGAGGTCGAACTTCATCTACGACTATATGGGGCAGCACATCGAAACGACACGCAACGTCACCAACTTCTCACCTGCCCTCGACTTCCGTTATCGTTTCAGCAAGGTGAGCAACCTGCGCGTCAACTATCGCGGAACTACCTCGCAACCCTCCATGACCGACCTGCTCGACATCACCGACGACAGCAACCCGCTCAACATCAAGAAGGGAAATCCGGGACTGAAGCCATCGTTCACCCACAATTTCCGACTCTTCTACAATAACTATATAGAGAAGCACCAACGCGCACTGATGACATTCGTCAACTTCTCGACAACACGCAACAGCATCAGCGACATGGTGACCTACGACGACAAGACCGGTGGACGAACCACACAGCCCGAAAACATCAACGGCAACTGGAACGCACGAGGCGCCTTCATGTTCAATACAGCCATCGACAGCGCTGGCGTATGGAACATCAACACCTTCACCACCCTCGCCTATACCAATGCCGTGGGCTATCTGAGCCTCGACGGAAAGACCTCGCAGAAGAACACCACCAAGCAGACACAGGTGGGCGAGCGAATCGCCATGGGCTATCGCAACAACTGGCTTGAGGTCAACCTCAACGGAACCCTCAACTACAACTATGCCCGCAACAAGCTTCAGTCGTCGAGCAACATGAACACCTGGCAGTTCTCTTACGGACCGAGCATCACAGCCACCATGCCCTGGGGCATGAGCCTGAGCACAGACCTGAGCGAGAGCAGCCGACGAGGATACAGCGACAAGGCGATGAACACCAACGAACTGGTTTGGAACGCCCAACTCTCGCAAGGCTTCCTCAAGGGCAAGCCCCTCACCGTGATGATCCAGTTCTACGACCTGCTGCACCAGCAGAGCACCCTGAGCCGTGCCCTTACTGCCATGGCCCGTACCGATACCGAGTACAACAGCATCAACTCTTATGCCATGCTCCACGTCATCTACCGACTGAACATCATCGGAGGCAAGCAGGCACGCGAGGCGATGAGGGATGGCGGACGCCCCGACTTCGGCGGACGACCCTTCAATGGCGGACGCCCTCCCATGGGTCCTCCTCCAGGAGGCGGACATCGTCGCTTCTAAGTAACTCAACTTTTGCTGGGTTCAGACTTAGCCATACAGCCATATACATTATGCCCAGAACCATTCGTCATCGTTGGTTCTGGGCATTTTTGTGTCTTATTGGCTCAAACATCTCTACACCTTTTCATACCTGTCAGTTTTAATTTTTATAAAATAATCTTTAAATAACTATAATAAAGCTATAAGAAAACTATAACGATACAAATATTTTCCTAACTTTGCAACCACTTTATTGTAATAGAAATGAAACATCGTATTTTAAGCATGACAATGTCACTTTGCCTCACCTGCACGATGGGAGCGCAAAGTGCCGAAAAGGTTGTACCCATCAAGTATGGAAACATGGATAACTGGGTTATCAGAAACATCAAGGAATCAGGTATTATTGGCGGAAACAAGAAGGTGGTTTATGCCGTAGGTCCGTCGATGACCATCAACGGCAATACCCCCTACACCAACAAGGGCGGCTCGCCCTGGGGAACCTCCAATGTGCTTGCCCACGTGTCGGGCATCTATAAGACCAACAACTCAGTATATCGCGACAAGCACGAGAACGGCTATTGCGCCAAGCTCGTCACCCACATCGAGAAGGTGAAGGTACTGGGACTCATCAACATCAAGGTGCTTGCAGCAGGCTCGCTCTTCCTGGGCGACGTGCGCGAACCCATCACCGGAACAAAGGACGGTCCTAAGGCCATCAACTGGGGCATTCCTTTCACCCATCGTCCCAAGGCGGTGCGTTTCGACTATAAGACTCTGTTGCCCAACTCAGCCACCCGCATCAAGCAGAACGGCTTCAGCAGTGCGTCGACAGTGGCAGGACGCGACTATGCCGTCGCCATCCTCTATCTGCAGAAGCGTCACGAGGATGCCGCTGGCAACATCACAGCCAAGCGCGTGGGCACCATGGTGGTGAAGTACAGCAAGAGCACCAATGGATGGGTGAACGACGCCACCTACACCATCCACTATGGCGACATCCGACACATGGCAGGCTATGACGCCTCGCTCATGGGACTGCGCTCCACCGACTATGCCCGCAACAGCAAGGGCAAGAGCGTCATCATCAAGGAGACGGGATGGGCTTCAGCCAACGAGACCCCTACCCACCTCATCCTGCAGTTCTCTTCCAGTCACGGCGGAGCCTATATCGGAACGCCCGGCAACACGCTCTGGATAGACAACGTGGCACTCGTTTACTAACTTTTTATCACATACAGACACCCCTACACATTATTATATATATAATACATGAAGCTTCTTCTACTCTCATGCCTCTTATGCCTCCTCGCCGTCAGCATTTGCCAGGCGAGGAGCGCCAGCACATACGCACCTGCGCTTGCCATCGACTCTGACTCCGACTCTGATGTCACCGCCCTGCAAGCCTTCGCTTGCGATACGGCCCAAGTGAAGACACAAGAGAACGTAGAGAAGGACGAGCCGCAAGAGAAGAAGAAATCGCTCATCACCCGTTTTCTCGACTACTTCAACGATGCCAACAAGAAGAACGACAAGCGGTTCGACTTCAGCATCATCGGAGGCCCGCACTATGCCACCGACACCAAGCTGGGCTTAGGCTTAGTGGCAGCAGGCATCTATCGCTCCGACCCTGCCGACTCGTTGCTCCTCCCCTCCAATGTGTCGCTCTTTGGCGATGTCAGCACCGTAGGCTTCTATCTGCTCGGTGTGCGCGGAACCCACATCTTCCCCCACGACCGTTACCGTGCCGTCTACACGCTCTACTTCTATTCCTTCCCCTGCAAGTTCTGGGGCATGGGATACGACATGGGCGACAACGACGACAACAAGAGCGACATGAAGCGATGGCAGGTGCACGTGAAGGGAAGCTTCCTGTGGAACCTTGGCAGCAATCTCTTCCTCGGTCCGTCTTTGGCCTACGACTACATCATCGGCAAGCACATCGAGCGCCCTGAGCTCTTGGCGGGAATGGACCGGCATACCGACAACTATGGCGTGGGATTCACCTTCATGTTCGACAACCGCGACAACCTCACCTATCCCCACCGGGGTTATTACGTGAACCTCACCCAGATGTTCCGTCCGCGCTTCATGGGCAACGACTATGCCTTCAGCACCACCGAGCTGCAGCTCAACGCCTACCAGCAACCCTGGCGAGGAGCCGTACTGGCCGAGGACCTTCGTTCCACGCTCAACTTTGGCAATCCCTCGTGGGGCATGATGGCGCAGACAGGAGGCAGCAATGCCCTGCGCGGATATTACGAGGGCAGATATCGCGACAAGCACATGATAGAAGCCACCGTCGAACTTCGCCAGCACGTGTGGAAACGCAACTCGCTCACGGCATGGGTGGGTGCAGGAACCGTCTTCCCCAAGTTCAGCCAGATGAGAAGCCGTCACATCCTGCCCAACTGCGGAGTGGGCTATCGATGGGAATTCAAGAAGAACGTCAACGTGCGCCTCGACTATGGCTTCGGCAAGGGCGGACAGAGAGGATTCCTCTTCAATATCAACGAGGCGTTCTAAGAGAAGAAACAATACACACAACATGAAATCATTCAACAAAATCATATACTGGTATGCCGTCATAGCGCTTACCGTGCCCAATGTGGCCCTTTGTTTCACCGAGCACCTCAGCCCCTTGGCTGCTCTTGCCAACATCGTGCTGCCCTTTGGCTGTCTCTTATACAC
>ERZ1026858.1326-NODE-1326-length-12565-cov-4.846922_pt1 | contig 12565 bp, 10 predicted proteins | sample MGYA00380159_ERZ1026858 | MGnify/ENA primary metagenome ERZ1026858 (study PRJEB33269, sample SAMEA4719795) | human gut metagenome | biome: human-associated habitat; feature: organic feature; material: feces | place: Cameroon | collected 2013-10 ...
GCTGCCGATGGGGCGGTTGGGGTTGGCGATACCCGCGCGGGAGCGCAGAATTGCGTCCGCGACTTTCTGCACGGCCTCGTCCTGACCGATGACCCGCTGATGCAGCGTGTCCGGCAGGCGCAGCAGCTTTTCGCGCTCGCCCTCGACCAGCTTGGAGACCGGGATACCAGTCCAGCGGGCCACAATGCGGGCGATCTCATCATCCGTCACACGGTCACGCAGCAGGCTGGATTCCTTCTTCGCCTCGGCGATTTTTTCTTCCTCTTCCAACTGCTTCTGCAGGGTGGGCAGCTTGCCGTACTGCAGCTCGCCAGCCTTGGCGTAATCACCGGTGCGGGTAGCCTTCTCGATTTCAGCCTTGGTGGACTCCACCTCGGCACGCAGGCTCTGCACCTTGTTCACGGCGTTCTTCTCGTTTTCCCACTGGGCCTTCTTGCTGTTGAAGCTGTCGCGCAGCTCAGCCATCTCTTTTTCAAGGGTGGCCAGACGCTGCTTGGACAATTCATCGGTTTCCTTCTTTAAGGAGGCCTCCTCGATCTGCAGCTGGGTGATGCGGTGGTTCATTTCATCGAGTTCCGCAGGCATCGAATCCAGCTCCGTCTTGACCATGGCGCAGGCTTCATCCACAAGGTCAATAGCCTTGTCGGGCAGGAAGCGGTCGGTAATATAGCGGTCGGACAGGGTCGCGGCGGCGATGAGCGCAGCGTCCTGAATCTTGACGCCGTGGTAGACCTCATACCGTTCCTTCAGACCACGCAGGATCGAGATGGTGTCCTCGACGGTCGGCTCGTTGACCATGACAGGCTGGAAACGGCGTTCCAACGCGGGGTCCTTCTCAATATATTCGCGGTACTCATCAAGCGTAGTTGCACCGATGCAGTGCAGCTCGCCGCGGGCCAGCATCGGCTTGAGCAGGTTGCCGGCATCCATCGCGCCATCAGTTTTGCCGGCACCGACGATGGTGTGCAGCTCATCAATAAAGAGGATGATCTTGCCCTCGGACTTCTTGACCTCGTTCAAGACGCTCTTCAGGCGTTCCTCAAACTCGCCGCGGTACTTGGCACCTGCGACCAGCGCGCCCATATCCAAGCTGAACACGGTACGGTCTTTCAGGTTCTCGGGCACATCACCGCGCACGATACGCTGGGCAAGGCCCTCGGCGATGGCAGTCTTACCGACACCGGCCTCACCGATCAGCACAGGGTTGTTCTTGCGCTTACGGGACAGGATACGGATCACATTGCGGATCTCGGAGTCACGGCCGATGACAGGGTCCAGCTTGTTGGCGCGGGCCATCTCAACAAGATCCTGCCCGTACTTTTTCAGGGCGTTATAGGTGTCCTCCGGGTTATCACTCGTCACACGCTGGTTACCGCGCACCGCGCTGAGCTGCTGCATAAATTTCTCAGTCGTAATGCCGAACATCTTGAAAATTTCATTAGCAGCCTTGCCGGGGTGCTGCAAAATGCCAAGGAATACATGCTCTACGCTGATGTATTCATCCTTCATCTGCTTGGCCTGTTGTTCCGCTGCGTTGAGGGCGCGGTCCAGGTCGCTCGAGATATAAATCTTCTCCGGGTCACGGCCGGAGCCGGTCACACGGGGCAGTGCCTCCACCTTCTGCAAAGCCGCCTGTGCAAAGGCATTGGCGTCCACGCCGAGGGTCTGCAGCATCTGCGGGATAAGCCCGTCCTGCTGCTGGGCCAGCGCGGCGAGCAGATGCTCCTGCTCCACCGCGTTGTTGGAATATTCCACCGCGATGCGCTGTGCAGCCTGCAGAGCCTCACGGGTCTTTTGTGTCATTTGTTCGATATTCATAGTGCGTACCTCCTTCATTGCAGATATCGCATTGCTTGGCAGTCAGATATTTAGATTGCTAATCAATTTGTACTTTCAGCACCTTTGAGCCATTTTCTGGAAGCTCGTTTGTTTTTAGCACTCCATCCATCTGACTGCTAATATTGTAGCACATTCCCATACCGTGTCAATAGGGAAATTGAAAACAAATTGTGAACTCACAAGAAAAATTGTCGGTATAAATCATAGAAGAAGGCGGAGGGCGGCAGATAGTTAGATATTTTTCTAAATATCTATTGACAAGGGCAGGCGCTTAGCGTATAGTAGAGGCATGGATAGTTAGACGGTTATCTAATTATCTATTTATTATGGGTGATTGCACCGTAGGGGCGGGGCTCTGCTCCGCCCGGAAAAGCCGCAGCCACCACTATGTTCCCGGGCGGATATGGAATCCGCCCCTACGGCGTAGGGGTCGATGCTTGCATCGACCCGCAAAGTTCTCACCACGAGAGCGGGCACGGGCGGAGCAGAGCCCCGCCCCTACATATGGTAAAGGAGGATGTCAGCCTGCATGGGAGACGCTTTTAAGGCGCTGGCCGACCCGACACGGCGGCGCATTTTAGAATTGCTGGCACAGGGCGATCTGACTGCCGGGGAGATCGCCGCACATTTTGAGATGACGAAGCCGTCTGTCAGCCACCACCTGAACATTTTAAAGAGTGCCGAGCTTATCACCGATGAGCGGCGCGGCCAGAACATCGTGTACAGCGTGAATCTGACCGTGTTTCAGGAATTGATGAAGTGGTTTTACGACTGCGGCTTTGTAGGAGGGCACAACGATGAAAAAGAATAAGCTGTTCTGGATTTTAACCGTGGTGTGCGTGCTGAATTTTGCCGCGCACCTGTACTTCTACCCTTCCCTGCCGGATATTGTGCCCACCCACTGGGGCGCAAGCGGGCAGGTCAACGGCTGGGGGCCGAAGTCCACCATTTTAATTTTGGCCGTTCTTCCGTTTGCAATGCTTATTATGTTTGAGGTCATCCGCAAAGTCGACCCCAAGCACCAGAATTTTGAGAAATTCGGCAAGGTGTGGAACCTGTTTGTGGTGCTGTTCACCGTGATGATGGCCGCATTCAGCTGGCTGAGCGAACTGGCCGTCTTCGGCAAGCTGCCGGACAGCAGCAACATTGTCAGCATTCTAGTCTGCGGCGGCATCGGTGTGCTGTTCATCATCATGGGCAACTTTATGCCGCAGGTCAAGCAGAACTACACCTTCGGCTGCCGCACGCCGTGGGCGCTGAACGATGAGCACAACTGGCAGCGTACCCAGCGCATGGGCGGGTATACCTTTGTTATCATGGGCATCTCGCTTTTGGTGATTGCGTTCCTTGGCGGTCTGTTGGGTGACGCCGGGTGCATGATTCTGCTGCTTGTCGCCGTTTTCGGCGGCAGCGCATGGATCTATTTGTACTCGTATCTGGTGTATATCGGGAAGATGAAGTGATTTCTAAAAACGCCGTGTAGGGGCCGGGCATGCCCGGCCCGCGGCTTTCCCGCAAAAGGGCGTTTCCCGTCAGGTTGCGGGCCGCACATGTGCGGCCCCTACATCCTGCTTAAAGTGGAGGTGAATTTTATGTGGTTTTGGTGGTTTATGTTACTATGTGATATGCTAGTTCCCATTGTTATGGTTATTGTAGGAAGAATGATGTGGAAACACTGCCCAAAGCATATAAATAGTCTGGTTGGGTATAGGACAACTCACTCCATGAAAAATATGGACACTTGGAAATTTGCCCACGACTACTGCGGAAAACTTTGGTGGAAAGTAGGATGGGTAACGACTATAGCATCCGCTTTGATACATATTCCGTTATACCATAGTGATGAGAATACGATTGGAATCGCAGGGCTGATTCTTGTGGCAATTCAATGTTTTGTTATGGTTGCATCAATTTACCCGACAGAAAAAGTCCTGAAAAAGCATTTTAATGACGACGGAACGCGTAAATAACTCCCCGTTTGCATGGGCGGTATAGATGTTGCCCGGAGAATGTTGCAGCTATGGGCAGGTGCACGGGAGGGATGAATCCCTCCCCTACCAACGACATGAACGAGAGTCCGTAGGGTGGCCAGACCTCTGGCCGCCGCTGCGTCACAGCCCGCAAATGGGTCACACCGGCAAACGCGCCCCTCATCAGTCGGCGGTCGGGGCCGCCGACAGCTTCTCCCACGGGGGAAGCCATATAAACAACCAGCCCGCGCTTCTTTTTGAAGCGCGGGCTGTTCCTTATTTATAAAGCGTTACTTGTACAGCTCCACCAGATTCAACAGGATCTCAACGCCCTGATCCATCTTCTCGGCGGTGATGCACTCACACGGGCCGTGGAAGTTGAAGCCGCCGGTGCCGAGGTTCGGGCAGGGCAGCCCCATATAGCTCAGCGTTGCGCCATCGGTGCCGCCGCGGACGGGGCTTTCGATCGGTGCAAGGCCTGCTGCGCAGATCGCCTTGCAGGCGTTTTCGACCAGATGGAAGTGCGGCTGGATCTTCTCCAACATATTATAATAGCTGTCCTTGATGTCCAGCTCCACGGTACCGGCGCCGTAGCGCTCGTTGAGGCAGTCTGCAATATGCTGCATCTGGGCCTTGCGGGCGGCAAACTTGGCGGCATCGTGGTCACGCACGATGTAGCCCAGATGCGCGGTGGTCACATCGCCCTGCATGCTGGTCAGGTGGAAGAAGCCCTCGCGGCCCTCGGTATGCTCCGGGCGGGAGAAGGCGGGCAGTGCGGCGTGGAATTCCATAGCCACATTCTGGGCGTTGATCATCGCGTTCTTGGCACTGCCGGGGTGGACGCTGAAGCCGTGGACCGTCACGACCGCGGCGGCAGCGTTGAAGTTCTCGTAGCTGATCTCACCGACATCCTCGCCGTCAACGGTGTAGGCGTAGGCTGCGCCGAAGCCCTCTACATCAAACAGGCTTGCGCCCTCGCCGATCTCCTCATCGGGGGTAAAGCCGATGCAGAGCTTGCCGTGGGGGCGGTTTTCAGCGATGATGCGCTCAAGCGCGGTCATAATTTCGGCAACACCGGCCTTGTCATCTGCACCCAGCAGCGTGGAGCCGTCGGTCGTGATTAGGGTCTGGCCCTTCATCTCGCGCAGGAACGGGAAGACCTCCGGGTCAAGCACCGTGCCGGTGGCCGGCAGGGTTACGGGGCCGCCGTCATAGTTTTCATGGATCTGCGGCTGCACATTTTCACCGCTGGCATCATCCGCCGTGTCCATGTGGGCGATAAAGCCGAGGGGCTTGGCGCTCTCCTGCCCCGGGGTGGCGGGCAGGGTGGCATAGACATAGCAATGCTCATCCACATGGGCATCGGCAAGGCCAAGCTCTTTCAGCTCCTCAACGAGGATCTTGGCCAAATCAAACTGGCGCAGCGTGCTGGGGTGGGTGCCGCTGGTAGGGTCAGAGGTCGTGTGGATTTTTACATATTTTAACAGTCGTTCGTAGGCGCGCATGGGCGGGTCCTCCTTGTAAAAAACATTCGGCATGACGCCGGACTTTTGATTTCGTGGCCATTATACCACAAAAAGCAGCAATTTCCAACCCCATGCCCTTTTCAAGCGGGGAATTTTGTGCTAGAATAAATAAGATTATAAAGGTAAACTGCGCCCTTGCGCGGTCAAATATAAGGAGGCCATCATGGCAGACAGCATTTTTAAGGATAAGACCCTACTCATCACCGGCGGCACCGGCAGTTTCGGCCATACCGTGCTCAAGCATTTTCTCACCACCGACATCGGCGAGATCCGCATCTTCTCCCGCGATGAAAAAAAGCAGGACGACATGCGCCATGAGCTGCAGGCCCAGTACCCTGAGTACGCCAACAAGGTCAAGTTCTACATCGGCGATGTGCGCAACCCGCAGTCCATCCGGGACGCCATGCCCGGCGTGAATTACATCTTCCACGCAGCTGCACTCAAGCAGGTGCCCAGCTGCGAGTTTTTCCCGATGCAAGCCGTGCAGACGAACATCATCGGCACCGACAATGTGCTGCACGCCGCCATTGACGCCGGCGTTGAGCGCGTGGTCTGCCTGTCCACCGATAAGGCTGCCTACCCCATCAATGCGATGGGCATCTCCAAGGCGATGATGGAGCATGTCATCTTTGCCAACGCCCGCGTGGCGGCCGAGCGCGGCGGCACGACCATCTGCTGCACCCGCTACGGCAATGTCATGTGCAGCCGCGGCAGCGTGATCCCGCTGTTTATCGACCAGATCAAGGCGGGCAACCCCATCACGATCACCGACCCCAACATGACCCGTTTCCTGATGAATCTGGACGAGGCCGTAGATCTGGTCATGTTCGCGTTTGAGCATGCCAACCCGGGCGACCTGTTCATCCAGAAGAGCGATGCCTCCACCATCGGCGATCTGGCCAAGGCTGTGCAGCAGCTGTTCGGTGATACCGGCACGAACATCATCGGCACCCGCCACGGCGAGAAGCTGTTTGAGACGCTGATGACCCGCGAGGAGCGGCTGCGCAGTGAGGATATGGGCGGCTACTACCGCGTGGCGGCCGACAACCGCGACCTGAATTATGATAAGTTCGTTGTCAAGGGCGAGGTCCACACGATGGCCGATGACTCCTACACAAGCCACAACACGAACCGCCTCGATGTCGAGGGCACTGTCAAGAAGATCCTGACCACCGAGTATGTGCGCAACGCACTGAAGGAGATGGAGGCCGAGAAAAAGGCATGAAAATTCTCGTGACCGGCGCCAAGGGCTTTGTGGGCCGCAACCTCTGCGAAAATCTGAAGAACCTCCGCGACGGCAAGGACCGCACCCACCCTGCCCTGACCGTGGATGAGGTGTTTGAGTACGACCTTGACACGCCCCCCGCAGAGCTGGACAAATTCTGTGCCGAGGCCGATTTTGTCTTTAACCTTGCAGGCGTCAACCGACCCAAAAGCAATGACGAGTTCATGCAGGGCAACTTCGGCTTTGCCTCCACCCTGCTGGATACGCTCAAATCCCACGGCAACACCTGCCCGGTCATGCTGTCCAGCTCGATTCAGGCGACCCTGATCGGCCGCTACGGTGAGAGTGACTACGGCAAGAGTAAGCTTGCGGGCGAGGAACTGTTCTTCGACTACGGCAGGGCCACCGGTGCGCCGGTGCTGGTCTACCGCTTCCCGAATTTGTTCGGCAAGTGGTGCCGCCCCAACTACAACAGCGCCGTGGCGACCTTCTGCAATAACATTGCCAACGACCTGCCCGTCACGGTCAACGACCGCGCGACCGAGCTGGAACTTTTGTACATTGACGACCTGATCACCGAGATGCTCGATGCGCTTGAGGGGCATCCCCACCGCTGCGATTATAACGGCCTTACGCCCGTTTTTTGTGAGACGGGCCGCTATTGCGCTGCGACCGTGACCCACAGGGTCACGCTGGGCGAGATCGTTGACCTGCTGGAGCAGTTCAAAGCGCAGCCCGCCACGCTGGTGATGCCCCGCATCCCGGCGGGCAGCTTTGCCAAAAAGCTGTACTCGACTTATCTGTCCTATCTGCCAAAGGAGAAGGTCTGCTTTGCACTGAAAAAGAACGAGGATGCCCGCGGCAGCTTTACCGAGCTGCTGAAAACCGAAGGTTGCGGCCAGTTCAGTGTGAATATCTCAAAGCCCGGCATCACGAAGGGCCAGCACTGGCACAACACCAAGTGGGAGTTTTTCATTGTTGTTGCAGGCCACGCCCTGATTCAGGAGCGCCGCATCGGCAGCGATGAGGTGCTGGAATTTGAGGTGCGGGGCGAGGAGCCGCAGGCCGTTCATATGCTGCCGGGCTGTACCCACAACATCATCAATCTGAGCGAGACGGAGAATCTTGTCACGCTGATGTGGTCAAACGAGTCGTTTGACCCCACACACCCCGACACCTTTTTTGAGAAGGTGTAAAGCAGGCGCGCTTCAGGGGCGGACATGGTTTGCCCCTGCATTCTCTATACAATGTAAGATGCTAAGGAGAAAAGTATGGCTGACTACAGCAATGTATCTTTTAAAAATAACGGCAAGCTGAAATTGCTTATCATCGTCGGCACCCGGCCGGAGATTATCCGACTTGCAGCCGTCATCAATAAGACCCGCAAGTATTTTGATGTCATTCTGGCCCACACCGGTCAGAACTACGACTATAACCTGAACGGCGTCTTTTTCCATGATCTGGAGCTGGCCGACCCCGAGGTCTATATGGATGCCGTGGGCGCCGACCTCGGCGAGACGATGGGCAACATCATTGCCGAGAGCTACAAGCTGATGGCCGCCATCCGCCCTGATGCCGTGCTGGTGCTGGGCGATACCAACAGCTGCCTTTCCGTCATCGGTGCCAAGCGGCTGCACATCCCCATCTTCCACATGGAGGCCGGCAACCGCTGCAAGGATGAATGCCTGCCGGAGGAAACGAACCGCCGTATCGTGGACATCATCTCCGATGTAAACATGGCCTACTCTGAGCATGCCCGCCGCTATCTGGCCGACACCGGCCTGCCGAAGGAGCGCACCTATGTGACCGGCTCCCCGATGGCCGAGGTGCTGCACCAGAATCTCGAGAAAATCGAGGCATCGGACATTCACGCGCGTCTGGGGCTTGAGAAAGGCAAGTACATCCTGCTCTCCGCCCACCGTGAGGAGAACATCGACACCGAGAAGAACTTCACCTCGCTCTTTACTGCCATCAACAAGATGGCAGAAAAGTACGATATGCCGATTCTTTACTCCTGCCATCCGCGCAGCCGCAAGCGGCTGGAGCAGAGCGGCTTCCCGCTGGATAAGCGCGTCATTCAGCATGAGCCGCTGGGCTTCCATGATTACAACTGCCTGCAGATGAACGCCTTCTGCGTTGTGTCCGACTCCGGCACGCTGCCCGAGGAATCGAGCTTTTTTACCAGCGTTGGGCACCCCTTCCCCGCCGTCTGCATCCGCACCTCGACCGAACGGCCCGAGGCGCTTGACAAGGCCTGCTTCATTCTGGCTGGCATTGACGGCGACCATCTGCTGCAGGCGGTGGATGTAGCCGTTGAGATGAACAAAAACGGCGATCTCGGCATCCCCGTGCCCGACTACACCGACGAAAATGTCTCCGACAAGGTCGTCAAAATTATCCAGAGCTACACCGGCGTTGTCAACAAGATGGTGTGGCGCAAATACTAAACAGGAACACGATAGCTTATGCGCATACTGGTAGTGACCCAGCATTTCTGGCCGGAAAATTTCCGCATCAACGATATTGTCGAGGGCTTTGTGCAGGACGGCCTCTCCGTGGACATACTGTGCGGCCTGCCCAACTATCCGCATGGGGAATGGTTTGACGGCTACAGCGCCGACGGCCCTTTTGAGGAAAGCTATAAGGGTGCCCGCGTATTCCGCGCAAGAGAGATCCCGCGCAAGGGCAACACCGGCAAGACGATTTTTTTGAATTATGTAAGCTGGCCGCTGTACGCGGCAGCAGCCCTGAAGCGCCTGCCCGGCGGGTATGATGCGGTGTTCTGCTTCAACACAAGCCCTGTGCTGATGTGCTGGCCTGCGGTGCTGTATGCAAAAAAGCACCATGTACCGTTCACAAATTATGTGCTTGACCTCTGGCCGGAGAATTTGTACAGTGTGCTGCCCGTCAAAAACCGGTTTATGCGGTGGGTGGCACAGTCGGTCAGCGACAGCCTGTACAAGCGCTGCGACCGACTGATCGCCATGAGCGAGCCGCTGCAGGAGCGTCTGTGCGCCCGCACCGGCAAGACAGCGGCGCAGGTGGCGGTCATTCCGCAGTACTGTGAGGATTTCTACGCCGTACCGCAGCATGATGCAGCGCTGGAGCAGCGCTTTGCCGGGCGGTTCAATCTGGTATTCACCGGCACCTTTACCCCCGCGCAGAGCCTTGATATGGTGCTGCGCGCCGTGCTGGACGCCCGCGCCGCCGGAGCCGAGCGGCTGCACCTGCTGCTGGTCGGGGACGGCATGAGCCGCGAGGCCCTGCAAAGCCTCGCCCATGAGCTGCATGCCGGGGATGCCGTAACCTTTTACGGCAGTGTCCCCGCCGCTGATGTACCCAAGTTCACCGCGCTGGCCGATGCCCTGCTGATTTCCCTCTCCGACTCGCCCGATCTGGGCCTGACGGTTCCCGGCAAGCTTGCCAGCTACATGGCCGCCGGCAAGCCGGTGCTGGCCTCAATGAACGGTGCAGGCTATACGGCTGTGCAGGAAAGCGGCGGCGGACTGGTCAGCCCGGCCTGCGACCAAAAGGCACTGGCAGAGAATATGCTGGCGCTGTACGGCATGACCGATGCCGAGCGCGCGGAGCTGGGGCGCAAGGCCTATGCGTATTACGCCGCGCATTACCGGCGAGCCGAGTTGTTGAAGCGGTTGGAGGAATTTACGGTGGAAGGGAAATGAGGAAGCCCACGCAGCCCATTTTCGAGTGGCTTTGTAGGGAGGGGTTTTGACCCCTCCGCGGGGCGTCGAGGACGCCGCCCCCTACAAGCCGTCAGGCAGAGTTGTAGGGGCCGCACATGTGCGGCCCGCAGCCTTGCCGTTACCGCCTCTATCCCCCACAAAACGCAATACACCCAAAATTGAGAGGTATACCCATTTTGGATAAAAAAATTCTGGTGATCATCCCCTGCTATAATGAGGAGGATAACATCGTCAATACGGTGGAAAACCTGCGCGCTACCTGCCCGGAGGTGGACTTTCTTGTCGTGAACGACTGCTCGACCGACAGCAGCGCTGCGCTGCTGAAAAGCCGTCATTATCCGTTTCTCGATCTGCCCGTCAATTTGGGCATCGGCGGCGGCGTGCAGTGCGGCTACCTGTACGCCGTGCGCCACGGCTATGATGTCGCCGTACAGATGGACGGCGACGGCCAGCACGACCCCGCCTACCTGATGGAAGTCGTGCAGCCGGTGCTGGACGGCGCCTATGACATGTGCATCGGCAGCCGCTTTATTAAAAAAGAAGGCTTCCAGACAAGCTTTATGCGCCGGGTCGGCATCCGCTGGCTGAGCGGTATGATTCGTCTGCTCTGCGGCAAGCGTGTGCTGGATGTCACCAGTGGCTTCCGCGCCACCAATTTGGCCATGACCGCTTATTTTGCGCAGCACTACGCCACCGATTACCCCGAGCCGGAGGCCATTCTGGCGGCAAGTCTGGCCGGTTTCCGCGTGGGAGAGGCCCCCGTCATCATGCGGGAGCGGCAGGGCGGTGTGTCCAGCATCCACAGCTTCAAGAGCGCTTACTACATGATCAAGGTCTCGCTGGCGCTCATCATCGACCGCTTATCCATCCGTAAAGTGAAAGGAGGCCGCGCATGACTGCACACCTGCAGCTGTTTATGATTTTGGGCGCTATTGTGCTGCTGCTCATCATCTTTGCCCTTTTAAAGCGCGGCCTCATGAGCGTAAAATACAGCCTGCTCTGGCTGGTGCTGGCTGTCGGGCTTGTCATTGCCGCCGCCTTCCCCTATGTGGTGTATGTGCTGCGCGACCTGCTTGACATTGAGATGCCGGTCAACCTCGTCTTTCTGCTGATGTTCTGCTTCGTGCTGGTGGTGCTGCTGTCCCTGAGCATCGCCATCAGCCAGCTGGCGGACAAATGCAAGCGATTGACCCAGGCCAACGCCATACTGGAAAAGCGTGTCCGCGATTTGGAAGAAAAGCAGTGACCCTGCGCCCGAACGGAGAGAGGAATCATGACAATAACCTGGGAGCAGATCCTCGCTTTCTTGTGTGAGGATCAGACGATGGCGATCACCTCGCTGTTGTTTCTTGCCTTTTTTGCGGCGGTGGCGCTCATCAACTATGCCCTGCCCCGCGTGCTGCGGCCGTACTTTCTGCTGATCGCAAGCTACGGCTTTTTCTGCTATGATCCCGTAAACCGCCCGCTGGTCTGGGTCATGGCGGCGGCAACGCTCATCACATGGCTCTGCGGGCTCATCATCGGCAAGGTTCGGTGCAAGCCGGTGCGTATTCTTGCACTGCTGGCCTCGGTCGGGTTTGGCATCGGGATTCTGGTCTACTACAAGTACTGGAACCTTCTGGCAGACTCGCTGGGCGGCAGCCTGCTCTCCCGCCGCGAAAATCTGCTGGCACCGCTGGGGCTGAGTTACTTTACCTTTGCGGCCATGAGCTACACCATTGATGTCTACAAGCGCCGCTGCCGGGTCGAGACGAACCCGCTGCACTATGCGCTGTTTGTCAGCTTCTTCCCCACGCTGATCAACGGCCCGATCGAGCGTTACCCCCAGCTGCGCCCGCAGATCCGCAAAAGCCGCCGCTTCAGCTACCAGCGCTGCGCGGGCGGTGCTTTCCGCATGCTGTGGGGCTACACCAAAAAGATGGTCCTTGCCGACAATCTGCGGCAGTATGTTGCAGCCGTCTACGGTGATATTTCCGCCGTGGGCGGGCCGAACCTGACGGCGGCCACCGTGCTGTTCGCCGTGCAGCTGTACATGGATTTCTCCGGCTGCTGCGACATTGCGCTGGGTGCAGCCCGCATTTTAGGCTACGACCTGATCGAGAACTTCGAGTCCCCGTTTGAGGCGCGCACCTTCAACGATTTCTGGCGGCGGTGGCATATCTCAATGACCAGCTGGTTCCGGGATTATGTCTACTTCAGCTTGGGCGGCAGCCGGTGCGCCCCGTGGCGGCATTACTTAAACATCGTCATCGTCTTTGTCTGCTCCGGCCTGTGGCACGGCGCGGACTGGCGGTATCTGGC
>ERZ1026858.1330-NODE-1330-length-12553-cov-8.403505_pt1 | contig 12553 bp, 9 predicted proteins | sample MGYA00380159_ERZ1026858 | MGnify/ENA primary metagenome ERZ1026858 (study PRJEB33269, sample SAMEA4719795) | human gut metagenome | biome: human-associated habitat; feature: organic feature; material: feces | place: Cameroon | collected 2013-10 ...
GACAGGGGGAGTGGTATGCAAATTACGCTTTAGAAATAAGCATTAATAATTGAACATAGATAATTAAAAATTAATCGTTAAAACATTAAATATTAAAACAATGAGCAAACTTATCATTTCTGGCAATCCTCTGCCCAATATGCCTTGGGAAGAGCGTCCCGAAGGTCAGCGCACTCCACTGTGGCGCTGCTCGAAGAACCCGATTATCCCACGCGACTTGCTGCCTACCAGCAACAGTATATTCAATAGCGCCGTCGTTCCTTTCGGCGAAGGCTTTGCAGGTGTGTTCCGTTGCGACGACACCAACCGCCGTATGGTGCTGCACGTTGGCTTCTCTAAGGATGGTGTCAACTGGAACATCAACGAAGAACCCCTGCGCTTCGAGTGCGACAACAAGGAGATAGGTGAGTGGGTGTACGGCTACGACCCGCGCGTGTGCTTCATCGAGGACCGCTACTATGTGACATGGTGCAACGGTTATCATGGTCCTACAATCGGTGTGGCTTGGACTAAGGACTTCAAGACATTCCATCAGCTCGAGAACGCATTCCTGCCTTACAACCGCAACGGCGTTCTCTTCCCAGAGAAGATCAATGGCCGCTTCGCTATGTTGTCACGTCCGAGCGACACAGGTCACACTCCGTTTGGTGACATCTTCTACAGCGAGTCGCCCGACATGGAGTTCTGGGGACATCATCGCCACGTTATGGCTCCTGCAGCATTCGAGTTGTCAGCATGGCAGTGCATGAAGATCGGTGCAGGTCCGGTGCCCGTTAAGACATCTGAGGGTTGGCTGCTGTTCTATCACGGCGTGCTTCGCTCTTGCAATGGCTACGTTTACGCTTTCGGTTCGGCTCTGCTCGACCTCGAACAGCCCTGGAAGGCAACCCATCGTTCGGGTCCTTACCTCATCTCTCCGCAGACACCGTACGAGTGTATGGGTGATGTGCCTAACGTTTGCTTCCCTTGCGCCGAAGTACATGACCCCGAGACTGGCCGCATAGCTGTATATTATGGCTGCGCCGACACCGTTACGGGTCTCGCATTCGGATACATTCCCGAAATCGTGGAGTGGACAAAGAAGAACAGCATCATCTAATTGATATAAGCACTCAATAGGAGGCTGCGGCATCCACACCCGTAATCAGCGCAAACTAAGATACAATAACATAGCAACTTGCGCAGACTACGGTGGGGATGCCATAGCCTCCGTTTTTTTGCAACTATATTTTTAAATTCTCAACTCTACACTCCTAATTCCCCATTACATACCGCCGAATATTGTTTTCTGCAAATAAACTTTGTTGTATATGCATATTTTTTCATCAAATATCATTAACTTTGCAACACAAATCTTTTATAAAACACATCTGAAATTTTATGGGAGGCATATTCGGCACCATTTCCAAGAAAAGCTGTGTGACAGACGTTTTCTATGGAACTGATTACAATTCACATCTCGGAACGCGACGTGGCGGTTTGGCGATGTACAGTAAGGAGAAGGGATTCGTCCGCTCCATCCACAATCTGGAGAACTCGTATTTCCGCTCCAAGTTCGAATCGACGCTCGACCGATTCGAGGGTAGTACTGCGGGTATAGGTGTTATCAGCGACACCGACGCGCAACCACTTGTGATAAACTCGCATCTCGGACGTTTTGCAATCTGCACAGTAGCTAAGATTGTGAATATCGAGGAGCTCACTCAGCAACTGCTTGAGAAGAACATGCACTTTGCCGAATTGTCGCAAAGCGCTACCAACCCAACTGAACTTATAGCCTTGCTGCTTATTCAAGGCAAATCGTTCAAGGAAGGTATCGAAAACGTATACCATAACATCAAGGGCTCTTGCACCATGATGATTCTAACGGAAGATTCGCTTATCTGCGCACGCGACGCATGGGGCCGTACTCCATTAATAATAGGTAAGAAGGAGGGCGCATACGCTGCTTCGAGTGAGTCTACTTCATTCCCGAATCTTGATTACGAAACAGTATATAATATCGCCCCGGGTGAGATTATTGAGCTTAAGGCCGACAGTCTGACACAGATACGCAAGCCTAACAAGAAGATGCAGGTTTGCTCGTTCCTGTGGGTTTACTATGGTTTCCCGACTTCAACCTACGAAGGCAAGAACGTTGAGGAGGCTCGTTTCAGCAACGGATTCAATCTTGCTAAGACCGACGACGTTGAGGTTGACTGCTGTTCGGGTATTCCCGACTCTGGCACCGGAATGGCTATGGGTTATGCAGCAGGCAAAGGCGTGCCCTATCAGCGCTGTATTGCCAAGTACACTCCTACATGGCCGCGTTCGTTTACACCCTCAAACCAGACCATGCGATCGCTTGTTGCCAAGATGAAACTCATACCAAACAAGGCTATGATCAATGGCAAGCGTGTGCTGTTCTGCGACGACTCTATCGTACGTGGCACCCAGTTGCGCGACAATGTGAAGGGTTTGTTCGATGCAGGACTTAAGGAATTCCACATGCGTATAGCTTGTCCGCCGCTGGTTTACGGCTGTCCGTTCATCAACTTCACATCTGCCAAGAGCGATATGGAGCTTATCACACGCCGCATTATCGAGAAGTTTGAGGGCGATGCCAATAAGGATCTCGACAAATATGCAACTACCGACTCGCCTCAGTACACCAAGATGGTGGACGAGATACGCCGCCAGTTGGGTTTGACTACGCTCAAATTCAACACTATAGAGCAGCTCATCAAGGCTATCGGATTGCCCAAGTGTCAGGTTTGTACACACTGTTTTGACGGCTCAAGCAAGTACACTCTTGAGGAGCAGGCAGACGAAGATTAATGTTGGTGCGATTGTTTCGAATTGCATTTCAATAAGGCTTTTATGCCCAATAAATCATATCCAATGTATCGTTCGTGGTGCTTGGATTAATAAAAACATAGCGTCCTGGAAGGACAAGAGTAATGAATGGTTTGCTTTTGTCTTTGCAGGGCGTTTTGGTTTATGCTCGTTTAAATCATTGGAATAAAAGAATTTTATCGCATAAGAATTAGATAGTTAATACGCAAATATTATAATTCTAATGCACAGGAATTGGTGTTTCATTGCACAGGAATTAGTATTTCATTGCACAGGAATTAGTATTTCATTACACAGGAATTAGTATTTCATTGCACAGGAATTAGTATTTCATTACAGTATGAATAAAAAGGAACTTTGCTATATATTGATTGTAGTAGTGATGGGAGTGTCGCTGCTGCTGGGATTTGCCGTTGAAGTGTTCGGCATCGACTTGGGTAAGGCTGCTTGGGTGGCAGGTTGGGTGTCGTCGCCAGTTGCTTTGGCTGTAGGTTTTGCGTTTGCAATGCTGTTTGGCAAGGCGTTTCCCGACTTCAACAAGACCATGTCGAAGAAGCTGTTGCAATACTCTGTCATCGGATTGGGCTTCGGCATGAATGTCGACAAGGCACTGGCATCGGGCAGCGAGGGCATGATGTTCACCATAGTAAGCGTGTTTGGTACTCTTGCACTTGGATGGTTGTTCGGCAGAAAACTTCTTGGTGTCGACTCGCAGACCAGCTATCTGCTTTCATCCGGAACCGCAATATGTGGCGGTTCGGCAATCGCTGCTGTCGGTCCGATAATAAAAGCACGTGCCGAGAGCATGTCTGTGGCGTTGGGCGTGGTCTTTATTCTCAATGCAATCGCTCTGTTTGTGTTTCCGATAATAGGCGATGCGCTGTCAATGACTATGAAACAGTTTGGCATGTGGGCTGCAATAGCCATCCACGATACCTCGTCGGTGGTGGGCGCAGGTGCCGCTTACGACCAGATGCATCCCGAATTGGTGGCCTCGCAGGGCGTAAGTGCATTGGAAGTGGCTACAACTATCAAGCTCACACGAGCCCTCTGGATTGTAGTACTTGCCCTTGTCACACCGTTCTTCTTCCGCAAGTCGCTTGCAAATACAGCTGATGGACAGTCGAAACCGTGGTATAGCAGTGTGCCGCGATTCATCGTCTGGTTTATTGTGGCAATACTGTTCAATACCTATATTCTCAGTAATGCTTCGCTGTTAGGCGATGGTACGGCTGCGATGGGTGCACAGTTCAGCGGAGCCGTAAACAAGTTGGCGAAGCATCTCATCACGCTTTCGCTCTTCTTCATAGGAGCTTCGCTCACTCGTGAGACATTACGTAGCGTCGGATTGCGTCCTCTTATCCAGGGCGTTCTGCTGTGGGCATGCATCAGCTGTGTAAGTCTGGCGTATATATTCTGGCTGGAATAGGAAGAAAACGTTGATATATGTCATTTTATTGTTCCAAAAGTTAGTTTTCTTCTCCAATTGGGGGGGTAAATATAAGAATCTTATTGTTATATTTGTTGTATTCGGATTATTTGTACTATCTTTGCAAACAAAAGTGTAAAATACAGTTTTTGCAATTTGATTAATCTGAGGTCAAACATATATAAAGGTATAAGGAGTGTCCGCTTATTATGTGCGGATTATAGTCATTAATATAAAAGGAACATACGGAAAGGTCATTATGAAATTCTTTTGTAAATTATCCAACTGGTATTTCTCCAGCAAGTCGCTTCCTTATTGGGGCGTATTGTTCTTAGATTGTTTGATAGTATTCTTCGCAGGATACGTTGGCGGCTATCTTGAACATGGCGGATTGGGATTTGCTCAGCATTTTTGGGGCATCACGGCAGGCAATCTTTTATGCGTGCTGCTATTCGCTGTGGCATTCCGCTTGTTTCATACTTATTCCGGAATATTGCGTTACTCGTCGCTTGTCGACCTCGAACGAGTAGGCATTGCATCATTCGTAGGTGTCTGCATGTCGTACGTCTTAGGTGCAGTTTTTGATGCGTTTGGTGTAGGCAACGTTGTTATGCCTTCGCTGTTCGGTTGCATCGTGATGTTTGTTTGTGCTTCAATGTTGATGTGGGTAGAACGAATGCTCGTCCGTGCAATGTTCGATGTATTCAAATCGGACAAAGCCTTGCCCGTAGCAATATATGGAACCCAGAACGGTGGTATAAGTCTTGCCAACAGCATCATGCTTATGAAGGTACAGCCGTATATCGTTCAGGCATTCATAAGTGACGGATATGATATGCGCAAGACCTATCTTCTCGGCAAGAAGGTGTATATCAACCATAAGGGAATAGCCGCTATCATGAAGTCATTGCACGTCAAGGTGCTGCTTGTATCGCCTCTTAAGTCGGAGGCTTTCCGTGAAAATCAGGAGATGATTGACGAATTTGTACAGGCAGGAATAAAGATATTGATGATGCCGGCGGCAGAAGAATGGGACGGCAAATCGGACCTGTCGTACAATCAGCTGCGTGAAATTGAAATCGAAGACTTGCTGCCTCGCGACACTATAGAGGTAGACATGAATGCCATTGGAGCTATGCTTAAGGGCAAGCGTGTGCTCATTACAGGTGCGGCAGGCTCAATCGGTTCGGAAATGGTGCGCCAGGTGGCTGTTTACAAGCCTGCTGAACTCACCCTTATCGACCAGGCTGAAACTCCTATGCACTCTGTACGCTTGACTATGGCTCGTCAGTTTGCCGATGTCAAGAACGAGACTATAGTAGGAAGCATCACCGACAAGGCTTTCATGGAGAAGATTTTTGCAGATCATCGTCCCGAATACGTGTTCCATGCAGCGGCTTACAAGCATGTGCCGATGATGGAAGACAATCCTGCAATGGCTGTGCGCAACAACGTGAACGGCACTCGTATCATCGCCGACCTTGCCGTGAAGTACGGCACTAAGAAGTTTGTGATGATTTCAACCGACAAGGCTGTAAATCCTACAAACGTAATGGGCTGTTCAAAACGCATCTGCGAGATTTACTGCCAGTCGCTTAATAAGGCTATTGTTGATGGTAGAGTGAAGGGTGTGACACAGTTTGTTACAACCCGTTTTGGTAATGTGCTCGGTTCGAACGGTTCGGTTATTCCTATATTCAAGGAACTTATACGCAAGGGTGGACCCGTTACTGTGACCCATCCCGACATAATACGCTACTTCATGCTTATCCCTGAGGCTTGTAAGCTGGTGCTTGAGGCAGGCACAATGGGCAAGGGAGGCGAGATATTTGTGTTCGATATGGGTAAGCCGGTGAAGATTGTTGACCTGGCAAGACGAATGATTTCGCTCTCTGGAGCCAAGAATATTGAGATAAAGTTTACGGGTCTTCGTGAGGGTGAGAAGCTGTATGAGGAGCTGCTTTCTACCAAGGAGAACACTATCCCTACGCAGAACCGCAAGATTATGGTTGCCAAAGTGCGTGAGTACGATTATGAGGAAGCCAAGAAGAACGAAGACGAATTGCTCCAGATATCATACACCCACGACGACATGGCGATAGTAAAGAAGATGAAGGAAATAGTACCCGAATACAAATCGCAGGTCAGCAAGTATCAAGTGCTTGACAAATAGGGAAACAAATAGACACCCCCAAAACAACAAATAGACAATAAAAAACAACAATAACAACATTGTTTTCACATTTACTAATGTGCATTTACAATGTTGTTATTGTTGTTTTTGTGTATATAATTAATTACAAGGAAGTACATTCTGGCTGCTCAGGCTATGGCGGGGACGCTATAGCCTCCTACAATTATAACTTCCTTTTATTCCTTTATTATTTTCTTTTCATTCCTTTGTATATCAGGAATGCTACTACAATTGCTGCAAGACCCAGCAATACGTATCCTATTTCGTGGCTGTACTTCACCGCTTGCAGATAAACGTCGTGTGTTGTCTTGTAATTGGTGTACTTGTATATTCCCCAACCGATAAGAGCGAGCACCGTGTTCCAGCATCCAGCACCGAGTGTAGTGTACAGAAGGAACTTGCCAAGGTGCATGCCCGAGAGTCCGGCTGGAATACTGATCAGCTGTCGTACGGCAGGAACCAGACGGCCGAAGAATGTTGACGCAGCTCCATGTTCGCGGAAGAAGGCTTCCGATTTCTCCACCTTTTCGCGGTCGATAAGGCACATATGTCCGATACGACTGTCGGCAAAGCGGTATATAATGGGTCGTCCGAGCCATTTGGCGAGATAGTAATTGATGAGAGCACCGATGTTGGCGCCTACAGTAGCGAATACAATCACCAGTATGAAGGTCATTCCGCTGTCGGGATCCATGGCTTTCCATGCAGCCGGTGGCACTACAACTTCAGACGGGAACGGTACGAACGAACTCTCAATAGCCATAAACAGCGTTACAACCCAATAGTTGAGGTTGTTGAGAATCCACAGGAAAAGTTCGGCAGAATTCATTTTTGTATAGCGTTAATTATTAGTTTTATTATCCTTACTACATTATTTATTATGTCCGTCAGCCATCAGTCTCACCTCATAGTCGTAATAATCCTTGGGGTCGAGCGTTTCGGGATAGAACTCGCCAAGCACTTTCTTGGTTTCAGCCGGATTGCGTTGGCAGGCTGTTTTAAGACATTCGAGGTATTCGGCTTTCTTGTTGAGCGTCTTGAGGCATGCTGCGAGATACGCCATTCCTTCGTCGCCGGGATTGTCGTGCATGTCGGTGTACGACTTGAACATACGATAGGCGATGGCAGGATAGCCACAGTCGTATACCGAGATGGCAATGCGGAAGAATATGTCGTGCGAGAACGACGTAGACTGCAAGGCACCCAGAAAACAGCGTATTGCCTCCTTGACGTGTCCATGTTCCAATTGTATGTGTCCTCTCACGATTGTTATCTCGTCCTTATTGGCATCGGGCTGCTTCATAGCCTCGTCGATACACGCCAGCGCTTCGTCGCGTTGATCGAGTTGTGAGTATGTGAACGCCAGGCATTGCAGCACTTCGGTAGTGCCAAGGTTTTGTTTTTTCAATGCTTCGAGCGCCTTCTTGTAGTATTCAAGGGCTTTTTCGGTCTGTCCGATATTGAGCAGACAGTTGCCGATAAACATCGTTGCGGCTCCTTCATCGGGACAAAGCTGGTGGAATCGTTCGTAAAACTTGAGCGCTTCGTTGAAGTTTCCCAACGAGAACAGGCCGTTGGCTTTGTTGAGCAGAGCCTCCTCGTCGTTCGGGTTGATGGCAATGGAGTATTCGCTCGATGTTATCGAGTCGTTGATACGGTTGCCCATGAACTGCGTCGAGGCCAGAGAGTTCCAGTAACGACCCGAGTAAGGGTCTTCGTCGAGCAACTGTTCAAACAGCTGTTCGCTCTGTTCGTAGTCGCCTTTGGCAAAAGCGATGCGCGCCTTTATCTCGCGATAGTCCTGCAAGTCGTCCTCGTCAGACATGGCGAGCCATTCGGCTGAGATGTCAGCCAGTCCGTAGTCGATGAATATGGTAGCCACGTCGAGCACAAAGTCGGGCACATCGTCCTCGTCGATGTTGTCCATAGCGTTGCGCAGGAAGCTGTTTGCCTCCTCAGGTTTGTCTTCGGCTATCATTATTTCGGCCTTCAGATAGAGGCAGTCGATGTCGTACGCGTCGCTGATGAGCGAAGCATAGTAGCGGGCTTTTTCAATGTTCTTCTCGTCGATGAGTGCTATGCGTGCCTTGAAAACAAGTGGCAATACGGCTCCAGGGTGCAGCCGCATAGCATAGTCGAGAACGTATTCTGCCCTTGGTTTGTCTTTTTTGTCGTAGTAGTATTCGGCAATGTCCGACAGTTCGTCGCTCTCGAAATATTCGTCCTTGCCCATTTGCAGGGAGCGTTCGTAGCGTTGCAGCAGTCGTCCGAATTCTGGACTGTCAAAATATTTCTTGTTGTTGTCCATCTACACATTATAATAATGTTAAATGTTAAATGTTTAATGTTAAGTTGGTGGCGACTGATTGTCGCCTACTTAACACTTAACATTTAACATCTAACATTTAACATTAAAGAAAAATTTTATTTATTCTGTTTTGCCCAAGTATCCTTCAGTCCGACAGTCTTGTTGAATATGAGGTTGTCGGCTGTAGAATCGAGGTCTGCCATGAAGTATCCGATGCGCTGGAACTGCAGGTATTCGCCCGGTTTGCGCTCGGCTGCGTACTTCTCCACATAGCAGTTGTCGATAGTCTTGAGGCTGTCGGGGTTGAGCAGTTCGTGGAATTCGCGCTCATCGGCACCCAGATCAGCCACGGTGAAGAGTCGGTCGTAGATGCGAACCTGCGCCTTCTGGCAGTGATCTGCCGATACCCAGTGCAGAGTTCCCTTCACCTTGCGGTTGGCACCCTCCATTCCGCTCTTGCTTGTCGGGTCGTATTCAGCCTGAATCTCGATGATGTTGCCCTCAGCATCCTTAGTGCATCCGGTACATTTCACGATGTATGCGTTCTTCAGACGAACCTCCTTGCCCGGAGTCATACGGAAGAACTTCTTCGGAGCGTCCTCCATGAAGTCGTCGCGCTCAATCCAAAGATTCTTCGAGAAGGTAATGGTGTGAGTGCCGTCAGCCTCGTTTTCGGGGTTGTTGATGGCCTCCATCTCCTCAGTCTGACCCTCTGGATAGTTGGTGATGACGAGTTTGACGGGGTCGAGCACAGCCGACACGCGCAGCGAACGCTTGTTGAGGTCGTCGCGAACGGCAGCTTCGAGCAGCGCCATGTCGTTAAGGGCGTCGAACTTGGTGTAGCCGATTGAGTCGATAAACTTGCGTATAGACTCAGGCGAGTATCCGCGGCGGCGCATACCCGACAATGTCGGCATGCGAGGGTCGTCCCATCCTGCCACAACACCCTCGTTGACGAGAGCCAGGAGCTTGCGCTTCGACATCATGGTGTATGTGAGGTTGAGTCGGTTGAACTCGATCTGACGCGGGCGGAAGTCGTGTATATTCTCAGTCTCGCCGCGCATCTCTTTCAAGAAGTCGATGAACTTGTCGTACAACGGACGGTGTGGCACAAACTCCAGAGTACAGATAGAGTGGGTAACGCCCTCGAAGAAGTCGCTCTGTCCGTGAGCGAAGTCGTACATGGGGTAAGCGTTCCACTTGGTTCCGGTACGGTGGTGTGGTGTATGAATGATGCGATAGATGATAGGATCGCGGAAGTGCATGTTGGGGTTGGCCATGTCGAGCTTGGCGCGCAGCACCATACTGCCCTCAACAGCCTCCGGAGTGTTCATCTTGTTAAACAGTTCGAGGTTCTCCTCAACCGGACGGTCGCGGTAGGGCGAGTTGGTTCCGGGAGTAGTAGGAGTGCCCTTCTGCTCGGCAATCTGCTCGGCAGTCTGCTCGTCGATGTATGCGTGTCCGTTCTTGATCATCCAGATGGCAAACTCCCACAGCTTGTCGAAGTAGTCGGAAGCGTAGTATATGTTGCCCCACTTGAATCCGAGCCATGAGATATCGTTAAGGATGTTCTCTACATATTCGTTGTTCTCCTTTGTAGGATTGGTGTCGTCGAATCGCAGGTTGCACACACCGTTGTACTTCTCAGCCACTCCGAAGTCCATGCAGATGGCCTTGGCGTGTCCGATATGCAGGTATCCGTTAGGCTCAGGCGGGAATCGTGTCTGTATGCGTCCGCCGTTCTTGCCCTCGGCAAGGTCCTGCTCAACGAGCTGCTCAACAAAGCTGAGGCTCTTCTTTTCCTCTATCGGTTTTTCTTCTGTAACTGACATAATATATTGTTTTTTTTTGTTTTATACCTATTATTATTATAGTAGTTTCGGCAGGGTTTTGACGTTGGTTTTCAAATGTAGTCCTTTTGGCTTGCAAAAGGAGTCCTTTTACTCTCCAAAAGGAGTCCTTTTAGCCTTCAAAAGGAGTCCTTTTAGCCTTCAAAAGGAGTCCTTTTGCAAGCCAAAAGGGGTACATTTGCCGAGCCATGCCATTCGGTTGGCCGAAACATAGTATTTATTATGTGCAAAGTTACGCAAAAAACGTGGATATAGTGTTATTCGCGTGCGATTATTTTGCTTTGCAAGAGTAGGGTAGGCGGGTTGGAGCTGCAAATGAAAAAAACTTTGCCGTTTTAAAATCTTTTAACTATGTTTTTTCCACTTTCGCCTACCCAAATCTGTCATAATATATGAACCTAAATGTGATTACTGATGAGTAATAGAAATTTTTTGCTGGGATTTGACGTCGGCAGCAGCAGTGTCAAGGCATCGCTTGTTGACATTGAGAGTGGCGAATGTGCCGCTTCGGCGTTTTATCCTTCGGAGGAAGCTCCGATAAAGGCCCTCAAGACAGGTTGGGCTGAACAAGACCCCGAAATGTGGTGGGCAAATGCCAAGCTGGCACTTGCCGACATTATGGCAAAGACAGGAGCCAAAGGCTCTGACATCAAGGGCATCGGTATATCCTATCAGATGCACGGACTGGTGTGTGTTGACCGCCAGATGCGCCCCGTACGCGACAGTATCATATGGTGCGACTCGCGTGCCGTGCCCTATGGCGAGGAGGCTTTCCAGGCATTGGGAGCCGACTATTGCTTGGGCCACTTGCTCAATTCGCCGGGCAACTTTACAGCTGCCAAGCTGGCTTGGGTTCGTCAGAACGAGCCGGACGTGTTCGACCGTATATATAAGATAATGTTGCCGGGCGACTATCTTGCCCTGCGACTCTCGGGCATAGCCAATACTACTATTGGCGGACTGTCGGAAGGAATATTCTGGGACTTCAAGAACCGTGAGGTGTCACAGCCCTTGCTCGACCATTTCGGCATCAGCCGCGACCTTATTGCGGACATAGTTCCCACCTTCGCCGTGCAGAGTCATGTGTCGGCAGAAGCCGCTGCAGAGACGGGATTGGCTGAAGGCACACCTATATCTTACCGTGCAGGCGACCAGCCCAACAACGCCCTCTCGCTCAATGTGTTCAACCCAGGCGAGATAGCATCCACAGCTGGAACCTCGGGCGTTGTATATGGAGTGCTGGGCAGCGTAGGCTACGACCCGAAGAGCCGTGTAGGCACCTTTGCCCACGTCAACTATACCGATCAGCTGACACGTCTGGGTGTGCTGCTATGCATCAACGGCACAGGATGTCTTAATTCTTGGGTGCGCCGCAATATAGCTCCCGACTTGTCGTATGCCGAGATGAACGACCTCGCGGCAACTGCCCCTATAGGCAGCGACGGCGTGAGCATCATCCCCTTTGGCAACGGAGCCGAGCGAGTGCTTGAAAACCGTGAGGTGGGATGTTCGCTTCATGGCATCAACTTCAACAAGCACACACGTGCCCACATCATACGTGCAGCCCAGGAAGGCGTCGTCTTCTCGTTCTGCTACGGCATGGAGGTGATGCGCAGTATGGGTATGAACATCAACAAGATACACGCCGGACGTGCCAATATGTTCCTCAGTCCGCTGTTCAGACAGACGCTTGCCAGCACCAGTGGCGCCACCATCGAGCTGTACGAAACCGACGGTAGCGTTGGTGCGGCAAAGGGTGCCGGCATGGGATGTGGCATCTATAGCGACCACAACGAGGCGTTTGCATCGCTGCGCAAGCTGGGAGTGGTAGAGCCCGAGGCTGCTATGGCAGCGCAGTATGAAGAGGCGTACGAGAGGTGGAAGGCTCAGCTGAAGTAAAGCCCTACCCCCGGCCCCTCCCCCGCAGGGAGGGGAGT
>ERZ1026858.1331-NODE-1331-length-12550-cov-5.267387_pt1 | contig 12550 bp, 10 predicted proteins | sample MGYA00380159_ERZ1026858 | MGnify/ENA primary metagenome ERZ1026858 (study PRJEB33269, sample SAMEA4719795) | human gut metagenome | biome: human-associated habitat; feature: organic feature; material: feces | place: Cameroon | collected 2013-10 ...
GTCATATGCGGTGCTGTTCCCTTTAACGGGTCCTGAAACAGATGGCCAATGACTTTACTGCGCAAAAATTCTTTCTTATATGTAATATCCTCTCCATCGAGAATAATCTGTCCTTCGTCTACATAGAACGCACCTGTAATCGCATTAAATGTAGTTGATTTTCCTGCTCCATTACTTCCTACGATTGTAGCAAAATCTCCCTCTTCAAGAACCAGGTTCAAATCACACAATGCTTTCTTTTCATTTACGGTTCCCGGATTAAATGTTTTAGATACATGCTTCATTTCTAACATTATCGGTCACCTCCCATTTCCTTTGTATTTGCTTCTGCCAGATGCATATTGTCTTTTAATTTCTTCTGTGCTGCGCTCTTCTGTCTGACAAATGCTGCCTTCTTCTTTAAGAACGGGAATGCAATTGCAATTGCTACGATAATTGCAGAAACCAGTTTCAGTGCCTCTGCCGGAACATTCAGTCTTAATGCAACGGCCACTAAGAAACGGTACAGGCAGCTTCCTAATACAACGCCTAATACTCTGCGGAACATGGAGCCTTTTCCGATAATGGATTCTCCGATAATCAGGCTGGCAAGTGCGATGGTTACCATACCGGTTCCAAGGTTGATATCGCAGGATTTCTGGTACTGTGCTAATACACCGCCGGATAATGCAGTCATTGCATTGGCTACACAAAGACCTACGGTAATCGTAAAGGATGGATTAATGCTGGAGGCTTTTACCATGTCAGCATTATCACCGGTTGCCCGGATGGAAAGACCTAATCTGGTATTTAAAAATGCGGATAAAATCACGCCGATTACCAGTACGATTAATGCTGCCACAATCAGTTTATACCAGCCACCGCCAATGGCATTTTTTGCCATGGTAAATATGGTATTGCAGTTAAACAGGTTCACCTGGGAAGCAAATCCCATGACTGCGATATTAATGGTATAGAGCCCCGTATTTACAATGATTCCTGCCAGAATTGATTCAATTCCAAGCTTTGTCTGCAGAAATGCTGTGATAAATCCGGAACATACACCGGCTAACATTGCTGCTGCCAGTGCCAGAATCGGATGACCCTGTATTGTTACCATGGCACATACGGCACAGCCTAAGGTAAAGCAGCCATCGGTTGACAAATCTGCAATATTTAATATGGAAAATGAAACAAACAATGCCAGTGCAACCAGGGCGTATATACACCCTAGCTCTAATGCACTTTGTAAAATGGATACTGTAAATATGGAGCCCATTCCTTTATCCCCCTGATTATCTTATCATACTATCGTTTTATCTTTTTATTCAAACTCTTCTGCAGTCTGAATCTCTACTACTTTTTCACACATACCGTCAAATACGCTGTAGTCAATTCCAAGCTGGCTTGCTACGTCTGTATTTACAGTTGCGATTCCGTTGCTCATGGTCTGTACTGCTGTTGTTGCAGGATCTTTACCATTTACTAAAATATCTACTACCATATCTGCTGTTGCAGTACCAAGGTCAACATAGTTTACACCGAATCCACAGAAAGCTCCGTTTAATGCGAAGGAGTCAGCTCCTGCATAATGTGGAATGCCTGCTTCTGCAAATTTCTCATAAATTGCAAGTTCTGCTGTCATTACAGTGTTATCGGTTGGTGTAAATACGGCATCTACACCGGCTGCAACTAATGCATCTGCTGCAAGAGAAATTTCATCATTGGTTGTTCCTGTTTTTTCTACATATTCAACGCCTTTTTTATCAAGATAATCTTTTGCGTCCTGAATTGGAACAGTGGAAGAATCCTGACTCTTATTATATAAAAGACCTACTTTTTTGATGTCTTTATTTGCTGCAAACATTAAGTCCATTACTGCTTCTGTATTTAATGCATCGGATGTTCCGGTGATATTGGAACCAGGTTTATCCATACTGTCAACAAGTCCTGCGGTAACCGGATCACTGACTGCAGAGAATACAACCGGAATCTGATTTTCTTCTGTTGCTGCCTGCATAATCATTGCGGTTGGTGTTGCGATTGGAATAATCACATCTACGTCTTCTGCAACCAGGTCTGTTGCAATCTGGTTTAAGGTAGAAGAATCTGCCTGACCATTGTAAGTATAATCTTTATAATCAAAAGTAACACCGAGCTCTTTTGCTTTTGCATCCAGCTCTGCTTCTACTGCTTTCTCAATCTGATTTAAAGAAGCATCATCTACATACTGTACGATACCTACTTTATAAACTTTACCATCTGCTGCAGCCTTCTCTGTTGTTGCTGCATCATTGGATGCACTGTTACTTCCGCATCCTGCCATTGCTGCCACTGCCATTGCCATTGTTAACACTGCTGCCATCATTTTCTTCTTCATAATTACTACCTCTTCTTTCTTATATGATTTATAGTTGTTCATAAGAGAAAGCGCTTTTACTGTTTTCCAACAGTAAAAAACCGCCTCAAGCTTATGCTTGAGACGGTAATAAAATCTTATTATCGCGGTACCACTCATATTGACGAATTGTCCACTCATTCATGTACGAATCATACATGCCGGATTGGTAACGGGTTCGGTTCCCGGTGACGCCTACTGTTAATTCAGGCCACCCTCGAAAGTCCATTCAGCAAAATCTTCCATACTGCAATTCCACCACCTGCAGCTCTCTTTGATTTCCAATCAAGCTTACTACTCTTTCTCAACGGTTTCTCTTATTGAAGTTAGAATAATACTTTTCTTTCACATTGTCAACACTTTTTTATGAGAAATATACCAGTTCATCTTCCGGCTTCTCTGCCGGCTCGATGGATACCGGATAAAGGACAGGTCCTTTTCCTCTGTATTCCTTGGCAAATTCCACATGAACTTCTGCGGTAATATTTATCCAGGACTTGTGACCGATTTCTTCTGACTTCGGATATTTGCATTTAAATCCTAAAAACTGTACATCCTCTACACAACAGGTCATGGCAAAACGTCCCGGCACGAACATGCCCTTCCTGCTCATCTTTTCCGGATTATATACCAATGCAAGGAATTTGATTTTCTTGCCATCGTATTTCTTCGGATTATCCTGTGCATCCATATACCAGATTGCATAATCTGCATCCGTAATATCAATGACATCTGCATTGATGTCAAATGGCAGTTCTTCATCTGCACTCTCATCAATCGTTCCATCGGCACGCTCGTATACAATCTGCGCCGGACGGTTCTGTGCTTTTACGGCACGGCGGAACTTGCCCTTTGGTGTATTGTCATCACAACGGTTAAAGATTACTACATCTGCCTTAAACAACTGCTCCATAATCATGGCACGCATATTGGCAAGATACATTTCAAATGTAGTGGCATCTACGGTTGCTAACGACTGTACGATTACCCAGCCATCCGGCATCTTGGTCTCAAGCAACGTAGCGATATCCCAGGTACCGTTATACTCAATAAAAATCTGCTCCGGTTTGTATGTCTCCTGAATCTTCTGCAAGGTTTCTGTTGTAAAATCTTCCTGCTCCTCAATCATTGCAACCTTCGCATTAATGGTATTTAATTTTGCTTCATCATATTCTTCATCGCCGTCTTCACAGACAATAATTACCGTACGGTTGTCCCCGCCGAAATCATTTTCAAAGAGTGTTTCTTTGATTAATGTGGTCTTACCACTGTCCATAAATCCGGTAAATAAATATACTGGAATCTCCTGCATGGTTTCCCCTTTCCTGTCTATCGGGCATTATGCAATGCCGAATAATTCTTCAATCTTGTGTTCGTCAATCTTAGAACCGATGACACAGAGTCTTCCGGTGTAATCCGGCTCTCCGTCTCTTAATTCATACTCGCCCGGAACCATATCAAAGTAAATCCAGGAACCATTGACATCCTCTACCATTCCTTTTGCACGAAGAATCATGCCATACTCTTCGCTCTCGGATAAGGTCTTTAATACCTCTTCAATCTTCTCACGGGTAAATTTATGCGGAGTCTCTTTGCCCCAGCTTGTAAATACCTCATCTGCATGATGGTGATGATGATGTTCGTGGTCATGGTCATGGCATCCGCAGGTGCAGTTCTCGCCATGCTCATGATGATGTTCATGCTCCTCATGGTCGTGATCGTGATGATGCTCATGCTCCTCATGGTCATGATCGTGGTGATGTTCGTGCTCCTCGTGGTCATGATCGTGATGGTGCTCATGTTCTTCGTGGTCATGGTCATGATGGTGCTCATGCTCATGTTCTTCCTCTTCTGCTTTATGATGTGCCTCTGCAAGAAGTTTCATCTCAAGAGAGTCCTGCCCTTCCATAACTTTGAGAATCTGCTCACCTTTGATGGCATCCCAAGGAGTTGTAATGATTGCAGCCTTGCCATTTAATTCCTGCATCTGTTTTACGCAAAGCTCTAACTGCTCCGGTGTTGTGCTCTGGGTTCTGCTTAATACGATTGTTGTTGCAAATTCAATCTGGTTATTGAAGAATTCGCCAAAGGCTTTCATCTGTTTGGATGCTTTCTTTGCATTTACAACTGTAACCAGTGCATTTAATTTCACATCCTGCTCTTTTTCTACATCAATAACAGATTTCATTACGTCAGAAAGTTTACCAACTCCTGACGGCTCGATTAAAATGCGGTCCGGATGGAATTTGGTAATCACTTCATTTAAGTTCTTTCCAAAGTCTCCTACCAGGGAACAGCAGATACATCCTGAGTTCATCTCGGTAATCTCAATGCCGGAATCCTTTAAGAATCCGCCGTCGATACCGACTTCACCAAATTCATTTTCAATCAGTACCAGCTTCTCACCAACAAAAGCCTCTTCTATCATTTTCTTGATAAATGTGGTCTTTCCAGCTCCTAAGAAGCCTGAAATAATATCAATTTTTGTCATTTTAACATCCTTCTTTCTAATAATTAAAGTGCATTTCACACTGAATTGATTTGTCTACCTATTGCAATATAGCAGAAAAAGTAAAATTTCTCAAGCAAACCGCGTGAACTTCATACAAATTTTATAAATAGCTTTTCTCAATATCAATGGGTATGATAAAGCCCTGCATAAATTCCATTTTGCGCCAGCAGCTCCTCATGGGTGCCCTCTTCTTCGATTCCCTGCTCAGTCAGCACCAGAATACGCCCTGCATTTTCTATCGTAGAAAGCCTGTGGGCAATTACAAAAGTTGTCCGGTTCTTCGCCAGCTTCTCTAGTGATTCCTGTACCACCTTTTCACTTTCGTTATCCAGTGCTGAGGTTGCTTCATCAAAAATAAGAATCGGCGGATTCTTTAAAAATACCCGGGCAATGGAGAGCCGCTGTTTCTGACCGCCGGAAAGTTTTACACCCCGCTGTCCGATATCTGTATCATAACCATCCGGTAGTGATAAAATAAATTCATGGGCATTGGCATTCTTTGCTGCCTCAATGACTTCTTGCCTTGTCGCATCCGGTTTGCCATAAGCAATATTTTCAAAAATGGTTCCGGCAAATAAATAAACATCCTGCTGGACAATGCCAATGTGGTCTCTTAAACTTTTTAATTTATAGTGGCGGATATCACAGCCGTCAATTAAAATTCTGCCCTCTGACACATCATAAAACCTTGGTATCAGGCTGCAAAGGGTTGTCTTTCCGGCACCTGAAGTTCCCACCAGTGCCACATAACTTCCTGCCGGAACTTTCAGATTGATATGCCTTAAAACACGGCTTAAATGTTCTTCATACCGGAAAGAAACATCCTGAAATTCTACTTCTCCCCGCACATTTTCCATGGCAATGGCATTTTCCTCATCGGAAATATCCGGTTCAATGGAAAGAATCTCCATAAACCGTTCAAAGCCGGAATATCCATTCTGGAACTGCTCGGTAAAATCAATCAGTGTCTTAACCGGCTCGGTAAATACGTTGATGTATAAAAGGAACGTAATCAAATCCGTAATGCTCACACTGCCGCCCGGAATCCACAGTGCTCCGGCAATCACCACCACTACGGTAATCAACGTGGTAAATGCAGTCAGTCCCGCCTGATAGCCGCCCATAAAGAGATAGCTGTTCTTCTTGGCATCTAAGAAGCCTTTGTTTCCGCGGCTGAATTTTTCCTGTTCGACTTCTTCATTAGCAAAGGATTTTACTACGCGGATGCCGGAAAGGTTGTCCTCTATCTGGCTGTTGATATCCGCTATCTTAATACGGTTCTGCCGGAATGCTTTTTTCATCCTTTTATTAAAGAAATATGCATAAGCAATCATAAACGGAACCAGTGCAAATGCCGCCACCGTAAGCTTCGGACTGATTCCCATCATAATAACAAATGCACCAATTATCTTAATCAGGGAAATCACAATATTTTCCGGTCCATGATGCAGCAGTTCGCTGATATCAAAAAGGTCTGTGGTAATTCTCGCCATCAATTGTCCAACCTTCTGATTATCATAAAATGCAAAGGACAGTTTCTGATAATGAGCAAATATTTCTGCCCGCATATCATATTCTATTTTGGCACCCATTACATGACCATTATTAGAAATATAATAATTGCTGTAACACTGAATGGCTACCAACGCCACCATAAACAAAGCAAGCTTTCCGATTGTCTTTACTGCGTCCTGCTCCGGCAGATATACCACTGTTGATGTAATATACCGTACAATCAGCGGAATCACCAGTGCCGCTACTGCTGCTAACAGTGCAAAGAACATATCGATAAAAAATACGCCAAGATATGGTTTATAATAAGAAATCATTTTCTTTAAATTCTGCTTCATCTGTCTATCCCTCTTGCCTTTACCAGCTTATTTTTCATCACAACTGTCCATCTTATACTGTTTCTTTTGCAAATGCAAGTTTCTTTATGCTACAATGACTTTTATAAACGTGGCGGATTGACACTATATAATCCTTGTTAAAATAATTCTGTTATCCAAAGGATATTTGTTTTGGATATAAAATACCGTAGTTCTAAGCTGCATATTTTGCTTTTGCCTGTAAAAACCGTCTTTCCAATGTTTGACAGTCTATCTGTACCGTCCGTCGAAGTGCGGATGCCTAAGAAGGGCTGTTAGGGGCACTTGGAATTTCGTCTGGCAACAGGCAACGCTGGCACATGGACGTGCCAGCGAGGTGCATATGAACATGGATGTGAATTTGCACCGGTTGCCGGACAAAATATTTTGCCTGCCGAAATTCCTAGTGCCCCTTACAGGTCTTATACCGCATCCGCACCCGGCGGACAGTGCAGATATCCGGTCAAAGCAAGCGGAAAGACAGTTTATCATCAAGCAAAACATGCAGCTAAGAACAACGGGCATTTTCCATCCCATAAACAAATATCCTCCGGATAACCGAAATTATTTTATGCAAGTATTTTGTCAATCCGCGCCTTCTATAAATTAATTGTAAGGAGAAGAAAACATGACACATGTACTTCTTGTAGATGATGATACAAGTATCGTTTCCAATTTACGCACTTTCCTGAATCAGGAGGGTTTTCAGGTTACTTCTGCGAATAACCAAAAGGAAACCATCGATTTATTAGATTCCGGGCAGTATCACTTTGACTTAGCACTGCTTGATGTTTCCCTTCCGGATGGAAGCGGCTTTTCTTTATGCAGTGCCCTCAAGGCAAACTCTGATATTCCTGTCATTTTTCTGACGGCATCGGATGATGAATACAGTGTGGTTGCCGGGCTTGACCTTGGTGCGGACGATTATATTTCCAAGCCATTCCGGCCGAGAGAACTGATTTCCAGAATGAACAGTGTTCTCCGCCGCTATCACCGTGGCAGCCAGCCGTTGGAATATCATGCGCTGAAAGCAGATACTGTGCGGGGACTGGTCTATAAGAATAATGTGGAACTGACGCTTTCCGCCCTGGAATACCGGCTGCTTTTACTCTTTCTTTCCAACCAGGGCATTGTCCTTACACGAAGCCGGCTTTTGGATGAGCTTTGGGATATGGCTGGGGAATTTGTAAATGATAATACCCTTACCGTCTACATCAAAAGGCTCCGGGAAAAAATCGAAGCCGACCCGGCACACCCGGAATATATCAAAACCATCCGCGGACTGGGCTATAAGCTTGGTGACTAATTGAACTGCGGAAAACGCCTGTTATAAATATGAGTACCATGATAACCGAAGGAAATGTATTTTTCCAAAAGGAGTCTTTATGAAATTTTTACGCAATCCCGAAATCAAAAAATGCCTGTTTCTGCAACTGCTTGTATGCTTTATCTTTGCAGGCATCGGATTTTATTTTGATACCATCTGTGGTGTAATCATCCTTTTTGCATCACTTATTTTCATTCTTATATTTATGATTTTCACCAAAAAGCGATACCGGAAAGTGGAATCCTTAAGCCAGCAGTTAGATGCGATGCTGCATAGCAACAGCAGCGGTGATTTCAGTGACTATATGGAAGGTGAACTGGCAATTTTACAAAACGAGCTTGCCAAGCTGACCAGACGCCTTGCGGAGCAGAATCAGGCTCTTGAAAACGATAAGCAGTATCTGGCAGATGCTATGGCTGATATTTCCCATCAGCTCCGCTCTCCACTTACTTCCATCCGTCTTTTGCTGACTCTCTTAAAAGAGCCGGCTCTTTCCGATGAGAAGCGAAGGGAATCCCTGCGGGAATTATCCATGCTAATTGACCGGATGGACTGGCTCATTGAAACTTTGCTGAAATTATCTTCCATGGACGCAGGAACCATCACTTTTCACCAGACCAAAACCTCTGTCAAAGAACTGCTCTCCGCTGCGGCTGCACCTTTGCTTATTCCATTGGAGCTTCGCGATATCCAGTATCATGAAACCATAGAGCCGAAGGATTTTTCTTTTTCTACGGATTTACGATGGACGGCGGAAGCCCTTGGAAATATCTTAAAGAACTGCATGGAGCACACGCCTTCCGGTGGCAGGATTGATGTTACGGTTACCGACAATCCAATCTATGTTTCTATTGTGATTGAAGATAATGGAAGCGGTTTTCTGCCGGAAGATATTCCACATCTTTTTGAACGCTTTTACAAAGGAAAAAATGCCACCGGCCAGAGCATTGGCATCGGTCTTTCCCTCTCCCGTATGATTGTTTCCAAAGAAAACGGAACCTTAAAAGCAGAAAACCGTAAAGAAGGCGGTGCACGTTTTATTCTGAAATTCTATAAAAAGTGACAGAACTGTCACTGAAAAGTCATGCTCCTGTCATCCGGGATGCTTATACTTCTCATTAGAATCGCATCAAATGGAAAGGAGTTACTTATGGAAATCTTACGAGCTGAAAATCTTACCAAAATCTATGGAACAGGAGAAAATCAGGTGGTTGCCCTAGACCACGTTTCTTTTTCTGTCAACAAAGGCGAATTTCTCGCTATCATCGGGCCATCCGGTTCCGGCAAATCCACACTGCTTCACATTTTAGGCGGTGTCGATACACCAACCTCCGGCAAAGTCTATATGGAGGGCACTGATGTCTACGCACAAAAGGAGGAACAGCTTGCCATCTTCCGCAGACGGCAGGTCGGGCTGATTTATCAGTTCTATAATCTGATTCCGGTACTGAATGTCGTTGAAAATATGACACTTCCTGTCCGCATGGATGGACGCCCGGTCAACAAAGAGCATTTAAATGAACTGCTGGAAATTCTCTCTTTAAAAGGACGGGAAAATCATCTTCCAAACCAGCTTTCCGGTGGTCAGCAGCAGCGTGTTTCCATCGGCCGTGCTTTAATGAACGCTCCTGCTGTGGTTTTAGCTGATGAGCCTACCGGAAACTTAGATTCCAAAAACAGCCAGGAAATTGTGGAACTCTTAAAATATTCCAACCAGAAATTTAACCAGACCTTAATTGTCATTACCCATGATGAAAACATTGCCCTTCAGGCAGACCGCATCATTGCCATTGAAGACGGCAAAATTACACGGGATGAGGTGATTCGTGCATGAATATCTTCCACAAAATCACACTCACCAACTTAAAGAAGAATAAAACCCGTACCATCGTCACGATTATCGGAATTATTCTTTCTACTGCCATGTTTACCGCAGTTACCAGCAGCATCAGTTCCCTTCATGCATTTATGAAGGAATATACCATTGATACCGAAGGAAGCTGGCAGGGTGCCGCTTTTCGTGTCACCCCATCAGAAGCAAAAGATTTTCTCTCCCATGATGAAATCGACTCTTCTGTTTCTTTAAAATATATTGGATATGCCAATCTTACTGATTCTGCTAACCAATACAAACCATACCTTTATATCTGTGGTGTAACGGATGATGTTACTACTCTTCTTCCGGTACACATCACGAAAGGACGGATGCCGGAAAACGATTCTGAGCTCCTGCTTCCAGAGCACCTTGCCTATGACGGAGGCATTGCTTATAACTTAAATGATGAAATTACACTGGATGTGGGAGAACGTGTCGATGAAGAAGGTTTTGTTTTAGATAATAACACTTCACTGCTTGGTAATAAGTCAGAAAAATCCAAAGACGGAAAAGTAATTCCGTTAGAATCCATTACAAATACGGAGTCAAAAACCTATCAGGTGGTAGGTTTTTACAGCAGACCTTCCTTTGAAAGCTTTCAGGCTCCGGGTTATACAGCACTGACTCTCTCTTCTGCCCGGACATCCTATCAGGATATTTACTTCTGTCTTCATAACAGCAAGGATGTATCCAGTTTTTTAGAGCAGAATGCACCATATTCTTATACCATGAACTATGATTTACTGCGGCTTGACGGAGCATCCATGGAGGATTCCTTAAACCGCACCGTCACCAGTCTTGCGGTTATTTTGATTGCAATTATCGTACTTGGGTCTATCTCACTGATTTATAATGCATTTTCCATTTCTATCAGCGAACGAACCAGACAATTTGGTCTGCTTTCATCCCTTGGTGCAACCAGACACCAGATGATTCACAGCATCCTGTTTGAAGCGGCTTTCCTGTGTCTTATCGGTATTCCGCTTGGAATCTTCTTCGGTTTAGTTGGCATTGGCATCACTTTCTATTTCACCGGTGATACTCTTGCCATGCTGTACCGAAGCGAAACCACACTGCACCTGACCCTGCAGCCATCCGTTGCCGGAATTGTGATTGCCGTCACCCTCGCTTTTATTACGGTATTGATTTCTGCTTACCTGCCAGCACGGAAATCCATGAAGTTATCTGCCTTAGAAGCCATCCGGCAGACCAGTGATATTAACATCCGTTCCAAAAAAGTGCATACATTTCCACTTACGGAAAAATTATTTGGCTTTGAAGGAATGCTTGCTGCCAAAAACTATAAACGAAGCCGCAGCAAATACCGTGCTACTGTTATCTCACTTTTCTTAAGTATTGTACTGTTTATTTCTGCCAGCAGCTTTTGTGCTTATCTGACACGTTCCGCCGGCAGCATTTATAACGGAAACGGCTATGAACTTTCCTGCACGATATATTCCGAAAATAACTATGACCCGGATACGCTTTTAACAAAAATCCGCGCTTTAGATGGTGTAGATAAGGCTTCTTACGGTGCCAGCTTCGCTGCCTGCTTTACTGTAGCCAAAGAAGACTGTTCGAAAGAATTTGAAAGTTTCTATTCTGATTATGAACAGGCTTATTACAGCAATACACTCCCGGCAGATGACTCCTGTGAGCTTACCGCTTTGATTTATTTTGTGGAGGACCATTTATTTGAAGATTATTTAAAAGAAATCGGTGAAAATCCTTCCGATTATCAGAATTCTGATCATCCAACGGGTGTATTGATTGACCGGCTTCATGTATTCAATGACAAATACTATGACATTAATATTTTCGCCAATCCTTCTTCGCAGGATATTGTATTATCCGCTTTAGACGAAGATGTGAAAAATACCTGCATCGTCACCGCTGGTGCTTTCAGTGATACCATTCCTTTCGGTGTCAGTGCTCCTTCCGATAATGCGAAATTTATTTTTCCATATTCCTGTAAGGATGCTCTCTGGCAGGCACTCAGCCAGAACCCGGATAGTTCACTGGAAAATTCATACTATATAAAAACAGATAATCACAAACAGGTACAGACCGACTTAAATACACTCTTTGACAACGAAAATATTTCTGCTGATATCTATGATTATATGGATTCCATTGAAAATGAGCGTGCCATGATTACCGTTATCAATATTTTTTCCTATGGATTTATTACATTAATTTCCCTGATAGCGGCAGCCAATGTATTTAACACGATTTCTACCAATATTATTTTACGAAAACGTGAATTTGCCATGTTAAAGTCCATCGGTCTTTCTCCGAAGGGCTTCCGCAAAATGATGCAGTTTGAATGTCTACTCTATGGCTGCAAGGGACTCCTTTACGGACTTCCGGCTTCTATTGGAATCACCTGGCTTATTTATCGGGCAGTCAGTGATGGCATTGACTTTGGATTCTTTATTCCATGGTATAGCTTTGTCATTGCCATTGGCAGTGTGTTTGTCGTCGTTGCTGCAACCATGATTTATTCCATGCGTAAGCTTTCTTCTGAAAATATCATGGATGCATTAAAAAATGAAAATTTATAAAATCTCTTTTTCCTTCAGATTATAAA
>ERZ1026858.1334-NODE-1334-length-12548-cov-30.410550_pt1 | contig 12548 bp, 7 predicted proteins | sample MGYA00380159_ERZ1026858 | MGnify/ENA primary metagenome ERZ1026858 (study PRJEB33269, sample SAMEA4719795) | human gut metagenome | biome: human-associated habitat; feature: organic feature; material: feces | place: Cameroon | collected 2013-10 ...
AGTTGAGAATCAAGGTAGCATTTCTACCTACAGTCTCCAGATACATCTGGAAGAGGCGCTCTACAGAGAGAGGCTTCTCACCCTCGTGCCAGAACCATCCCTTGTCGGTGAACTTGGCATCGCTCTCTCCTGGATCCCACTGCCAGCCATCCTCGGTACCATACATACCGTTGCTTTCTGGTGCATAACCTCTTTCATCGGTGAGCCAGTTGGTTTCGCCAGCCCATCCTGCCTCATTACCGATCCATCTTGCCTCAGCACCCACACCCCAGAGGATGATGTCTGGACAAACCTTGTGGATGGAGTCTCTGAGGTTAGGAATATCATAATAGGTAGAACGGTCTACGTTCACGGTCGTGTTGCGTCCGCCGTAGTATCCGTCACCACCGTTGGCACCGTCAAACCACATTTCAAACTGGTCTTTGCCATACTGTGCCAACTCCGCGCACTGGCGCAGGAAAACATCGTTTACATATTTCTCAGTACCGTAGTATTGGCTGTTTCTATCCCATGGAGAAACATAGAAGCCGTACTTCATACCCAGACTGCGGGCTGCCTTGGCAAAGTCGCGAGGAATGTTGGTAGTCTTGCCGTTCTCGTTGCCTGAATTCACGATAGAATGATCGGTTGTAGATGTAGGCCAGAGGCAGAAGCCATCGTGGTGCTTTACCACGGCAATACCGCCCTTCATTCCAGCTGCTTTCACTGCCTTGAGCCATTGAGCAGGGTTAGGCTTCTTGGTAGGTGCAAAAAGGGTTACGTCTTCACTTCCGAGTCCCCATTCTCTGTTGGTATAGGTATTCATGCCATAATGGAAGAAGGCATAGAATTCAGTCTCCTGCCATTTCATCTGGCGATCACTTGGAACCGGGAACACAGCTGTAGGCTCGTTGTCTGGATTAGGCAACGACTGCTGCTTCACTTGGAAAACACTCTGGGAGTGGCCAGCCATGGCAGTCATGACGAGGGACACCCCTATAAAAACTTTTTTGATGTTCATGGTTGTTGTATTTAAATCGATACACTTTAATCTTACCATAATAATAGATGTATATAATAGTTATTGATGCGATTGGTGATTGTTACTAATGATTCATCTGCAAAGATAGGAGTTTTATAAATAGTAACAAAACTTTTCTGGTTAATTAAATATAAACGCCCGCAATTTTGCTTTGCGGGCGTTTGTATAGGGTTAGTCCTGTGTAGGATAAATCAAATTTTCTTCGGTGATGCAGTTGAGTACCTCTTCCAAATATTTTTTCGATTCATACTTTGCCATAGGCAGGTCGTGGAGCAGATAGTTACCGCAATCCTTGGCAGCCTGTCCTGGAATTTCTCCTTCGAAGTCGGCGATGAACTGGAAGGTGCGCTTCATCAGTTCTACGATGTCCTTGCTCTCCAGGTCGCCCTTGATGAGGAGGTAGTTGCCGGTGAGGCATCCCATTGGTCCCCAGTAGATGATGCGGTCTTTCCACTCCTCGTCGTTGCGCAGGTAGGTGGCAGCCAGGTGCTCGATGGTATGGATGGCACCGTTGTGGAGGCAAGGCTCCTGGTTAGGCACCTTCATGCGGATATCGAAGGTGGTGACTACTTCTCCGCCTACTTCGTCCTTGCGGCTTACGTAGATGCCGCGGAGCAACTTGTTATGATTGATGGTGAAACTTGGAATCTTATTCATATAGTTTATAATTTACAATTTATAGTTTACAGACTTTCGAGGAAAGCCTTGGTGACATTGAATGAGCCTTCTGCCATTTTTGCCCAGAAGTCGAAGTACTGCTGCGCCTTGGTATCCTTCAGAGGTACATCGCTGATGATGCGGAAGGAGATGAAAGGAGTCTTGTAGATGTGGCAGGTCTGTGCGATGGAGCAGCTTTCCATATCCACAGCCATAGCGTGAGGGAAGTGCTCCAGGATAGAGCGCATCTTCTCCTTGCTATCTACGAACCATTCTCCGCTTACAATCTGTCCGGCATGAATCTTGGGATGCTGGTTGTCTGGCTGTTCATTGATGGCAAGCGCCTTTTCTACATACTCCTTAGGGGTCTTGAAGAGGGCAGGCATACCGAGAATCTGTCCATACTCGCATTCGTCACCGCAGTAAGCATCGTGATATACACAGTCGGTAGCTACCACCACTTCGGTAACATTGAGGTTGATGTCAGCGCCTCCAGCCACACCCGAAGAGATGACGAGGTCTGGGTGGTAATTATCAATCATTTCCACAGCTCCGATGGCGCTGTTCACCTTTCCGATGCCGCACTGCTGCATCACTACTTCATTCTCGCCGATCTTTCCGATGACGAAGTCCTTATGATTCTTTCGCTCTGTCTGCGATTCTGTCAATAATGTCTTGAGTTGCGTGAACTCCTTGTCCATCGCAACGATAATTCCTATTCTCATATCTATTTATTTCTATTCTGGGTGCAAAGTTACAAAATAAATCCCATAAAAAAACATTTCCCCACCTATATTTTATAATATGCTCTTGATTTTGCCACCTTTGTTTTTCGGTCATCTTGCAGCGTGAGAATCCCTATAATGATAGGGGGAAAACCCTATTGCGTCTTTTCTTCGATAAAAAAAGTAAAAAGTTTCTTCTATTATTTTGTAGTGTCTTCATTTCTCATTATCTTTGCACCAAATTATAAACGTTTATAGAAAAAGATGAAATTATTGAAGAAGTATCTACTGGATATTCTGGTAGTGATTGTTTTTGCAGTGATCTCTTTCGTGTACTTCATGCCTGCCGACATGGACGGACGAATTCTGTTCCGACACGACTCGGCGGCGAGCAAGGGATTGGGACATGAGAAAGAGCTTTTCCAACAGCAGACTGGCGAGACAACCCGTTGGACCAACTCTGTGTTTGGTGGTATGCCAACCTATCAGATGTCGCCTTCGTACGGCAGTACCCAGGTGCTCAGCCAGGTAACGAAGGCTTATCATCTGTGGTTGCCTGATTATGTATGGTATGTGTTTGTCTATCTCCTGGGCTTTTATATCATGCTCCGTGCCTTCGATTTCCGACAATCGCTGGCGGCGCTGGGTTCCATCATCTGGGCATTCTCATCCTACTTCTTTATTATCATTGCAGCAGGTCATATCTGGAAGGTATGGGCTTTGGCCTATCTGCCTCCTATGATTGCGGGTGTGGTACTGGCTTATCGGGGTAAGTATCTGAAAGGTCTGCTCCTCACTGCCATCTTCTCGGCTTTCGAGGTGAATGCCAACCACGTGCAGATGACCTATTATTATCTCTTCATCATTCTCTTCATGGTGATTGCCTTCCTGGTAGATGCCATCAAGAAGGGGGAACTCGCCCGCTTCGGCAAGGCGACTGCGGTATGTGCCGTGGGTGCCCTCATCGGTATCTCGCTCAACCTCTCCAACCTGTATCATACCTGGCAGTATGGTCAGGAAACCATGCGTGGAAAGAGCGAACTGGTGAAGAAGAATACTGCCAACCAGACCAGCAGTGGTTTGGATAGAGACTATATCACTCAGTGGAGCTATGGTATTGATGAAACCTGGACGCTCCTGATTCCTGATGCCAAGGGTGGTGCTTCCGTACCTCTCGCCCAGAATACGCAGGCGATGGAGAAGGCGGATCCTAACTTCGTGCAGATTTATCAGCAGCTCGGACAGTACTGGGGCAACCAGCCTGGTACGAGCGGTCCTGTATATGTAGGAGCATTCGTATGTATGCTCTTCATTCTCGGTTTGTTTATTGTCAAGGGTCCGATGAAGTGGGCATTGCTGGCTGCCACCATCCTGAGCATCCTGCTCTCCTGGGGTAGAAACTTCATGCCGTTCACCGATTTCTTCCTTGATTACATTCCGATGTATGCCAAGTTCCGAACGGTGGCTTCTATCCTCGTGATAGCCGAGTTCACCATTCCGTTGCTTGCCATGATGGCTTTGAAGAAAATCATTGACGAGCCGGAGATACTCACCAGTAAGATCAAGCTGGTATATGCCAGCTTTGGTCTGACGGCAGGCTTCTGTCTGCTCTTTGCCCTGATGCCGAGTGTCTTCTTCCCTGATTTCATTTCCGTTCAGGAAACTCAGGCGTTGCAGCAGTTGCCGGCAGAATACCAGGGGCCGCTCATGAGCAATCTCATCGAGATTCGCAAGAGCATCTTTACTTCCGATTGCTGGCGCTCGTTCTGGATCATCGTCATCGGCTCAGCCTTCCTGCTGCTTTACAAGATGAAGAAGTTGGGTGCTGAGTATATGATTGCTGGCATCGCCGTACTCTGTCTCGTAGATATGTGGATGGTGAACAAGCGTTATCTCTACGATGATATGTTCGTAGATAAGAACGTGCGCGATACTCCTCAGCAGATGACGGAGACCGATAAGATTATCTGCCGCGACAAGGCGCTCGATTACCGTGTGCTCAATCTCGCTTCCAATACCTTCAATGAGAACGAGACCTCTTATTATCACAAGAGCATCGGCGGTTATCATCCTGCCAAGCTCCGTCGCTATCAGGAGATGATTGATGCACATATCGCTCCTGAGATGCAGAAGACGATGAAGGCTGTGGCTGAGGCAGGTGGTGATATGACCAAGGTAAATGGCGACAGTATCTTCCCTGTATTGAACATGCTCAATACCAAATACTTCATCCTGCCTTTGCAGGGCGGTCAGACGGTTCCTGTACAGAATCCATACGCCTACGGCAATGCCTGGTTCGTGGATGAGGTGCAGTATGTCAACAATGCCAACGAGGAGATTGATGGCGTGGGCAAGGTCAACCTCCGTCATGTGGCTGTGGCTGATGCTATGTTCAAGGAGCAGCTGGCTCAGAGCGTGAAGCAGGATGATACTTCGGTGGTGAAGATGATCCAGTATAAGCCAAACAACCTCACCTACGAGGTGAAGTCGAGCAAGGGGGGCGTCATCGTCTTCTCTGAGATTTACTATCCAGGATGGACTGCTACCGTAGATGGTCAGCCTGTAGAACTGGGACGTGTGGATTATATCCTCCGTGCCATCAACGTGAAACCGGGCAACCACAAGGTGGTACTCGATTTCCATCCTCAGTCGCTCAAGAATACAGAGATGGTAGCTTATATCGGCTATGGTGTTCTGGTACTCCTTATTATAATAGGTATAGGAGTGGAAATCAAAAAGCGCAAGAAGACAGATGCAGTTTCGAACAGAAATTGATATTCCGAAGGCCGACTTCGAGATACAGCCGGCAGAGCAGATGCTCTTCGTGGGCAGTTGCTTTGCCGACAATCTGGGTCGCCGATTCGTGGAGAATCGCTTCCGTGCTACGGTGAATCCCTTCGGTGTGATGTATAATCCGGCAAGCATTCTCCATACGGTAGAGAAATGCGCCGAGGTGCATCCTCGTGTGGCAGTCTTTACGTTGGGTACGAACCACGTGTATATTCTGAAGGAAACGGGCGAGATCGTGGATAACTGCCAGAAGCGCCCCCAGCGCCTTTTCGAGGAAAGGGAACTGAGTGTAGAGGAATGTGCTGCGTATCTGCAAAAGGCGATTGATTTGCTGAAAGCTGAAAAGGTAATCATCACCGTAAGCCCCATCCGTTATGCCAAATACGGCTATCATGGAAGTCAGCTTTCGAAGGCTACGCTTCAGTTGGCTGCAGACCGCTTGGTGAAGGCAAACCCTGGTGTGGTGAGCTATTTTCCGGCTTACGAAATCATGAACGATGAACTTCGTGATTACCGTTTCTACAAGGAAGATATGCTGCATCCGAGCGATCAGGCAGTAGAATATATCTGGGAGAAATTCCGGGAAACCTATTTCGGCAAGGCTGCCGAGCTGTTCCTGGAAGACTGGCGTCCCATCCGGGAAGCCCTCGGCCACAAGCCCTTCAACCCCGATAGCGAGGAACATCAGAAGTTCATCGCCAGAACGGAAGAAAGGAAAAGATGGTTCGAGAAAAAATATGGGTTAGTGGCGGGCTGAAAGCCCAAAAGCATAATGTAGAACATTTAAAGTATTAAGACAATGACATATACTATTGAAAAGGTAACCACACTGATAGGTGCGCGTCGCTATGGAGACAATGATACCAACATCGGTTTTATCCTGACCGATAGTCGTTCACTTTGTTTCCCAGAGGAAACTCTGTTCTTTGCGCTCAAGTCGGAGCGTAATGATGGTCATAACTACATCCCTGAGTTGTATCGCAGAGGTGTGAAAAACTTTGTTGTAACGGATGTGCCTAAGGGCTATGCTTCTGATTATCCGGGAGCCAACTTCCTGAAGGTAGTAAACACGCTTGAGGCTCTCCAGCGTCTGGCTGAGCGCCACCGTGACGAATTCAACATCCCTATCGTAGGCATCACGGGTTCAAACGGCAAGACCATGGTCAAGGAGTGGCTCTACCAGCTGCTCTCGCCAAGCATGTTTGTTACCCGCAGTCCGCGCAGTTACAACTCTCAGATAGGTGTGCCATTGTCGGTATGGCTGATGAACGAGCAGACCCAGGTGGGCGTTTTCGAGGCAGGTATCAGTATGCCTGGCGAAATGCTAGCCCTGCGTGACATCATCCAGCCAACCATCGCCGTACTGACCAATCTGGGTGCTGCGCATCAGGAGAACTTCTCTTCCCTGGAGGAGAAATGCCGGGAGAAACTCATCCTCTTCCATGATGCAGAGACCGTGATTTATGATGGCGATGACGAGGTTGTCAACAAGGTGATAGCCGAATATCCTGACTATAAAGGCGAGAAACTCTTCTGGTCGCTCAAGAATGCGGAAGCTCCTTTCTATGTGAAGAACATCGAGAAGCAGCAGAGCGTGAGCGTGATTACCTATATATATAAAGGTGAGGAAGACAGTTTCTCTATCCCGTTCATCGACGATGCATCTGTACAGAATGCCATCATCTCTGCCGTCGTGGCATCGAAACTCGGTCTTTCGGCTGAAGATATTGACAAGCGTATGGCACAGCTCGAACCTGTGGCAATGAGACTGGAGGTGAAGGTAGGACAGCACGGATGTACGCTGATTAATGACAGCTACAACAGTGATATCAATTCGCTCGATATCGCCCTCGACTTCATGAACCGCCGTCCAGACCATCGCGGTCGTCGCCATACACTGATATTGAGCGACATCTACCAGAGCGGTCAGGCACCGGATGCATTATATAAAGAGGTGAGCGATTTAGCCCGCAAACGTGGCGTGGTGAAGTTCATCGGTATCGGTCCTGAACTCTGCAAGCAGCACGACGTGATTCAGATTTCAGAGAAGTTCTTCTTCCCGAATGTAGAGGAATTCATCGCCAGCGAGGTGTTTGCTTCCCTGCGCGATGAGGTGATTCTGCTGAAGGGCGCCCGCCAGTTTGGTTTCGACCAGCTCACCGAACTGCTGGTACAGAAGGTACACGAGACAACGCTGGAGGTGAATCTGAATGCCGTGGTAGCCAATCTGAACTATTACCGTGCGTTTATGAAGCCGGAAACCAAACTGGTATGCATGATCAAGGCAGACGGCTACGGCGCAGGTGCCGTGGAGATAGCCAAGACCCTGCAGGACCATCGTGTAGACTATTTGGCTGTGGCTGTAGCCGATGAGGGCGTTACGCTGCGCAAGAACGGCATCACCAGCAACATCATGATTATGAATCCGGAGATGACCGCCTTCAAGACCATGTTCGATTACGACCTGGAGCCGGAGGTTTACTCTTTCCGTCTGCTCGATGCGCTCATCAAGGCAGCTGAGAAAGAGGGAGTAACCGGTTTCCCTGTACATATCAAGCTGGATACCGGTATGCACCGCATGGGCTTCGACCCTGAGAACGATATGGAGGAACTCATCGGCAAGCTGAAGCACCAGAATGCCATCATCCCACGCTCTGTGTTCTCTCACTTCGTGGGTAGCGATGACGACAGCTTCGATGATTTCTCAGCTCATCAGTTTGAACTCTTCGACAAGGGCAGCAAGCAGTTGCAGGCAGCCTTCGACCATAAGATATTGCGTCATATCTGCAATTCGGCAGGTATCGAGCACTTCCCGGAGCGCCAGTTGGATATGTGCCGCCTGGGTCTCGGACTCTATGGCATCAACTCCCGCAACAACAAGACCATCAACTGCGTGAGCACCCTGAAGACTACCATTCTCCAGATGCACAACGTGAAGGCGGGCGATAGTGTAGGCTACAGTCGAAAGACTATCCTTGATAAGGACAGTGTCATCGCTGCCATTCCTATCGGATATGCTGATGGCTTGAACCGCCGTCTCGGCAATCGCCATGCCTACTGTCTGGTCAACGGTCAGAAGGCAGATTATGTAGGCAACATCTGTATGGATGTGGCGATGATCGATGTCACCGGCATCAACTGCAAGGAAGGTGATAGCGTGGAAATCTTCGGCGAGCATCTTCCTGTTCAGGTGTTGAGTGATATTCTGGAGACAATTCCTTACGAAGTGCTGACCACCATCAGCAACCGAGTGAAGAGGGTTTATTACCAGGACTAGGAGGTGAAGAACAAAAAGGAAATAGTGAAGAACGAAAAGGAAATAGTGAAGAACGAAGAGTAAAGAACGACGGTCTTTTCGTCAATAAATCGTGCAAAAACGTATAATAAGCGATAAATCCCATCCGAAAAGCTCGGATGGGATTCTTTTTTGCGTAATTTTTTCCATTAAAACGTATTGAATATGAATAAAAAAGTGTATCTTTGCAACCAACAAATCATCTAAAAACAAGCAAGGGTGCACTTGGTAATCCTGATTCCGGTTATTCTTGCCATCGCCGTCTTCCTGCCAGGCAACCAGTTCTTGCCATTGGCATCATTGGCAGGTATGTTCTACCTCTTCCCAATGATCTTGCCATTTACCAAGGGTAATGTGGTGAAGACACTGATCATCGGTTTGGTAGCCCTGATTACGTTGGTATGGGTGTGCTCACCATTTTCACCATCGCCCTGCTGGTTCTCAACCGCCTGCGCATCGTGAAGGAAGAAAAGGCTGCAAAAAGGTAAAAATATAAAAACAAAATAGCAATGAAGAAATTAACATTAATATTAGCAGCAATGGTATTAACAGCAAGTCAGGCTTTTGGCCAGTGTGGTAAGTGTGGATACGAAGTGAAGGCAGAAAATGCCTACACTAACTATAACGTTCGTTATGCGAGCAATCCTATGGATGCCAAGCATTATACAACCGAGCGTCTCCGCAGTGAGTTCGCTATCGAGAAGGTGTTCGCTCCAGGTGAGGTGAACTGGACCTACACCATGTTCGACCGTTTCCTCATCGGTGGTGCAGAGCCAACAACCGCTCCTTTGAAGCTCACTTCTATCGTTCCGCTTTATACCGATAAGCCAAACGATCAGAAGAATCTGCTCGACAACCGTGAGTTGGGTTTCATCAATATCGGTGGCGAGGGAACAGTTACCATAGATGGCAAGAAATATACTCTTGGTTTCCAGGAGGCTCTCTATGTAGGTCGTGGTGCCAAGAGCATCGAGGTAAGCAGCAAGGATGCTGCCAAGCCTGCTAAGTTCTATATGAACAGTGCCTGCGCTCATCAGACCTATCCTACCAAAACGCTTAAAAACTGAGACAAATGAGTCCTATTTCAACAAGTAAAATGTCCAACTTCCGTTGGGTAATCTGTGCGTTGCTTTTCATTGCCACCACAGTCAATTACATGGACCGCCAGGTTCTGTCATTAACATGGAAAGACTTCATCGCTCCAAAATTCCACTGGACTGATGACGACTACGGTACGATTACCGGTCTTTTCTCCATCTTCTATGCCATCGCCAACCTCTTTGCAGGTAAGTTCGTAGATTGGATGGGTACCAAGAAGGGTTATCTCATCGCCATCTTCGTATGGTCAACCGGTGCTGTGATGCACGCAGGTTGCGGTTGGGTAGCTATGCAGATCGAGGGTTACGATTCTATCGAGGCACTCCGCATGGTACAGGCTGGCAGTGATGCAGCTGTAGCTATCGCCACCATCAGTGTATGGTTGTTCCTCTTTTGCCGCTTGATTCTTGCTGTGGGTGAGGCAGGTAACTTCCCTGCAGCCATCAAGGTAACCGCTGAGTATTTCCCAAAGAAAGACCGTGCTTTCTCTACAGCCATCTTCAATAGTGGTGCATCTGTAGGTGCCTTGGCAGCACCAGCTACCATTCCGTTGTTGGCTCGCAGCATGGGCTGGGAGTGGGCTTTCATCATCATCGGTGTGCTCGGTTATGTATGGATGGGTCTCTGGATGTGGCTTTATGAGAAGCCATCTGAGAGCAAGCATGTAAACAAGGCTGAGCTTACTTACATTGAGCAGGATGAAGACCTTGACAAGGTTGAGGCTGAGAATCAGAACGCAGAGGCAACTGAGGAGAAGACCATCGGCTTCCTGAAGTGCTTCAGCTATCGCCAGACATGGTCATTCATCGTGGGTAAGTTGATGACTGATGGTGTATGGTGGTTCTTCCTCTTCTGGGCTCCAGCTTACTTCTCAGATCAGTATGGTTACTCTTCTGATTCGGGTATGGGTATTGCCCTCATCTTTACTCTTTATGCGATTGTAACCGTATTGAGTATTGGTGGTGGTTACTTGCCAACTTACTTTGTAGATAAGAAGGGTATGAATCCATATATCGGTAGAATGCGTGCGATGTTGATTTTCGCCTGCTTCCCATTGCTCGGTTTGATAGCTCAGCCTATGGGTGAGTACAGTGCATGGTGGCCAGCTATCATCATCGGTTTGCTCGGTGCGGGTCATCAGGCTTGGTCTGCCAATCTCTATTCTACCATCGGTGATATGTTCCCTAAGTCAACTGTGGCTACCATCACTGGTATTGGTGCCATGGCGGGTGGTATCGGTTCTTTCCTCATCAACAAGGGTTCTGGTATGCTCTTCACCTACGCAGAGGGTCAGGGTTCTGCCTTCACCTTCATGGGCTTTGATGGCAAGCCAGGGGCTTATATGATTGTATTCTGCATCTGTAGTGTGGCTTACCTCGTAGGCTGGTGTATCATGAAGGCATTGGTGCCTAAGTACAAGCCTATCGTCGTAGAGTAGTTGATGGTTGACGGTTGAAGGTTGATCGTGAACCGTTAAGATAAAATGTGTGCTTGAGTACTAGTTTAATTGAAATTTATGATAGAAGCGCAGCGGACTATTTGTCTGTTGCGCTTTATTTTTATAGGGCATTGGGTATTTTTTGCCCCTAAAATACGCAAGAATAAATAAATTGGTTTAAAATATTTGTGCGTATAATTTTTTTTTGTAACTTTGCACAAAACTTAGTATATTACTTAAACTTAAAAAATAATGAAGAAAGCAGTTGTGGTTATAGCTTTACTCAGCCAGGCTCTGGGCTTGACTTATGCCGATGATCAGACCGGGACAAGGGGTATCGGACAGTATCCGGGACGCCCGTCTCAGTTTACGGCTCCTCAAATGGTGAAGGATGATACCTATAGGAACATCGCCTTGAACCGTATGGTATATACTTCTTCGAATGCCGATTTCAATCTTACAGGTCATCTGGTAACAGATGGTATCATCACCAGCAAGGCTCCTTCCTTCCTGAGTGTAAGAACGAATGAAGGCGAGTTGTCCAACCGTGACAAGGAGAAGATGATCGATGGCAACACGGTCACCAGTCAGTATATCAAGGGCGAGAAGGCTTTTGCTGAGTTCAATTGGGAAGCCATGAAGGTAAACCTCAGAAACCTGAAGTTTACAGGTGAATTGGCTTACTATCAGGACAAGGCTACTCAGGGGTATGTGATTCGTGTGATGGGTTCACACAATGGTACGAAATGGGAGGTGCTGGGAGAAGAGAAAGGCACCGGACTTCCTGGCGAGGCTACCAAACAGCAGGTAAGTTCCGACCCAAACAAGTTCCAGGATGTGGTGCGCCTGCCGCTCCGCAAGCTGAATGTTTCCATTCCTTTGAAGAAACCGGGCAACTACGAGCACGTACGCATCGAATTTACTATGCCGGGTGCTGCGTGGTGGCGCATCAAACTCATTGATAATACTACTTCATGGCGTCCATCCATGCACTTCTCCAGTGTATGGAAGTCAGAATTGGCAAAGAATGCCCAGTGGCTCTATGTAGATCTGGGTACTGTGGCTGATTTCGATCAGGTGAATCTCTTCTGGGTCAACAAGGCTCGCCAGGGCAAGATTCAGGTTTCCTGTGATGCCAGAAACTGGAGTGATATCGCTACCCTGGGTCAGCAGAAGCAGAAGGGCTTGACCGAGAAGGTGGCTTGCAAGGGGCATGGCAGATATGTGAGACTGCTGCTTACCCAGCCGGATGCTTCTGGTCGCTATGCCTTGTCAGAGATGCAGGTGATGGGTAAGGGTGGCTTGCGTGCCGAGGCAGCCAACACATTGGCTTCTAAGAATGGCAAGCAGATGCTCAACCAGTGGCAGCTGCGCCGTGAGGGAAGTGATGCCTGGATTCAGGCTACCGTTCCTGGAACCGTGCTCACCAGCTATATGAATATCGGTGCGGTGCCTGATAACCGCTATGATGATAATATGCGACAGATTTCCGAGTCGTTCTTCAATTCTGATTTCTGGTATCGT
>ERZ1026858.1341-NODE-1341-length-12455-cov-70.354839_pt1 | contig 12455 bp, 9 predicted proteins | sample MGYA00380159_ERZ1026858 | MGnify/ENA primary metagenome ERZ1026858 (study PRJEB33269, sample SAMEA4719795) | human gut metagenome | biome: human-associated habitat; feature: organic feature; material: feces | place: Cameroon | collected 2013-10 ...
AACAAGAGTTCAGATGCCAGCAATGGTTCACCTTACTCGATTAGGCTATTCTTATTTCGGAAAGATTAGCGAAGATATGGCAGGGACAGTCTATGACCCTGACACGAATATATTGACTGAAATTTTCAGAGAACAATTTTATAAGTTGAACCCATCAGCAAAGAAAGATGGGTTCAAGAGCATTTTGCGCTCCATTCGCCAAGAACTAAAGAATGATGACCTCGGTAAGTCTTTTTACAAAAGATTACAGGCTGTATCTCCCATCAAATTGATAGACTTTGAAAATCCTCAGAACAATACTTTTCATTTTACCGCTGAATTCACTTGTAAAAATGGGCAAGATGAATTCCGCCCAGACATTACTTTGTTTGTCAATGGCTTGCCTCTTTGCTTCGTAGAGGTAAAAAAGCCAAACAATCATGGAGGAATTGTAGCAGAAAGCAAACGAATGAATCAAGAGCGTTTCCCAAACAAAAAGTTTCGTAGCTTCATCAACATCACACAGTTGATGATATTTTCTAATAATATGGAGTACGATACGATGGGGGGAATAGTTCCTATCCAAGGAGCTTTCTATTGCACTGCTGCAAGAGGAAACGCCCCCTTCAATTGCTTCCGTGAGGAGAATCCTTCCAATCTCCCGATAGCACCTTATAATGAGAATTATCCATATAAGGAAATCAACCAAAAAGAAGAAAGACAAATCTTGGCAGACTTCAACTGTCAAGTTATTCATCATACACCGGAGTATCAAACCAATCTTGGCGTCAATACTCCTACGAACCGTATGCTTACCTCCATGTGCAGCCCTGAGCGATTGCTCTTTATCATCAAGTATGGCATAGCATACGTTAAAATGGAGAAAGAAGTAGATGGTAAAATAGAAAGCACCGATCAAAAGCACATCATGCGCTACCAGCAGATGTTTGCCGCACTCGCTATCCGCCAACAGCTCTCAGAAGGAGCTACTTCTGGCGTAGTATGGCATACGCAAGGTAGTGGTAAAACGGCACTGTCCTTTTATCTCACCTATGTTCTATCCGACTATTATGCCAAGAAGAATATGGTTGCAAAATTCTATTTCATAGTAGATAGAATAGACTTGTTGGAACAAGCCACCCAAGAGTTTGAGGCTCGTGGACTCGTTGTTTCGACAGCCAATACTCGTGCGGAATTGATGGCTCAGTTCCGCAACAACCATGCACAAGAAGGAACCAGTGGACAGCAAGAGATAACAGTTGTGAACATCCAGCGTTTTGCTGAAGACAAGCAAAAGGTGGAACTTCCGGCTTATGCAACAAATCTTCAGCGTATTTTCATTATGGACGAGGCTCATCGTGGTTACAAACCTGGTGGTTGTTTTCTAGCCAATCTTTTTGATGCAGATCCAAATTCCATCAAGATAGCCTTGACAGGAACTCCTCTGCTAAAGAAAGATTGTGCTTCGAGTGTGGTTTTTCAACGCTATTTCCATACTTATTATTATGATCGTTCTATTGCTGACGGATATACCTTAAAGATAATCCGTGAGGATATAGAGACCTCATATAAGGAACGTCTTTCTGCGGTTTACGACAAACTGGAAACCCTTGTACAAAAGAAGGATATCAAGCGTGAGCAAATTATAGAACACGATAGTTATGTAGGAGAATTAGCCCGCTATATAGCAGATGACTTGACAAGATTCCGCAAGATACAGGGAGATGATACACTCGGTGGCATGGTCATCTGCGAGACAAGCGGACAAGCAAAAAAGTTATATGAGGCTTTTCAAAACTTCTCTGATGGCGGCCTTGCCAACACGCTTGACGCAGGATATGCCAAGCCTATCCAAATCAAAATGGATGGTCAAGAGTGGATGGTTGCCAATGCCATACCTATGCCAGGTTACAGGATGCATCCACTGAAAGTTGGACTCATCTTGCATGATAGTGATGACAAGGATACTCACAAGCAAATTATCAAGGACTTCAAGAAGAACATGAGCATCGACTTGCTTATCGTCTTCAACATGCTCTTGACAGGTTTCGATGCGCCACGCTTAAAGCGACTTTATTTTGGTCGCAAGCTCCGAGATCATAACCTTTTACAGGCTCTCACACGTGTAAATAGACCATATAAGAACAATCGTTATGGCTATGTCATCGACTTTGCTAACATCAAGCAAAACTTTGAAGAGACCAATGAGGCTTATCTCAGAGAGTTGAATCGCTTCAATAATCCAGAAGAAGTAGAAGGCAATCACATCACCGATACATTCACACAGGTTATAGAAGACCCTGAAGAACTGATTCGGCAGATGAAAGATGTACGCCAAACATTGTTTGATTACACGACAAACAATGTAGAAGACTTCTCGTCTGAGATTTCTTCCATAGAAGATAAGCAGGTGCTGCTCGACTTGAAAAAAGCATTGATTTCAGCCAAGGATTGTGCCAATATAGTACGTACATTTGGTGATGACAGCTTAAAGAATGCTTTCAGTAAGGTTGAACTGACAAAACTTCCAGATATGCTAAAGGAAGTGCAACACCACATCGACATCATCAATCAAAAGGAAGCCTTTGCCATTTCTGATGAGACCAAGCAACTCGTCAGTGAAGCTATGCAAGACATCCGCTTCAATTTCTCTAAAATTGGAGAGGAAGAAATGAAAATGATAGCAGGTGGACAGGAGTTACAAGAAAAATGGGCTTTAGTGATTCACAAATTCACAGAAAATACAGACCCAGACGATCCTGAATATATCACTCTGCGTGATGCCTTCATGCAAAGATTCAAGGAGCATGGCTTTGTCGTTGACAGTATCGCTAAGTTTAACCAAGAAAGTAAAGAGTTGGATGAAATCATTGAGCGATTGGTAAAATTGCAGGAAAGCAACAACCGCTTGCTGAAGAAATACAATGGCGACACCAAATTTGCCAATGTCCACAAACGAATTCACGAAGAAAATCAACGAAGATTGAAAGAGCACAAGCCATTCATCTTCAGTTATTATGATAATGATATCGTGGCGATACTTTCTGACATAAAATCAGAAATAGATCAAAAGGTTTACGACCGTGCTGACATTCTGAAGAAAGATGAATATTTCGATTGTACTGTTATGACAGAGATAGCACAATCTCTCAATCATTATCCGAGCATAGAGGCTCAGATGGACGATTTCACTTTCATTCAAACCAGAATAGCTCGTCAATACATCAATCAATATAATAGAACATATCCAAGTAATTAAATATAAAAATATGACAATAAGAGAAAAAACTGTAGCCCTTATCGATGCCCTGAAAGCAACTTGCAAGACATACGGCATGGGCAATGACGGCAATGAGTATAAAATTATCACCCAGGTATTCCTATATAAGTTCTTGAATGACAAGTTTGGCTATGCTATCAAACATTCAGGAAACCGCTATGCTGAGAAAATTTGCACAGCAGAGAAATGGGAAACCGCTTACAGTGAGTTGAGTGATATGGAGCGCATGATGTTACTGGCTTCCTTGTCTCCAGACCTACCACGCTTGAAACCAGAGCATCTGATTGCAAACCTCTGGAACCAGCAGGCAAAGGGTGATTTTGATTTTATCTTCGACAATACGATGAGCGACATTGCGGAGCAGAATCTTGCCATCTTCTCTACACAGACCACCCAAAACACCAAGATACCTCTCTTTGAGCCATTAACCCAATATGTGACAGATGTGGCTCAGAGAGCACCATTTGCACGTGCCATGGTGGATAAGCTTGCCAATTTCTCTTTTGAGGAAGCATTTTCAGAGCATTACGACTTCTTCGCCAATATCTTTGAATATCTCATCAAAGACTACAACACAGCTGGAGGCGGAAAATATGCAGAATATTACACTCCTCATGCCATCGCTACCATTATGGCCAGATTATTAGTGGGCGATCATGCCGACCTCCATAATATTGAATGCTACGACCCATCAGCAGGTACAGGTACTTTGCTGATGGCATTGTCACATCAAATCGGAGAAGACCGCTGTACTATTTTTGCCCAAGATATTTCTCAACGAAGCAACAAGATGCTTAAGCTCAACCTGTTGCTCAATGGTTTGGTATCTTCACTTGATCATGCCATCCAAGGTGACACACTCGTTGCACCTTACCATAAAAGCGATGACGGACAAAGCCTTCGCCAGTTCGATTTTGTGGTAAGCAATCCACCATTCAAGATGGATTTCAGCGATACAAGAGAGAAGATAGCAGCCTTTCCTGCTCGTTTTTGGGCAGGAGTACCAAAAGTGCCAGCGAAGAAAAAAGACAGCATGGCAATCTATACCTGCTTCATCCAGCATGTTATCAATTCTTTGAAGAAAAACTCAGGCAAGGGAGCCATTGTTATTCCAACAGGATTCATAACCGCCAAGAGTGGCATTGAGAACAAAATCCTGAAGCATATCGTTGACAACAAGATAGTTTATGGCTGTGTATCCATGCCAAGCAATGTCTTTGCCAACACTGGAACCAATGTTTCTGTGCTCTTTTTTGATGACTCGAAAAAGAGTGATAAGGTAGTCTTGATTGATGCCAGCAAACTGGGCGAGGAATACAAGGATAGCAATGGCTTGAAAAAAGTTCGTCTTCGTGACGAGGAGATTGATAAGATTGTCAATACTTTCCAAAACAAGGAAGCTGTGGATGACTTCTCTGTTACTGTGACCTACGATGAAATCAAGGAAAAAGGATATAGTCTTTCTGCTGGACAGTACTTCGACATCAAGATAGACTATGTGGATATTACGGAAGAGGAGTTCAACAAGCGAATGAATGATTATAGAACTACGCTTGCACAACAATTCACAGAGAGTCATCGTTTAGAAGATGAGATTATGAAACAATTAAATAGTCTCAGCTTTAATGGTAATGTAGGAAAGGAATAAAAATATGAATAAGCCGATAAGTATATTAGATAAAGATTACTTGCAGTGGGTCAAAGAACTCTGCATGCGTTATCGCCAGAGCCAGATCAAGGCTGCGGTGAAGGTCAATACGGAGATGCTCAAATTCTATTGGAGTTTGGGACGAGACATCGTTGAACTACAGATAGAACTAAAATGGGGAGAGAAAGTTATAAGCCGTCTTGTCCAAGACCTACATGATGCATTACCAAATGTTTCTGGACTAACAAAGCGCAATATATATTATTGCAAGCAATTTTATGCACTTTATGCCCCTGCAATCAAAATGTTGCCCCAAACTGAGGCAACAAATGAATCGAAAACTTTGCCCCAAGTTGGGGCAATATTTCAGTCAGATATTTTCTGTGTGCCATGGGGACACCATAAAGTTCTGATAGACAAATGCTTTGGTAATCTTGAAAAAGCAATATTCTATATTCATGAAGTTGTTGCAAATGGTTGGAGTCGTTCTATGTTGCTTAATTTTATCAGCACAGATTTATATGAGCGACAGGGCAAAGCCTTGAATAATTTCAAGAGCACATTGCCAGCTATAGACAGTGATTTAGCAAAGGAGTTGACCAAAGACCCATACAACTTTGCTTTTACAGGCATTACCAAACCATATAATGAGCGTATTCTCAAAGATGCATTACTTAACAATATCACCAAGTTCCTTACAGAGCTGGGTACAGGTTTTGCATACGTAGGCAAGGAATACCGCTTGCAGATAGGAGAAAAAGAGAACTTTATCGACTTGCTCTTCTACAATTTGAACTTGTCATGCTATATCGTTCTGGAAGTCAAAATTGACACCTTCACTTTTGCAGATGTCGGTCAACTTGGAGGTTATGTAGTAGCTTGTAACCATCTTCTTCGCAAAGAGGGGCGAGACAATCCAACAATAGGCATACTCATCTGCAAGGAAAAAGACCGCATCCAAGCCCAATATGCCTTAGAATCAAGTAGCCAGCCAATGGCAATCTCAGAATATGACTTGGAGAAATTCTATCCTGAGAAATTGGAAGGTACGATGCCAACTATAGAGGAATGGGAAGCCAAATTGGGTGGAAGTATTGAACATGAGTAAAATTGATTTTATGAAACTAAAGAAATATAAATTAGGCGACATTGCCAAAATCGAAATTAGTGGTGTTGACAAAAAAACAATAGAGGGCGAAACACCTGTGCGTCTGTGCAACTTTGTTGATGTTTATTATAATTGGGCTATCACCAAAGAAAAGGCTAAGTCGTTTATGGTTGCATCAGCCAAGCAAACAGAGATTGACAAATGCTCAATAGGCAAAGGCATGGTTGCCATCACAAAAGATAGCGAAACCAGAGACGATATAGGTGTTGCCACTTATATTGCTGACGATTTCGAGTATGTACTTCTTGGCTATCATTGTGCATTGATTACTCCTAACCCTGCTATTGTTGACGGAAAATATCTGAATGCCTTCATGCACACTCGATACATTCAGAAGTATTTTGAAAATAATGCTTCTGGTAGTGGGCAGCGTTACACCCTTTCCAATGATACGATTGGCAACATACCTGTATTGATTCCATCAATAGAGGAGCAACGTACCATCGGAAAGGTGTTGGCAGACATTGATCGCAAAATTGAACTCAATAAGCTGATAAATGATAATTTAGAGGCGATAGCAAAGCAACTCTACGACTATTGGTTTGTGCAGTTTGACTTCCCGAATGAGGAGGGCAAGCCGTATAAATCGAGTGGCGGGGCTATGGTGTGGAATGAGAAACTGAAGCGTGAGATACCGCAGGGATGGACAGCAGCAAAAATTAAAGATGTCGCACAAACATATTCGGGTGGCACACCAACTTCTACAAACAGTGAGTACTATGATGGTGGAGATATCCCTTGGATAAATAGTGGGGAATTAAATAATCCTATAATAACAAGCACAACCAACTATATAACAGAAGAGGGACTCAATAACTCCAGTGCTAAGTTATACCCACAAGATACAGTCTTAGTCGCATTGTATGGTGCGACAGCTGGAAAGGTTAGTCTGTTATCGTTAGAGGCTTGTTCAAATCAAGCAGTATGTGGTGTAATTCCCCAAAACAAAATAATGACTACCTACATAAGATACTATTTGTCTTCTTTATATGAGCATTTCATAACTTTAAGTAGTGGTTCTGCTCGTGATAACATATCGCAAGATACCATAAAGAATACAATCCTTCCAATCCCTCAAGGAAAAATATTGAAGGAGTTTTCTGATGCAGTCGCTCCTATAATAAGTAAGATAATTGCCAATCAAAAAGAAATGGAGAATCTCACTAAGCAGCGAGACGAGTTATTGCCCCTCTTAATGAACGGTCAAGCGTTGGTAAATTATCATTTATCTGACGATTGATATTGATTTTTGACATAATATCAACCATCATATTGCCGATATTTTCTTCTTCCATAGGAGTGAATGTCGGCAATTCATATCGCATGATTTGGTCTTTGTCACCCCGTGGCATTTTGCTTCCTTTTGCTCCGGACATTGCGTAATCAAAGAAAGCATCTTGCATTAGAACAGTATAAAGAAATGACGAACAATGCCCATTCTTAGCTCTGAAAGCCAGAACATCTGAAGAACAACCACCTTCAGAATCAGCAAACCATACCTTTTTCAGATAAGGACGAATGTTTGCTACTAAAACATCGCCTCGCTTATAATGGGTAAGGGCACACAGCATTGGAGGTAGATTTTGAGCAGTTTCTCTACCTCTCTTGTTTTGTAATAAAGAATCTGTAGTAACATAATTCTCTAAAGAAATGCTACTACTGCTGATCTTGTCCGTGACAAATTCGGCTATATCATTTAGTTTCATATTCTGCTTGCTTTTATTTTGTGATGCAAAGGTACTCAAAATCAAGCAGAATCACTAATTTATAAACCTTAATTAAGGAATTTACGATGTGCCATTTTTACATTTGCCTGATTTACCATGGCATAGCGCAAGGTTGTATCAATTTTCACATGTCCCAACATCTTTTGCACTTGCTCTATCGGCATACCCTTGTCAATAGCCATTGTTGCCAAAGTTCTGCGGAACTTATGAGGATGTACCTTATGCAGGTTTACTTTCTTGCCCAACTGGCGCAAGCGAACCTCAACGCCACTAATTGTTAATCTGGAATGAGGTTTCTTGAGACTGACGAACAAAGCAGGATTAGAATCTGAGCGTTGATCCAGATACTTTTTGATGTGTATTTTTGTACGTGCATTGAAGTACACCTCTCGCTCTTTATTACCTTTTCCAAACACAACGCACTGACGTTCTTGAAAGTCAATGTCTTCACGGTTGATTTTTACCAACTCACCCACACGCATGCCTGTACTGAGTAGCAAGTCTATCATCGCCATATCACGAAGTTCTTGGCAACTGTCACGCAACACTTCTATATTCTCATCCGTCAGCACCTCTTTCACCAAAGCATCAGTACGCACTTTATGTATTCTGCGTACCGGACTTTTAGTGATATAGTCCTCATCTTCCAACCAAGAAAAGAAACTTGAAAAGATGCGTCGCAAATTATCTATGGTCACCTTGCTCAACTTTCGTTGTTCCTGCATATCAGCCAAATAGCAGCGAATATCATTAGTAGTAACATTGCAGACATTCTTCTTGACAGCAGCAATCATCTTCTCTATAGAAGACTTATAATAGTGGAGCGTTTTTTCAGAACATCCTTCAACTTTTTTCGAAGAGATAAAAGCTCCAAGGAGATCTGAATTTTCTTTATCACGCTGTTCTTCGTCTGTAGCTTTAACCACAATTTCGTATTCTGCTAATGCTTTTTGGGTCACTTCGCTTAACAAATCCAGCTGTTCAACTGACAGAACCGCTCTCATTCCATCTAAAACGTTTTGTATTATTATTTCTTTCATATCTAAAATTAATGTTTGTCTCCTTATAATATAACATAATTTTAGTAATAAACAAAACTGATAAATGATAATTTACCGATGCTTGACCATTCATCAGCAAAGGTAGGAGTTCGTCTCGCTGCTTAGTGAGAGTATTGATTTCTTCAATACAACGCTTACGTTTTTCCCATAGTGGAGATACGACGTTTTCATACTTCTCTAACAAATCCGAATTAGGTAAAACCATTTTATACCCACAAAGGTTTTCTTGACTAATTTTCTTCTGAATAGAACCTGTTTCGATTTGCTTTGCAGGTATGCTTCTTAACATTTGATAAGTAAACATCGTATATCGTTCATTCTTTGGAAGTATGATATGTGCATGATTATTCACCCAGTTCTTACCCCAAATATATTGTACAATTGGAAAACCTTTTGCATCAGAGGTAGAACCATCTTCCGCTAATAGGATATAATCACCATCAAAAATATAGTCATTCACATAGTCCATAATTCCAGTCGCACCATAGTAAGGATAGATGCCTTGTCTTTCTCCTCTATCTTTACTTGATAATGGAACACGTTTTGAATCAAAAAGGTTGATAAAATCTTTAAGTTTACAATCACTCCATCCTTGCGGTATCTCACGCTTCAGCTTCTCATTCCAAACCATAGCTCCGCCACTCGACTTATACGGCTTTCCCTCCTCATTCGGGAAGTCAAACTGCACAAACCAATAGTCGTAGAGTTGTTTTGCCATCGCCTCTAAATTATCATTTATCTGTGGTGAACGTAGTTGCTAGGCTTCCTTTTTATCGGAGGTTACCGATCTTCATGTACTGCTTTATACTTTTATTACTGAGTAGGCTTTCATGGTACAACAAGAATGTCCGCCTACAGGAGATGGGGGATGTCGTAAAAGGTGTCATAAAAGAAGTTGCGTGAAAATGGATCGCCACGTGCTACGATAGAGACTGATGAAGAGCGAACGTTTTTCTTGATAGACATACCATGTAATCCGGATTGTCTAGGAGGACCAATCCTGAAAGGTGACATGAAAGATGACATGAAAGGTGATATGAAAGGTGACATGAAAAACCTATCTGATATACAAAAGGTTATTGTATCGTCTGTGTTAGATAACAACAAGATGACTATTCCCGAATTAGCAAGAAAGACAGGTATGTCAGTAAGTAAGATTAATAGAGAAATCAGAATCCTTCGAGACGATTTCCATGTCTATTTCAAAATGCTTTCACACTCATATTAACTCTTTGTATCATAGTGGATTAAGTGTGAAAGGAGAATAATGAAGAGAAAAAATGATTGATAGGTGAAGGAGGGTGAATGATAATGATGAGTGGGAGTAGCTGACAGGTAAAGAAGGACGGGGAATACTCTTCTCGTATCGGTTGACACAAGTAATCTATATAACTGACTAGAGTCATCCATATAGCTGACTCGTGTCATCTATATGGATGACCCGGGTCAGCCGATGCTAGATAGTATCTGTTTCTCCTGATAGGGATATCAATACTTCTTGTTGGAAATGTCAGCTACTCCTATTAGTACTATCATATTTTCTACTAATAAGCTGTTTTCACCCTAAACGTGTTGATAATCAGTGGTTTTAAAGAATTGTGAAAGCAAAAATAAATCGTAAACAAATCATTCCTGGCACTTCATGTAGAGATGGCAGTTGTAGGTGTTTGTGAAGATGCTTGCTGCTGCCTTTTCTTTTTTAGCTCTTCACGATGCAAAAAATCAAAATAAAAGTTGTACCTTTGCACCCAAGTTGAGATTACAGAAATGAAAAAGGAACGTGAAACGGCGAACAAGTATCGTCAGCAAGCTCTTGAAGGAGATTTGATGGCGATGAACAACATGGGTGTCTGCTATGCGCAAGGCATCGGTGTTTTTTGGTATGAAATGGCAGGTCAGCAAGGTGATGTATTAGACTGGTACAAAAAACAATATTAAAGACTTTTAAATATGAAACGAATCTTTTTTTTAACGGTAGATTTCTTTGTTGGTATGAACCTGATGGCACAATCTCCAATCAGTTTTTATCCACATGAGAATGCCCAGGACATCAACGTTGATACACATCTGGTCATTGAGTTTGACAAGACGGTGAAAGCCGGCAGCAAGGGTGTTATCACAGTTACTGATAAGACTACCCGCAAGGTGGTTGACAGAATCGACATGAGTATTCCGGCAGGTCCTGTGGAAGGACAGCCCAAGAATCCCCATGCCATCTATACTCCAGTACCCTATATATATAAGGTAGGGCACATCACCAATCGCAATACCCGTCCGGGCACTCCGTCGGGTGCGGCCAAGGAAGATAAGCGCAAATACCAGAAGACCATCATAGGCGGCTTCTCTGATGCTTTCCACTTCTATCCTGTTATCTGTCATGGCAGCAAGGCCACCATTTATCTGCATAACAACATGTTGGATTATAGCCATGAGTATGAAGTAAAGATAAGCAACGGTGTGATTGAAGGTTGGAAGGGCAAGACATCTTGGAAGTTCACCACCAAGAAGAACGCACCTTCTGCGGATTTGAGTCAGGTGGTAGTGGCTGCAGATGGAAGCGGAGATTTCTCAACCCTGCAAGGTGCCATGGATTGGATACCAGATTCATTGCCAACAGAAGCTTGCAGGAAAACGGTTTTCGTCAAGAATGGAGATTATGAGGAACTGGTGTATTTCCGCAACAAACGATTTGTTACCATCCAGGGAGAGTCCATGGATGGAGTGGTAGTACATTACCCTAATAACGAGGTTTTCAATCCTCATCCTGTTGATATCAAAACCAATGAGTTGAAAGGAACCTTCCCTTCACGCCGTGCAGCAGTTGCAGCAGACAACTGTGCCGACATGATTTTCAAAGATATCACATTCAAGACTGATTGCAAGGGACAGGCAGAGGGCTTTCTTCTAAATGGAGAGCGAAACCTGGCAGAAGATGTACATATCATCGGTGATGGCGATGCACTTCAGGTGAATGGATCAGCCTACTGGCTCAACTGCATCATAGATGGAGGAGGGGATACGGTTTTGGGAAGAGGTCCATCCTACTTCAATCACTGCACCCTTTCCAGCTATGGTGCTTTCATGTGGATTAGAAATACCAGGGATAACCATGGTAACATCTTCAATGATTGCACTTTCAGAGGATTGAGCAAGGATGCCGTAATAGCCCGTCTGCCTGATAATAAAGGAAGGAATTATCCTGATGCGGAGTGTGTGTTGCTGAACTGTACACTCGACGATGTACCTTCTGAAGGTTTTGGGCCGATTGACAAATCTGCATCTTCGGCAGTCCTGTTGGAATTCAATAGCCATGACAAGGAAGGTAAAGCTATAGATACCAGCAAGAGAAACAAGTATGTCCGCCAGCTTCATGTCATCAAGGACGCAGAGATTATAGGAAAATATTCCAATGCAAGTTGGGTGTTGAATTGGTAAGAAAGGAGATTATTTATGTCACAAAATGGGTCAGCATATAGAAGCCATGCCCAGTTCTTTGACAATCCGTTATGCAATAAAAACAAAAAAAGCAGCTGATTTTCAGCTGCTTTTTTGCTTATAGGGTGGAGCTGGAGGGAATCGAACCCTCGTCCGC
>ERZ1026858.1344-NODE-1344-length-12437-cov-5.279680_pt1 | contig 12437 bp, 8 predicted proteins | sample MGYA00380159_ERZ1026858 | MGnify/ENA primary metagenome ERZ1026858 (study PRJEB33269, sample SAMEA4719795) | human gut metagenome | biome: human-associated habitat; feature: organic feature; material: feces | place: Cameroon | collected 2013-10 ...
ACGGTTTTAACGATGCAATTCACATCTTAGAAATGACGATTTCCGAAGCCTGTTTGCCGGTATCATATATATCATACGGGTGAATTTATATATCTCTTTATTTACTTAGAATGTAAACTTATCAGCGAAATATGCCTCAAGCTCATCAATCTTCACACGAACCTGCTCCATGGTGTCACGGTCACGGACTGTTACAGCACCATCATTCTCAGACTCAAAGTCATAAGTGATACAGAACGGAGTTCCGATCTCATCCTGTCTTCTGTAACGTTTACCGATATTTCCACGGTCATCATATTCACAGTTATATTTCTTGCTTAACTGCTGATAGATCTTCTCTGCGCCCTCATTAAGCTTCTTGGAAAGAGGAAGCACACCGATTTTAACAGGTGCAAGTGCCGGATGGAAATGAAGAACTGTACGAACATCGTTCTTCTCTGCATCCAGAACTTCTTCGTCATATGCGCTGCACAGGAATGCCAGTACCACACGGTCAGCTCCAAGTGACGGCTCGATTACATATGGAATGTATTTCTGTTTCTTCTCATCGTCAAAGTATGTCAGATCCTGTCCTGATACGTTCTGATGCTGTGTCAGGTCATAGTCTGTTCTGTCAGCGATTCCCCAAAGCTCGCCCCATCCGAATGGGAACAGGAACTCTACGTCAGTAGTAGCTTTGCTGTAGAAGCTTAACTCTTCTGCATCATGGTCACGATAACGAACTTCTTCATCCTTCAATCCAAGAGAATGTAACCAGTTCAGGCAGAAGTTCTTCCAGTATGCAAACCACTCAAGGTCTGTATCCGGCTCGCAGAAGAATTCAAGTTCCATCTGCTCGAACTCACGTGTACGGAATGTGAAGTTACCCGGTGTGATCTCGTTACGGAAAGATTTACCGATCTGACCGATACCAAACGGAATCTTCTTACGGGATGTTCTCTGAACATTCTTAAAGTTTACGAAAATACCCTGAGCTGTCTCAGGTCTTAAATATACAGTATTCTTGGCATCCTCTGTAACACCCTGGAATGTTTTGAACATCAGGTTGAACTGACGGATATCTGTAAAGTTATGTTTGCCGCATGTAGGGCATGGTACATTGTGATCTTTAATGAAGTTCATCATTTCTTCCTGAGACCATCCATCTACAGAGCTCTCCAGTTCAATTCCGTTCTCCTGGCTGAAATCCTCAATGATCTTGTCTGCGCGGAAACGCTCATGACATTCCTTACAGTCCATCAGCGGATCAGAGAAGCTTCCCAGATGTCCGGATGCTACCCATGTCTGCGGATTCATCAGAATCGCACAGTCAACACCTACATTGTATGGGGATTCCTGAATAAATTTCTGCCACCATGCACGTTTTACATTATTCTTTAATTCCACACCAAGATTACCATAATCCCATGTGTTTGCAAGACCTCCGTAAATCTCAGAGCCCGGGTAAACAAATCCTCTTGCTTTTGCCAGAGCTATGATTTTGTCCATTGTTTTTTCCATCACAATTCTCCTCGTTCTTTTTTAGGATAATTTATCTCTTTTTGAGATAATTAATTACTGTCTGCTTTGATATCTTTCTGATTTTTCAACGCAATAAACAGCTACAGCTACTGCTATTATAACTGCATCCGTTTTCTTTTTCAAGGTATCTCAGCTCATTATTTCCAGAATTTCCAGACTTTTGAACCGTTTTTCGGTGTTTGAGGCAACATACGTATGAATATGTCGTTCCAGTTCATAGAGTACTTCCTCTGTCACAGTAAATGTATAAAGTTTGCCAAGAGATGTGGTCACTATGTATTGCATAGCATATAAGGCAGGTGCCGATATCCTCTTTGCATCATTTACCTGTCCCAGACAATGTTTGTCCAGAATCCCATGATTCTGCTGGGAAAAGAATATCTCCTCTCCCTCCACCGGCTGTCTTTCACAGCATACACAATGAAACAGCGATGGACACAATCCCTGCGCGGCCATCATGCGAAGTTCAAAGATACAACGCACCAGCCGGTCTTCAATATGTGGATTCAAGAGAGCCTTTACTGTCACATACAGAAGATTCATGGATTCTTTCTCGTCCGTACCCTCCTGGCCGAAATAATCCGCAAGCTCCAGAAAATAATATCCGTAATAGATTCCCGGCTGTTCTCCTGCCAGTTCTACAAAGTGATGAGTTATGGATACCTGATTCAGATTATAACTGGAACGACCCTCATAAAGGGTAAATGTTCCAAATACAAAAGGATTTGCAGCTGCCAGAAACTGACTGTTCGGACGGCGTGCTCCCTTTGCAAATGCAGATATCTTTCCTCTCTCTCTTGTGAGAAGAACGATCCTCTTATCATATTCTCCTACCGGCATGGCAGAGAGCACTACTCCCTGCACTGTTATCAAATCACTCATTCACTCTGTTCCTTAAATACTTTTTATTACTTTTAATACCTTTGGTACACCGGATAACTCTATGATACTCTATCAGATTTCTTTCTTATCGTAACCAAAGTTCTTAATCAAAAAATCACTGTCTCTCCAGTCTTTCTTTACTTTTACCCAAAGTTTCAGGTTTACTTTCGATTCCAGCATACGTTCAATCTCGTATCTCGCGTTGCTGCCGATTTTCTTTAACATAGCTCCCTGTTTGCCAATGATAATTCCCTTATGAGACTCTCTCTCACAGATAATGGTCGCATCAATATCCACGATTGGTTTCTTGCCCGGACGTGTTTTCATCTGATCGATAGCAACTGCAATTCCATGAGGAATCTCTGCATCCAGTGCATGGAGAGCTTTCTCGCGGATTACCTCAGCCACAATCTGGCGCTGTGGCTGATCTGTAACTGTATCCTCATCATAAAACATCGGTCCATATGGAAGATATTTCAGAATACATCCAATGATTTCCTCTGTGTTCTGTCCTCGCAATGCAGAGCATGGAATGATTTCCGCAAAATCACATACCTTACGGTAAGTATCGATTGCCGGAAGAATCTCCTCTTTTGAAACGGTATCGATCTTATTAATGATCAGAATCACCGGCACTCCGATATTCTGAAGCTGTTCTGCAATATGGCGTTCTCCCGCACCGATAAATGTACTCGGCTCTACCAGCCACATAATGGCATCCACTTCTTTTAAAGTTCTCTCTGCCACCTGCACCATATATTCGCCCAGCTTATTCTTCGCCTTGTGGATACCCGGTGTATCAAGGAATACGATCTGTCCCTCTTCACAGGTATACACTGTCTGGATACGGTTTCTGGTTGTCTGTGGCTTCTTAGATGTGATAGCAATCTTCTGACCGATCAGATGATTCATCAGAGTAGATTTACCAACGTTTGGTCTTCCGATGATTGCTACAAATCCTGATTTAAAATTTTCGTTCATTCTATCCTTTTCCTTATATTATTTTTAACAGTTGACCAGTGATTTCACTTCCATCAGTATATCGGAAGCTTCTGATACCTTGCTCTCACTTCCCACAACACAGATCTGGTCTGCTGCAAGAACTGCTTCAATAATCTCAGCAAGTGCGCGGATATCTTCTACGGACGCATTCAGAATCTGATCACGTTCTTTCTGGATCATCTCTTCTGTCACGCCACAGAAATAAGCTGTTTTGGAAACAGCACCCTTCATCTGAGGTGTCTTCGGTACATCCTTGCCACTGATGGTGCCGATCACATATTTCGTCATATCTCTCTCATCTGCCTGGAAATTACGGATATAATCCGGGATTCCTTTATATACATCCAGAGTACGTTTCAGATGCGGATCACGATAGGAAACCAGATAACTCTCACCATTTCTCTTAAATCCGCTCATGCAGCCATACGCACCGCCTTTTACACGCAGATTAATCCACAGATAATCATAGCTTAAAATAACTTTCAGAATTTCCAGCGCTCCTGTGTATTCCAGACCTTTCTTCTTAAAGTTACCGGTCTGAGCCACATACTGAACCTGTCCGGAGGTCTTAAATCCCTCATTCTTCTTTGTACAGATCAGCTTATCCTTTGATTTCTCTGCCGGTTCTGTACAAAGTCCTGCCTTTACAGATGCTGCCAGCTTCTTAACTGTTTCCAGAGATTCTTTCTCACCTGTATAACTGATCATAAAGTTCTCCGGGCGGAGAATTTCTTTCATAAGTTTGCGAAGTTCCTCTACAGTTTCATCTTTCCTCTGGTCAAAGTCTTTCTCCAGTTTCTCGATAAACTGATAATATCCGATACCCGCCATCTCATCCTGAAAAGCTGCCATCGGTGAAGAATAAGCAGTTGCTCTCAGTACAGCAGTAGAATGTCCGGCACCTGTCAGGCTTACCTGCGCGCGAGATTTCACAGAAGCAATAATCTCATAGAGACGCTTGGTATCCTCCAGTCTGGAAGTATTAAGAATCTCCTGGATCATTTTGAAAAGAAAATCCATCTTTGTATAAAGTGCCTTACCTCTTACAGAGAACATTGCCTGAAACTCTTCTGTTGAATCTGCTCTGTCAAATACCTCCACTCCACAGTTAATACCACCTGTGTTGGCATTGATCTCATTAAACAGTTCTCCGTATGTGTAATCTTTCGTGTCAACATAGCCCAGTACTGATTTCAGCAATCCCAGATATGGAATCTGTTCCGGTGCAATGCTGTCTGTTTTAAACATCAGATCTACATAACCGATACCATTTGTGCATACATCATGATAAAGGAACAGACTGTCGTCTACAGATAATTCTTCATTTACAAACTTTGCAGCTTCTTTCTTAATGTCACTTCTCTTTAACATTGGAATGCATTCCAGCGCTTCCTGATCCTCCTCAGCTTCCTGATATGCTTCCAGTGCTTTGGTTTTCTCAACCATAGCATTCAGCTCCTGTTCAGAAAGGCTGCTTCTGTATGCTTCCAGTTTTTCTTCCAGCTCTTTCTCACGTTTGGCTGCCAGACCTTTCTTCGGAACAAGGGTAAGAACACAGCCATGAGGGTTCTCAAGAAGATATTTGCGTATCAGTTCCTCAAAATATCCTTCGTTAACTGCAGCTTTCAGTTTCTCAAATACCTCCAGCTGCTGCACCTGTGCGAAAGGATTTCCCTGTTCATACAGCCAGTCTCCCAGAATATCCAGACTGTACATCAGTCCCTTTGGATAAGATGAGAAGTCTGCCTCACGATAACGGAATTCAAAGTAATTGATTCCTGCCTCTATCGCCTTCTTATCGATTCCATTCTTGACAATGTCTCCAAGTACCTGTCGGATCACAGATAAAAATTCTTCTTTCTTATCCGGATTAGAGCCCTTCGCAATTACTGTAAAGTATGGCTGAAGAATACCATCGTCATAAGAGCCATAGACATCCTTACCTGCCTTTGCATCGAGAAGTGCCTGTTTCAGCGGTGCTCCCGGTGCGCTTAAAAGTGCATAATCGAGTACTTCAAACGCCATAGCCATCTGACTGTCTGAAGCATTTCCGGCAACCATGTTATAAGAAAGATACGTATTATCCTCTTCTCCCTCATTCTCTGCAACCGGATACTCCAGTACCACATCCTGGCATTTTTCAAACGCTTTCTGCTCCTGAATCACAGAGTCTACATCCAGATAATCAAAATTGGACAGATAATGCTCATCCAGGAATTTAAGTTTCTCTTCCATATCCATATTTCCATACAGATAAATATAGCTGTTGGATGGATGATAATAAGTTCTGTGGAAATTCAGGAAATTTTCATAGGTAAGGTCCGGAATATTCTTCGGATCACCACCTGATTCGCATCCATAGGTAGTATCAGGAAAAAGGTGATTCATAATCTCACGTTCCAGGACTTCATCCGGTGAGGAAAAAGCACCTTTCATCTCATTGTATACGACACCGTTATATTTCAATGGTCCTTCCGGCTGTTCCAGATGATAGTTCCAGCCTTCCTGGCGGAAAATCTCTTCGCGTTTATAGATATTCGGATAAAATACCGCATCCAGATAAACATGCATCAGATTCTGAAAATCCTGGTCATTACAGCTTGCCACAGGATAGCATGTTTTGTCCGGATAAGTCATCGCATTCAGGAATGTGTTCAGAGATCCTTTTACAAGTTCTACAAAAGGATCTTTTAACGGAAAGTCATTAGATCCGCAAAGTACACTGTGCTCCAGGATATGCGCAACACCAGTGCTGTCCTTAGGCGGTGTACGGAATGCGATATTAAATACTTTATTCTCATCATCATTCTCGATCAGCATGACTCTGGCGCCAGTTTTCTTATGGCGAAGAAGCCATCCCTTAGAATGAATATCTGTCAGTTCCTCTTCTGTCACAACTTCATAAGCTGTCAAATTCTCTTTGTTCATGTATGCCTCCAGTAATTTTTATTGGCGTATCCTTATCTCTTATAATCCGCCTTCTCCCGGAAAATGATCCTCGTAAGCTTCTCTTGCTGCCCTTGTGATGATTTCCAGTTCCTGCTGCATATTAATTTCCTCTGGAAATGCAACTGCAGTCGTATATATATCATTCTGAAGCTTATTCTTTGCACTCTTCTCGCTGATAGGAATAATTCCACACAAAGTTGTATTATATGTCTTGTCCTTCTCACAAAGTTCCATATAAGTCTTTACCATATGGCAGCACTCTCTGTAAAGCAGTTCTCTGTGAAGTTCACTCTTCTCCTGCAATTCTTTGAATTTCATTCTGGCAAGATTCTTCTCAACTTCCTTGCGTGCTCTCTTACCGCCAAACATTCTTCCAGCAGCATCTTTACTGTATTCCATGGCCATCCACAATGCCAGGTATCCATCTGCGCGTGTATCCGGTCCCAGTTCTGAAGGACCGCCATAGCGAATCTCCCAGATTTCTTTTCGAACAGCATTTGTCTCTTCGTCTTCCCCTGCTGCGATAGACTGATCAAGAAACATCTTTCTCTTCATCGGGTCATGCTCTTTGTAATAAAGAGCAATTGTTGGTGTATCTGTCATATATATTTATCCTTTCCAGTTACTGTCTTAAAACTTTTTTCTAACGTATATCACGGTTCTTCATAAGTAAGTTCTGTCTCTGCAAGAGAAAGTGCCTCCTCAATAACCTGATCCATATCCATGTAACGATACATGCCAAGTCTTCCGCCAAAGATCACATTCTTCTCTTCTAATGCGCGGCGCTCATATTTGTCAAACAGCTCACTGTTCTTCGGATCATTTACCGGATAATATGGCTCTTTGCCTTTCTCCCATTCCGCAGGATATTCTCTGGTGATAACAGTCTTTGGCTGTGTACCGAACTCAAAATGCTTATGCTCAATGATTCTTGTATATGGAACCTCATAGTCCGTATAATTTACAACTGCATTTCCCTGATAATTGCCCATATCCAGCACTTCTGTCTCAAATCTTAATGATCTGTATTCCAGCTCTCCATAGCAGTAATCATAGAATTCATCAATCATACCTGTAAAGAGTACCTTATCCGCCTGTGCCGTCAGTTCTTCTCTGTTTGCAAAGAAATCCGTATTCAGGCATACCTGTACGCCCTCAAGAAGCTTCTTCACAATGCGGGTATAACCACCTTTCGGAATTCCCTGATAAGGATCCTTAAAGTAGTTATTATCATAAGTATAACGCAAAGGAAGTCTTTTTATGATAAATGACGGCAGATCTTTACACTCTCTGCCCCACTGTTTCCTTGTATATCCTTCTACAAGCTTCTCATATACATCCTGTCCGACCAGGGCAAGTGCCTGTTCCTCCAGATTCTTCGGATGAGTGATGTGCATTCTTGCGATCTGTCCCTGAATCTTCGCCTTTGCCTCTGCCGGAGTGCGTACTCCCCAGAGCTGATGGAACGTATTCATATTAAACGGCAGATTATATAATTCATCTTTATAGATTGCAATCGGCGAATTTACGAAATGATTAAATTCTGCAAACTGATTGATATAATCCCATACCTGTTTTCTGGAAGTGTGGAAAATATGTGCACCATATCTGTGTACCTGGATTCCCTCCACTTCTTCTGTGTAAATATTACCGCCAATGTGATTTCTCTTATCGATCACAAGACAGGTTTTTCCCCGTCTGGAAGCCTCATGTGCAAATACCGCACCAAAAAGACCTGCTCCTACTATCAGATAATCATATTTCTTCATGTACGACACCTTCTTCTTCGTAATATAAAAAAGCAGTAACGCTTTTTTTTGCGCTACTGCCATTATAACAAATTCATCCGAAAATGGATAGTCTTTCTATTTAATTCTTATTTTGTTACAAAAAACAAATCGGACCGTAGCCTTATTTCCTTCCGGCTACCTCATCGAATACGTCAGTAATCTCTTTAGACGGTGCTTTCGTAGCAAGGCTGAAGATGATGATCATTACAAGGCTGACTGCAAATCCTACTGCCAGAGAGTAAAGACCCGTATAAGTTCCAAGTGTCTGTCCTGCCGCAAGCGGTATGTAATCCCAGATGATAACTGTCAGACCACCGGAAACGATACCTGCAACTGCACCTGCCAGATTTGTTCTTCTCCAGAACAGAGACATAACCACAGTCGGTCCGAAAGCAGCTCCCAGACCAGCCCATGCATTAGATACCAGTCCCATAATACTGCTGTTCGGATTCCACGCAATGATAAATGCCACTACAGAAACAGCGATAACTGTGATTCTCGCAACTGTAAGAACCTCCTTTGAATCTGCATCTTTCTTAACAAACTGATGATATAAATCCTCAGATGCCGCAGATGCTGTTACAAGAAGCTGTGAATCCGCGGTAGACATGATTGCTGCCAGGATTCCACAGAGGAAAATTCCTCCGATAAACGGCAATGCCAGATCTGTAGAAAACAGCTTGTTGATCATCTCGATAAATACACTCTCTGCTGAGGAAGCGCCTTCTTCTCCCAGTACAGCCGGAAGCAGATATGCACGTCCGATCACACCAATAAAGCAGGCAGCTGTCAGCGAAAGAATATCCCATACGATCGCAATCACACTGGATTTCTTTAATTCTTTCTCGTTCTTTACAGCCATAAATCGAGTAAGAATATGCGGCATACCACAATATCCAAGTCCCCATGCCAGCTGGGAAAAGATTTCAATAAATGTATATGGGCGCTCTCCGTTCTCAAATGGATTGAGAAACGCTGCTGCTCCTCCCGGTGCCCCACTTTGAGTCAGAAGATCACTTAAATTTCCACTTAATGTGAAATAAGCAACCAGCGGAACGATCAGCAGACCGATCAGCATCAGTGTTCCCTGTACAAAATCAGTTACACATACTGCCATAAATCCACCCATAAAGGTATAGCAGAGAATAACTGCTGCTCCGATTGCCAGTGCAATATGGTAATCAATTCCAAATACGGTGTTAAAAAGCTTACCACCTGCTGCAAGCGCAGAGGCTGTATACACCAGGAAAAAGATTACGATCACAATAGATGAAAGTAATAACAGGATTCTCTTCTTATCCTGGAATCTGTTCTCCAGATATGCAGGAATCGTAAGGGAATTGTTTGCTGCGATCGTATATTTACGAAGTCTGTGTGAAATACAGACCCAGTTTAATACTGTACCGATAAATAAACCTACTGCAATCCAGATCTGGCCTGTTCCAAGAGAATAAATTGCTCCCGGAAGTCCCATCAGAAGCCATCCGCTCATATCCGATGCCTGCGCTGAAAGAGCAGCTACCCAGGCGTTCAGACCACGTCCGCCCAGAAAATAGTCTTCTGAGTTGTTTGTCTTTTTCATATAAACTACACCGATAACTATCATGAACAGAAGATAGACCACAAATGCAGATAATATGATCATTGTTGTACTACTCAAATTCTTTCCTCCTTCTTATCATTTAAATACTTTCCTGCCTGCTTCTGTAAAAAGCCCGCAGGATGTTTAACCTTTACATAACGTAAAAATAACCGCGTACCTCTCTTGTACCCGGTTACTTTACCACATTATCTGTGTATCATACAAGTGTATTTCTCATTTTTGGCTATTTTTTTGCCTGTTTTTAGGTTTTACACCTTATTTTGGCATTTTTTATGCCAAAACACCTCGCGGAATAGTGGCATGTGAAAATTAATAAGAAAGATACTTTTTAGAACCTGTTCTTTTTGACACGTGTTTTGCATGAGCTCTTTTTTTATCCTCTTTCAAATAAACATTCTTAATATAGGAAATTAACACTTTCTCTCCATGATCATTAAGAATCCTTAACAGTCCCTCCAGATCTCTCTTCGTCTTTGGATGAATAAACCAAAGCTTCTCTTTACTCTTCATAAAATATTCCAAAGGCTGATGCTGGTCATATTTATCACCCAGATAATTTCTGGACGCGCTGATTCTGTCCATTACCATCTCTGCGATATATTTACGCGGCATAGGAACGCCATTGATAATGTGCTCATCTCCTGGCGCATAATCCACCCAGTATTCAAAATGATGTTTATTTCTGCCCTTATGATGCAGCCAGGACTTAGACAATCCTGTTTCCTCTCGCTCGGCATTATTCGGGCTTCGGTCTCCCTGATAATATTTACATCCAACCAGAAATTCTACCGGTTCATATTTCGACAAGTCATGGAGCAGTCCCTGTTTATACAGACCTGCCCGGAAACAATAATGCATGACCAGCAGTTTATGTCTGGTTATTGTTTTAAAGTGCAGCCACGGGTGCATCTTTCTTCTCCTCCTCTACTGCCAGCAATACCACGATCGTACGCGGTGCGATCTCCAGCTTCTTACTGTATTTTTCTTCGCTTTCTTTAAGGAAGTAATTTTCTTTTTCGGCACTGGTATCAATCACCTTTTTCCAGCGTTTATGTCTCAGATTAGGAAGGGCAAATTCCCTGGTTTCCCAATGAAAATTATATGCGACATAAACAGAAGCATCATCACTTCCATCCGCTTTTTTTGCATAAGCACCATAGTACATGATTCCAAGTAATCTTGAAGTATTCTCTGAATTCATATACCAGGCACGCTCTCCATGAAGTGAAACATCCGGCAGTCCCTTTGTCTTGTAATCTACGCCCCGCAATTCATCCGGCACGTGAAGGATCGGATGCTCTTTACGAAACGCAATCGCACTTTTTACAAATTCAAGCAGTTCCCGATTCTTCTTCATACCCTTCCAGTCAATCCAGCCTACCTGGTTGTCCTGGCAATACGCATTATTATTTCCGTTCTGGGAATTTCCTATCTCATCTCCACCATAAATCAGAGGCACTCCCTGGCTGAGCAGCATCATAAGAAACGCATTTCTTATCTGACGTTCTCGCATCTGACGGACCTGCAACTTTCTGCTTGGTCCTTCCACACCACAGTTCCATGAATAATTGTAGCTGCTGCCATCCTGATTATTCTCCTGATTGGCTTCATTATGTCTGTAATTATAGGTTACCATATCATTCAGGGTAAAGCCATCCTGGCAGGCCATGTAGTTGATAACAGCGTAATCTCTCGGATTTCTTCTGAACCTATATGCCGCAGCACCGACCATATCTTCATCACTTTTTAAAAATCTGCGCATATCCTGCTGAAATCCCGGCTCATATTGCGCAATACATTTATTATCGGATTTTTTCTTTTTGATAATCTGATCTGCATTAAAATCGTGAAACATCAGTCGTGTATTACTCAGAATCGCATCATGCATAAGAATTTCTGTCGGAACTCCCTCTCCCAGTAAATGAAAGCCGTCCACATGATAATAAAGTTTCCAGAATTGTAATGCCCGCAATACTACGAGCATGTTGCATTCTTTCGGAAAATACATTTCCATAATACAGGCAATTCCAGCCTGATGTAACTTTTTAATCAGTGTCTTAAACTCTTTCTCCGGGTCATCTGTGGCACAGTAAGATCTCTTTGGCGCAAAATAATAGCCTGGTATGTAACCCCAGAAATTCACGCGGCCCTCTGTACGTTTTTCAGATACCATTTCCTCTTTCTCTGCGTCTCTGCATGTGCCGCTTTCCATGAATTCATATGCAGGCATCAGCTCGATCGTATTAATACCCAGTTCTTTCCAGTATGGAATCATTTCTTCCAGGGCCTGAAAAGTTCCTTTCGTACCTGTTACAGTTCGGTTTGTCTTTGTATATCCTCTTACATGTAGTTTATAAAGAATCATTTCATGGTATGGAATTGATGGTTCTTTATCGCCTTCCCAGTCAAATGCCTCATTTCGGAGAAATCCACATCTTACCTTATGAATATCCGCATCCACTGCCGCACCAAATTTCTCTCTTCCCAGAATCCGGTACGCACAGGGATCGATGTAAACTTTTCCATCTACCATAAAATTATATTCATATGCCTCTGGCTGAAAATCCGGGATGGATAACGCATACATATTCCCGATTCTTTCTTCTTGCGTAAAAGGAATCTCCACAAAAGGTTTTCTTGATCTCTTTTTGTAAAGAACCAGAGATGCCTGGCTGCCCTCCGGTACCTCC
>ERZ1026858.1346-NODE-1346-length-12431-cov-6.311328_pt1 | contig 12431 bp, 6 predicted proteins | sample MGYA00380159_ERZ1026858 | MGnify/ENA primary metagenome ERZ1026858 (study PRJEB33269, sample SAMEA4719795) | human gut metagenome | biome: human-associated habitat; feature: organic feature; material: feces | place: Cameroon | collected 2013-10 ...
GGAAAAGACTGTGTCTTCACCTGTTATGAAGACGGCTGCTGTCTTTGCGCCCTGGAGAAGGCATGGCGCGCAGGCAGGCTGACGGACTTCTGCAAGCCTATCAGCTGCGCTCTCTATCCTATTAGAGAGAAGACTTTCGGCAACGGACTCGTCGGACTCAACTACAACCGCTGGGACGTATGCCGCGATGCCGTAAAGAAAGGAAAGGAGCTTGACCTGCCTGTATATAAATTCCTGAAAGGTCCGCTCATAAAGCGGTTCGGAGAGGAGTGGTACAAGGAACTGGAAGAAATGGCTGCCTCAATTGAATTATAGCACATTCTGCCGCATCTAATAAAATACGGTCAAAATTAAAGCCTTAGCTCGTTTCTGCTAAGGCTTTATTTATGATCGTATTCTAATCCCTTCTGTATGCCGACGGAGACACTCCTACATGCTCCTTGAAATATTTACCGAGGAATGACTGATTGGGAAAGTTCAAGTCCTTGGCTATCTCCTTGATGCTCTTTGTCGTGTTCTTCAGCTGCACACGCAGCTCAAGGGTGACATACTTGTCTATCCATTCGTTGGGAGTACGCTGGCTTATCGCCTTTACTGTCTCCGACAGATACTTAGGAGTAATGCAAAGCTGCTCGCCATACCACGACACACGGCGCTCCGAACGATAGTTCTGCTCCACAAGACGGATAAATTCCGTGAAGATAGACTCTGCACGTGTCTGCTTCTTAGCCCCACCCTGCTGCACACCATACATCACATGACCGATATCATATATCATAGCTGCCAACAGGGAACGGACCACGTCGCGGCGGAAGGTATGTTCCTGCGCCTCCACCTTTGACTGTATCTTCTGGAAATAAGACATCAGGCTTTCCACCTCGTCAATCCGCAGCCCGAAGACAGGATGCTTCCTTGAGAAAAGGAATAGCGACGAGAGGTCATGCACGCCTTTCAGCACTTCGTTGAAGAAGTTCTCCGACATCATGATGGCTATGCCACTGAAGTCGCAGCTCAACTGGCTGTTATTGACAACCTGCCCCTCACTGATTATTATCACATCGTTGGCTTTCACAAGGCGCTCTTCCGTATCTACAGTATAGCGCGCCTCACCACGCAGACACAGTCCCACAAGCAGACAACCCATGCGCTTAGGCACTTCCGGCACAGGCACACTGCCAAACTCCGGGAAGAGCAACAGGTCGTCATCTATACACGGACCATGAAACAGCTGTTTGGTGGAACCCACCGATATTTCTTCTATTGTGCTATACATATCTTATGCCCTTACGATTTAGAATCGTGCAAATATAGCACAATTAATCCAATAAGCAAAGACAAAAACAAAAAACCGCATTTCCCGGATAAGGAAATGCGGCTCCTGTTATTATTCTGTTTTCTTCTGCCTCTGCTTTGTCTTAAGCATGGACTTGGTCATTCAACCCGCTTACTTCTTAAGCATCTTCTTGCCATTCACGATAACGATGCCCTTATAGCCCTCGCCAACCTGCTGGCCAGAGAGGTTGTACATCTTACCGTCTGTCGCTGTCTTGCCTACAGATACAGCATTGATACCTGTAGAACCTGTCTTGCGATAGATCTGCATGTTGTCCTGTGCAGCAGCGAATGTTGCAAAGTAGATGTTGTCTGCATTATAGCCGAGATTTTTGTTGGCAGCCGAACCGCCAAACTCTACCTTTGCATTGCCATTCTCTATCGCGATAGAAGCAATACTTCCTGCTGCAACATTATTCTGAAGCTTCAAGCCAGCCTTTACAGCTGTAAGATAGCTCTTGTTATTATACTGCATTGTCCATTTTGGACCGGAAGCACGAAGGTTCAATGGCATTACGTTGTCATTGCCATAAACCTTGTCACCTTCAACTTTCACAGATACAGTCTGCAAAGTACCGCTATAAAGGTTTCTTGACATTGCGAGACCCTCCTGGGCGTTTACAAAGAGAATCTCATCGCCTGATGCCAAAGTGCTGGCATCAGTCACCTTCTCATAAATGTCTCCATTTGAAACAGCATGCTGGCTTACCAGGTTTTTATCCTTGACACTAAAGGTTATTGTACCATCCGGATGCTCAATAATTCTGTATATTGGCATGTCTGTATACTGGGTCTTGTCGTAGAAAGGAAAAGCTGGAATATTATTTACGCTGTTTCCAAACAAGTCTGTTGCTGAAGCCGAGCTCTTCAACTCACCACCTGATGCACATACCAGCATAGCACGCTTGTAGTTCTCATTATTGTTGACATCGTTCTTATAATTCCATGAATCAGCTTCATACTTTATACGATGTACCATAAGTCCGGTTTGATCATAGAACCATGTACCAGGCTGACGGTTTTCAAGAATGAAATATTCTTTCTCGTCATTAGGGTTACGGAACATTACAGCAAACTTGCTGTTTTCATCATTAGGATTTTCAAGAAGGGCTGCCTCCGGATCACTGATTGTCGGCATATCATACCAACCCATAAAGCTACGCTCGTAAGCCGTGTAACCTATAGGAGCATACGCACCGTTTGTATACGGACCAAGCTCCATTACCGACCATTCGCCATAAGCATAGTTCCCCTCATAAGAATCATCGGTACAATAGAAATCAGGCAGACCTAAAGCATGACCTAACTCATGAACCATAACACCCATACCCATAAAGGAAGAATTGTTCTTTGAACCGTTCAACTCGTTTCCTACGAAATATGAAGAGAAGCTGTATTTCGTACCATAGCTTGTGGAATAATCCATCTCATGTGGCCAGATTGTATTCTCGTCGCCACCAGTAGCCTCACCACATCCTGCATAGTAAACAATTATATTCGGTACTTTACCGTTAACATAATATTTGCTGAAATCAACACCCTGACTAATAGCATCGTTTACAGCCTCTCTGATCATCGAGGTGACATTCAAATCTATACGATAACCGTTCTTGCCATAATAGGAATAGCTCTTGTTGAGGGTAACCTTGGCTGCGACATCAAATGTAGGGTCAAACATGCCACGGCTCTGTGCAAGGAAATAATCTCTTACAGAACCACGCTCTCTTGTATTGTCTTCATTATAACCTTCCTGATTGAAGAAACGATCCACCTTTTCCATTGTGGTTGTCTCCTGGAACTTTGTATCGCTGAACTCTACCATAAGCACCGGTATCGTTATCTTACCAACAGAAGGCAAAGCACCACCGGCACACTCGCCGTATTTACCCAAGCCATCTGGTGTAGAGGAACCTATCTTTGCCATACTGCGGTATGGAGACTTCTGAGCAAAGGCTGCCACTCCTGCTGTCTTTGGATTTAAAGCTGCTGTAGAAACGAAATTCTTTTCTGCCTCTGTACGCTTGTCTGTTGCATGCACAACAACATCTGACGCTACGAGCTTACCGTCTTTCAAGACTGCGTAGCACAAAGTACCGGCTTCATTACGCACAACGACTTTGTCATCGTCTGTAGAATAGAAAGCCAAACCATCATTACCATGCTTATAAAGCATCAATGTAGTTCCGTCACTCTGCTTCACAGGGAAAAGCTTATGAAGCGGACGAATTGCACTTGAGGACATAGCAAGAGACAAAGCCACAAGTGTTACAGCAAGTGTTTTTTTCATATTATTTTTTTAGTTATAAAATTACAAAACATAAATACCTCTGCAAATATACAAACAATTATACTACGAGCAAGTTATTTAAGCAAAAATAACGCAAAGAGAACGATTTTTTTATTTATATAGCACACGAAAAAGAGGCGCAATTCAAAGAATTACGCCTCTATATTTCATTCTGCATCAACTGCAGAAAAAAGTTTCAAGATAATTACTTGATGAAGAACTTCTTGCCATCACGGATGATGAGACCCTTAGCGTTAGCATTTACACGCTGGCCAAGAGCATTGTAGCACTGCTCAGAAGCCTTCTTGAGTGGACTAACAGTAGCATCGCTGATACCAGCTGCAGAGAAGCCACCCTCATCAAGAGTTATTGTGTTCTTGTATGTCCACATACCATAACCCTTCAGACCGTCATCATTCCAAAGATTTGAGAAGAGAGCTACGCTTTGGAAGTAGATCTGGTTTCCTGCTGCCAATTCACCATCAACAAAACCTGAACCATCAGCTACAGGATAATTGCCATCCTTAGCATGGATATAAACTGTCTTACCAGATTCCTCTGTAACATTGCTGTTACCAACAAGGACGAAGAGAGGCCATACATACTGACCTGCAGGCATTGAAACGGCTTTTCCATCCTCTGCTATTGACATCTGGATGCTACCAGAAACACCCAAACCGTTCAGTGACGAACCACCATTCATTGCACCCAATGGAGCAAAGCCATAAACGTTAACATTATAGCCGAAGTCCTCTACTGCAACAGCAGCATTGTAATAGAAGAATGGATCCTGATCACCCTCTGGAGCTTTATCATTGTACAATGCGAACTCCATCATACCATTTGCAGGCTTGAAAGCAATGTTAAAGAGGTGTGTCCAAAACTGATCCTTACCCTGCTGTTTAGAATAGTCAACCATATAATATACAAAACCTGCCTGATCCAAGTTAATAGAACCATCCTCAACAGTGAAAGTTATTGGATTTTCAGAATCAATCATAAGGTTGTCTGGATCCTCTGTAGAACCGGTCCAAGCATAGAGAGCGAAATCACCATACTTGAAATGCTTGCAAATAACCTGACCTGTAGGACAAGTAATTTTGCCCTCAGCTTCATCATATTTGCCATAGAATGAAAAATCAGTATTGTAGTACTTCTTAGATGTAGCATCAAATGACTCACCAGGAATACGGAACTTAACGTTATAAGTTACACCGTCTTCAGTCACATTAGCCTTTTCTACAAAGATGCTATCGCATCCGTCAGGAGCACCAGTGTAGTCTGTATGATCCATAATATAAAGGCCATAGATACCATCATGAGCTACACGCTTAACAGCAACTCTTGACTTAGGCATTGCAACCTTAGACATATCTACCTCAGGAGCAGCAGCAGAATGGAGAACATTCATCTTACCGATGAGACTCAAAGACTCCTTTGCAACAGACTGCTTGTAGTCCTGTGCATTAGCTGCCAAAGACATTACAGCAGCACATGCTAAAAGTAAAACTTTTTTCATAATAATTATATTTTTAGAATTAATAAAATTTCTTTGAGGATGCCACGAGACAACCTCGTGGCATCTCTACTATTTAACACATTAGATTAATCTTTTTTATCATTGTCCAAATCACCGAACGGATAAGAGATTGACTCTGCCGATACCTTGATGACATTGTTAGGAACCTTAACGTCTGTCAAGATGATATACTTCGGATGACGTGCATTGTCTGTAGAAAGCTCAAATGTATGTCCAGCGCCACCACAGAACGGATCCATAGCAGACTTGATACCATACTTGTTGTTCTGATAATACTTGTAACCCATATTGTTACTTCCATCCTTAGCAGAGTTCCATGTTATCTTGATCTGGTTATCTATGACATTGCCAGCCTCGTCTTTAACAGGACTAAATATCATACCGCCAATATGCTCTGTACTACCAGCCATCATCATGAAGCCAGAATACTTACTTGTGATTGTACCGACACAAGCATAAGCAAGACGAGCACGAGAGTTGTTCTCAGCCTTTTCAAGTTTCTTCAAGAGAACATCCCACTGTGACTTACCATACTCACCCATATCGTCATACTTCAGATACCACATACCAGATGCGAATGTCTTATACAATGGTGGGACCTCTGTGATAAGCTTGACTGAGTTGTTACCTGTTGCATAGAAGAACTCCTCTGTGTCTGCCTTGTCAAAACCCGTCAGTTCAACACCATTGATAGTAACAGGATTGTAGAACACATATCCAGCAGGAGTAACGATAAACGGAGCATAAGTGTAAGACAAGTTACCTTCCTCGTCCGTTACCAGGAACTGAAGTCTGCGATAGTTAGACTGACAAGGAACAGTATTGTCCTCACCGAAGCTCAGTGTATAAGAACGAGACTTCATGAAATTTTCAGTTACCTTTACTGATTCAATATAACTCTCCCAAGAAGTGTTCTCGTCCATCGGGTACATCAAGATCTTTGTGTCATGCTTCTTTCCCTTAAGTTCGATTTTATCCTTAGTACAAGAAACAACACGGAACTCTAAGTCACCAGCCATTCCTTCTCCGTCAACTCCATAATCAGCATTATAAGGATCAGAGAAATAATGGAACACGCTATTATACTCATCCATAGAGATTGTAACACCCATACTCTGTTCAATCTTATAATGAGACTTGCAGGTAACAGCCTTACCATCTACAACACCAGCCTTATGGTTATCTCCAACAGCTTCGCTTCCTATAATGACGGAATCGCCCTCAAACTTAAGCAAGACATTGTAGCCACCATAAGTAGTTGAACCATAATACTCCATTCTCCAACCGTTGGCAGGAGATTCCAGAATCGTCTTTGTCTCGTTTATTGCCTCTTGAGCACGCTCTGATGCACTCTTGTCAAAGACATCATCTACCTCCGTAACACATGATGAAAGGGCAAATATACCCAACAACAGTGTAAAGATACTATATATTTTTTTCATCTTTATATACTTTTTTAGTCAAGAGTTCGTAAATCAAGTGTAGCAGCTTCCGCAGAACGTCTCAACACGATAGAACGCATCTCATCGATATCGATACCCCACGAAGTCTTAAAGTATTCTCTAACCATATCAATCTTCTGCTGAATGATAGGAGCTCCAGTTTCACCAGCCATATCAAGGATCTTCTGCCATCCCTCTGCAGACAATGTCACGTAGAAGGCATAAGTCTCAGCAAAGTCCTCATTGTACTCACCTGAAGCATAACCGGAAACGAATCCCTGCTTAGGAGCATTCACATCGTCTACGTTAATCCAGTCTGTAGCATGATAACTACCAGCACTGATAGTCTGGAAATCTGTAGAGTAGCTCTTTGTCTGTGTCAAGATGTGACAGAACTCATGGTGCATAGTATGGAAATACCAATAGTTCAAGTTCAGAGGACTTGTCGACTTGTTGTATGGTTCCTCTGTATCAACAACAATGTTATCCAAATCAAGATGGTTTACGCCATAAAGCATAACCTTCATACCCTGATCTGCAGAACCGGCAGTAATACCACCACCTTCTTTATACTGGAATGATCCTATCAACTGTATCACACGAGGGGTGTATGTACGGATGAAATCCTTTCCTACACAATCAACATAAGTCTCAAGCCACACGTGACGCACGAGCTTTGCCATAGCAACCGAGCTCTCGTATGTTGCAGGTATGACATTATAATTACGGTCAGTCTCATTATCATTGTAGCGATACTTGAAATCAAGGTTGTATTCTTCAACAAAGTTCTTGTCAAGCCATTTGTCAAAGTCTGAACGCTCTCCTGTTTCTGTCTGGAAGATGCTGTTCGGATTCAAGTCATCGTCACTACATCCTGTAAAGGATACAGCTGCTGCAGAAAACAAAAGTATTCCTAAATATTTAAATTTCTTCATCTTTCTTAAATTTTAAAATCAACGAGGATTTGCTGGCAGTCCAGCCTTAATAACATCAGCAGGCAACTGTATTGCACCTCTTGGGTCAGCATAGTCTGAACTTTCAGGGTTGAATATTATCTGCTCCTCACCCTTCAGCAAATGAGTATAAGAGATACCGTAACGCTTCAGGTCGATAAAGCGCAGACCCTGATACATTGTCTCCAGACGGCGCATGTGAAGAATAAGGTTGATGATATTCTCCTGTGTTCCCTTTGCAACTGTGAAGCCCTGTGGGTGCAACTCCTTACGGATTGTCAACTCAGCCCAGCTCTCAATAACAGCTGGAGAATATTCCATCTCATCCATGAAGCTGTTCAAAGAAGCCTCATCCAATACAGGACGTGTAGTACCATCAGTAGCTTTCTCTCTACAGTGGGTCTTGATCCATGTATTGATATCGTTGATAGCCAAGTCATAACGAGGCTGCGAACTGAGTGCATAAGCCTCAGCACGGCAAAGCAAAGTCTCGTCGCCTGTGAATATCGGGTCAACGCAATGCAAATAACCAGTTTGGTTAATCTTATCAGTAATCTCGAACTGTGCCATCATCTTAGGGAAGAATACAGCCTGTGATGATCCGTACAGCAAATTTGAGTAATACAAGAGAGCCTTAGCACCTTCCTTAGAACCACCGGAACCAGAACCCCAAGGAGCCTTTGCCCAGTATGTTGCGAAAGAGCATACATAAGTATTATGCTGGAAACGAGGAGATACAGGATATACCAAGTTATATGAAGCTTCAGAATATGTAGCAAGAATCATCAGGTTAGCAGCATCGCTGGTCTTAATCCACTGAGTACCAATATCCTGTGCACCGAACTGAGTAAGCGGTTCATATTGACGCATAACAGCAGTAGGGTCGCTGCCGAGAACTTCATTAGCATATGCGATACACTTGTCATAGTTCATATAGTACAAGTTGAAACGCGCAGCGAAAGCATAGGCAGCCTTCTTGTTGAAGTGATACTTAGGCACAGAATATGTATTGTCATCGATATTTGGCAATGCCTCTTCGATGTCCTTGTTTATATTCTCATACAACTCGCGCAGTGTACCACGCTTATAAGCACCACCGATGAACTTTGCAGGCTCTGTAGGATAAGGGAGTCCGAGGTACTCGTCAGCCTTAGCCGGGTTCCATGCCATACAGAATGTATTAGCAAGCTGGAACATAGAGTAAGCACGAATCATCTTTGCCTCAGCAACAAGATTCTTAGCAGACTCTGTCAAGCCGAGCTTTTCAATGCTCTGCAAAGCCTCATTTGCAGATGCTATAGAACGGTAGTATCCATTCCATGACTGATATGGAGAGTCATTACCTGTATCATCAACATCCTTGAAACGGTACAACTCGTCCTTCAGCACAGAAGAAGCGTAAGTCTTACCATTATCAGTGACATTATCAGACATCATCTCCATAATGGTGTTATTGTTGTAGTTTGGATAAGCCGAAACAAGCAAATCCTTTACCTGGTCTGCGGTTTCAATCTCAGCACGGTCATCTGGAAGAGTATCAAGATAATCGTTACATGAAGAGAGAGCACCAACAGCAAGTACTGACAACGCTATATATTTAAATATCTTCATTGTTTTTATTCCTTTTTATTTAGTAATTAAATACCAAGACGCAATGTAAACGTGAACTGCTTTGACATTGGAGCAGCAACACCACCAGAGTTGAAGAACTCAGGATCCTGTCCGTTCAACTTGTCGTCAGCATAGATCAAGAAGAGGTTTGTACCCTGCAACTTAGCGCTTGCACTTGTCAGACCAATCTTGCTAATCCACTTCATTGGGAAATCGTATGCAACAGAAATCTCCTTCATACGGATGAAGTCACCCTTAGCCACACGCTCTGTAGAGAGGTTGTAAGCATTGTATGCACGGTTCAGATAAGTGTCGCTTGAAATTGTTCTAACGTCAGCGATTGCCGGGATAGTAGTCTTCAGCTCATCACCAGTAACAACCCATCTGTTCTTGAACTCCTTCGGCATAGCAGAAAGGTCTGAGTACGAAGATGAGAATGCAGGGTCAAGACGTACTACATTTCCGAAAGAATATGTCATGAAGACATTCAGATGCCATCCTTTATAAGAGAATACGTTACCAAGAGAGCCTGTAACAGTAGGATCTGTCGGACCCTCATACTTCAGATAGTCAAGATTATACGACTGGAAGTTGATGTCACTTGTTGTAATCTCACCATTCTCGTTTACAAATGTAGGAAGACCCTGGCTGTTGAGTCCCTTGAAGTCCATAGAGAAGAGAGCGCGATAAGGATAGCCCTTCATTGTAAATCCGTTACCATAAATAAGGTCATAGATACGTGTCTGGGCATCAAGGTCAGTTACACGGCTCTTTGTGTGAGAGAAGATGAAGTCTGTGCTCCATGTGAAGTCCTTTGTTACAATGTTTCTTGTACTCAACGTGAACTCCTCACCATGAGATCTCATACTTGCAACGTTAGCATAGTTCAATACAGAACCCTCTACACCAGTTGTACGCTTCGGACCGATAAGGTCGTAGTTGTTACGTGTATACCAGTCAAACGAGAAGTTGATACGGTTGTTCAAGAAACCGAGGTCGATACCGATGTTAAGCTCATGCTTCTTCTCGTATGTCAGGTCTGGGTTAGCGAAGCTTGAAATCTGAAGTCCAGACTCCTTGTCAGAAGTAAACGGACGCCATGTGTTGTAGCTCTGGATGATAACCATAGCATTTGTGATAGCAGGTTTGTCACCAGTCAGAGAGTAACTTGCCTTCAATGTAGCGTGAGAGAGAACCTTGTTCAGTTTCTCGAACCATGGCTCCTCGTGAGCATTCCATGCACCAGAGATGTTCCATGTTGGCAACCAGCGTGCGCTTGTAGCCTTACCCAAACGGTTGCTACCCTCGTAGCGTACAGTACCGTTCACGGTATATCTACCTTTCCAAGAGTATGTTGCTGTACCGAAGAATGAAGCCTCACGGCTGTATCCGTTACCAACAGCATAGTACATAGAGTTCTCTTCTGCAGCCTGCTTGAAGTAGCGATAGTCATAGCTACCGAGCATACCGTTGGTATAGTTCATACCAATACCGTCGAATGAAGAGCTGTTACGGTCAATATTGTTAATCTCCATACCTCCATAGAGGTTCAAGATATGAATATCGTTGAACACATCGTTATAAGAAGCTGTAGCACGGAAGTCCCAGCTGTTCATCTTATACTTTGTCTCACGATAGAAACCGCCAGTAGGGAGAACTGTTATAGGCAATGAGTTAGCGTTGTCCGGGTCCTTGTAAAGGAATGTATTGGCATCACGCATTGTAGCATCATCCATTGCACGGAAAGCCTGCGCCTGGTTAGAGTTCTCGGTAATGTTGTGAACCTGAGTTGTTGTAGAGAACTTATAAGCACCCAAAACAGAAAGTTCAACTGTTCTTACCGGCTTGTACTTCAACTCAGCCTGGAACTTCAAGTCAACAACGTCAAACTGCATATTGTTGTTATCCAACTCGTTCAGGATATTGAACGGAGCATAGTTTCTTGTATAATATGCGTTTGGATCAAGAGTACGTGAGCTGTTCAACGCATAAGAATATGGGTTGATATCGAAATCACGTGAAACATCACCAGTTACTCCATTGATACCGCTTGAGTTTGTTGTACCAGGAGCGTGCTGCTTACGGTAGCTACCGTTACCGATAAGGTTCAATGAAACCTTCTTGCTGATATTGTACAAAGCGTTGATGTTAGATGTATAACGCTTTACGCTGCTCTGCTTGTACCATCCTGGATCATCCATGAAACTGAACGAAGCATAGTACTGAGCCTTGTCTGTACCAGAGCTCATGCTGATAGAGTGGTTCATTGAAATAGAATTCTTGAACAGCACATCAAACCAGTCTGTGTTACGATACTCAGCCTGACGCAGATAGTTGTTCATTGCCTCCTGAGTGTTGGCAAGAGCAAACTGACCCGTTGTAGGGTCATACTGATTCATCAGGTGATACATACTACCGAACACACCACTGTTACTTGCACGATAAGAGCTTACGAAAGAGAAGAATCCGTTGTTCTTCATCTCCTTGTAAATACCCATCTGCTCCTGAGAGTCCATGATATTGAACTCGCTGTAGCTTGGTTTCAGTCTGTAAGAGAACTCACCTGTATAACTAATCTTGGTAGCACCAGCCTTACCACGCTTTGTAGTAACGACAATGACACCGGCCATAGCGCGAGCACCATAAATAGAGGTAGCAGAACCGTCCTTAAGAATCTGGAAGCTCTCGATGTCGTCTGAGTTAAGACCTGCAATGGCACTTGAGATAAGTGTTGCAGCATCACCTGAAGACAAAGCATCTGCATCAACCTCAGTTACATCCTCCATGATAACGCCGTCTACAACCCACAATGGTTTTGAAGAACCATAGATTGAAGTTGCACCACGCACACGAATCTTCGGAGCTGTACCAAAGGTACCAGAAACGTTCTGCACAGACACACCAGCTGCACGGCCCTCAAGAGAGCGGCTGATATCAGCCACACCATCAAGTTTAGCCTTGTCCGCATCAATCTTGGTGGCTGCACCGGTAAACAGACGCTTATCCATCTTCTGCATACCTGTTACGACAACCTCCTGAATCTGATGTGCATCAGGGACAAGCGTAATTTTCATACCTTTTTTACCCTTCAGAGTCTGCTCAGTCATTCCGACATAGCTCACAATGATTGTCGGATTGCTCTGTGGACAACTAAGCGAGAACTTACCGTCGATATCAGTAACGGTACCAGCATTGGCACCCTTAATCTTGATGGTAGCACCAATAACAGGTTCGCCATCTTCCTGAGATATCACGGTACCTGAGAC
>ERZ1026858.1347-NODE-1347-length-12430-cov-129.065131_pt1 | contig 12430 bp, 8 predicted proteins | sample MGYA00380159_ERZ1026858 | MGnify/ENA primary metagenome ERZ1026858 (study PRJEB33269, sample SAMEA4719795) | human gut metagenome | biome: human-associated habitat; feature: organic feature; material: feces | place: Cameroon | collected 2013-10 ...
TAATGGTCGGTCTGTCCCGTATATTTTGTTCCCGTCACGTCGCCAGCCTCGTTGAACGCTATGGTTGTGCGGTTGTCCGAGAGATTGCGTCGGTAGTTTAGCAATGTCGCCTCCAGTCGCATGGTCATGATGAGTCGCAGTCGTGGTATGCGTGCCGTCAGAGTTGTGTTGAGGCTGCATCCCTTGTCCAGCATGCCGTTGCTCACCGTAGGCGTGCTTGCCGTTGAGGCTGATGTGACGTTGCTGCCTACGTAATAGCCTATGAGCGGTTGTACGTCGGAGCTTTCGGCTTGGTCGCCAATGCCGTTGGGACTGCCCGCAATGAGCGTATTGTCGATGCCGCGATAGTGATAATACTTGCCGTCTATGCGCAGCGACAAACCTAAGGTGTGACGGTTGCTGATGATGGGCATCTCTGCCACCCATTCCAGTCCGTAGCGCGTAACGGGCGAACCGTTCACATACTGTCTGTTGGCGGTGTATGTGTGGCGGGTGGAGTAGGGCAGTGTCACCGTATGACCGTCAGTGGCTGATGTCACGCTTACCACGCCCGTATTCGGGTTTACGTCGTATATGCGGTCGGCGGCGGCAATCCCGCATCCCTCAAGAGCCGACTGCGACGTCTGGTTGTAGGCAAAGGGTGTGTATACGTTCAGTGTCTGATACGGATTGTACGTACGGCTCCAGAATGCCGAAACGCTCAGTCGCGCCTTGCCGACGGTTGCGTCCAGTCCTGCTTCCACCTGATTGGCATGCTGCCATTTCAGATTTCTGTTATATAAGGCGCGTTTCACGTCGGTGTAGTAGGCATAGTAAGCCTTGCCGTCGGCAGTTGATCCAGGCGTGAATACGAGGCGGTCTGTGTATGTGTCGGCAGGATAGAGCACCTGAAACGATGGCAGCTTAACGCTTTTTCCATAGCCGGCATGCAGCGTGAGCGACGCGTTCTTACCTTTTATTATATTATAGCGTGCGTTTAGTCGTGGCGAGAGGCTTGCTGCTGTGCCGTAGTCAGAACCGCTGATCATAGTGATGTCGTCACGCAGTCCGCCTACAAGCATCAGTCTGCCTATCGTAAGGCGTTCCTCTATGTACATCGCCAGACTGTGCATCGTTGGCAGTAGGCTGTAGTCGTATGGTCGCCATGTGGGAGCCAGACGCATGTCGTCGTAGTATGTGCCCTGACCGTTATTGCGTGTGGAGTTTAGTTCGGTGCCGACAGTCAGCTTGTTCACGGCTCCGAGAATACGTCGTGTCCATTCGCCCTTTAGTTTAAGCTGCATGGTCAAAGGCTTCTGGTCGTTGAAGGACCGCACATACCAGTAGCCCGTCGGACCCAGTATGATGTCGCCCGTGCCCATGCCGTCAGCGTAGTCTTTGGCTATGGCATAGCCGTTGGTCATGGTATGCAGGTAGGCTTGAGTGGATGAAGACGATGTGTTGGTATAGCTTTCCGAGCGTCGGTCGGCTGTGGAGAAGGCAGCTTGCAATGCTACGTTGAACACTCCGGAGCGCTTGCTGTTGCAGAGCCAGTCAATCTGTAGGTTGGCGCGTAGCTGATTGTCGCGTTGGCGCTGATAGGTATCGCGAAAAGCGTCCGGGTCGGCTTCTGAATTATATCCTCCGATGTTGCCAGTCAGACTGGTTGTCAGATTGAGGCTTGAGCCTTTCATGCGAAATACCTTATTGTAGGTAAGCGACATGATGTTTCGGCTATACGCTGTGTGAGGCGATGCTATGTCGGTGAATGAGCGTGCGTGTTCCAACGAGAAGTTGAGCGTACCGGCATTATGCGCCAATGCCATGCCCTTGCTAAGCGCCACCTGACGTGTGTACGGATTCATCGACGCCTCCATTATCCATGGTGTATGTCCGCGACGGGTGTTCACCTTCACCACGCCGTTGCTTATGTCGCCATACTCCACGCCCGGTATTCCGGCTATCACCTCAATGCTTTCGATGTTGGATGTCGAGATGTTGCGTGTGGATGCTGATTGCGTCTCGCTCATGCTGGCATTGTTGTTCAGACGCATTCCGTCTACCTCGATGGCTGTTCCGAATGCGGCGTTGCCTCTCTCGCCAGAAGCGGAGCGCAGCGCCATGCGCGAGTCGTCCGTCAGAGTGGAGTTGACGGTCTGTCCGCCGGGCAGCAAGGCCATGATGTCGTTGAGCGATAGGGCTTGCGAGTGGTCGAGCGTGTTACGGTCAATAGAGTAAGTCGTGGTGCCGATTGTCGATTTCTTGCGTGCCGTGACCTCCACGCCCGGAATGCTTAGGTTCTCCTCCTTAAGGCGTATGTTCTTGAGGTCTGTGTTGCGATTGATGTTGAATTGCACGGTTCGGGTTACGTATCCCAAAGTCCTTACCTCAATGGAGGTCGGTCCTTGGGGAATGTTCTCGATGGCGAATGTGCCGTTGACATCGGTGGTAGCCCATAAGTCAAGATTTGATACCTTGACAATGGCATACGGCAATGGCTGTAAGGTGCTTTCGTCAATCACACGTCCCGACACCTTGAAACGTCCGTCAATGGCTATTGCTGTTGACGATGTGTTGGCTGTTGCTACTGCCGATATTATCAAAAATAGTATTAATGCTATTGCTTTTCTCATTCCGTGACAACTTGTTTGTTGGACATTATAACCCGTTGTTTTTCAATCGACAAAGTTATCACCGTTTCTCTTTTTATGCAATACCGATATTTGGGTAATTTGTATTCTGCTCGTTGTTTTACCAAAACATTTAGTACGGCTTTACGAGACCAAACATGTCGTAATCTCAATAAAAAAGCGAGATTACGACAGGTTTCTTGCTTGAAAGTTGTCGTAATCTCGGATTTTTTATAACTTTGCGACAGGTTCCACTCTAATATGAGATAAGCAAGGCATACACGTCTCAAAAAACATGTCTTCATGTCTTCCTGTCTAAAAAACATGTATTCATGTCCTCTGCTATGCAAATATCGTCTAAACGGTAAAAAGCTGTTACAAAATAAAAATTGATTTTAGAGTTCCGGTTTGCTGTTTTTACGGTGTTTTGCTGTGCAAACAGCACCCGAACTTAGCGATAGAGCCACTTTTACACTACAATAGTGCCACTATTAGAGTGTAAAAGTGGCGCTATTGCATGATAAAAGTGGCACTATTGGAGTGTAAAAGTGGCGCTATTGCAACCAATGATGCTTGTTTGGCTCCGCTATTCATTGCACATTTCTTTCCACAACCGTATAACCATCTACACATCAACGCATTATCGCTGCACGCTCAAAACTCAAGAATTTCGCATCAAAGATTTTGTTGTGCGCTCAGCTCATAGTATTGAGCATTAGAAATGCAAATATTGTCTTCGTCAAGTTGCAAAACAAACGTAATTCTCACTGCGTTTATGCGGAATTGTGATGTATTATAATTAACTTTGCATTCAGATTGACCATCTCAGAGAAGATAACATAGACTGATAAAATGACAACAGACAATAAAGACAACAAACTCTCAATAGAGAGCAGCGATTATGCCGAGATACTGCGACACGCTGTCGCAGTAATTGAACACGCGCGGACGGAAATCGCCCGACATGTCAATGGCTACGTCTCTACCGCATATTGGGAAATTGGCCAAATGCTTCATGAACGCAAGATTGAAAGCGGATATGGTGACAGTGTTGTAAGAAGATTGTCGGCAGACTTGAAAGAACGCTACCCGAAAATGGGTGTTTCACCGCGAAATCTGTGGTACATGAAGAAATTCTATGAACGTTACGCAGGACATAATGAGAAAGTGCAACGCAGCGTTGCACTTTTGCCGTGGTCACATAATATGTTGCTTTTGAGCAAAGGATTAGATGATGATGCAACTCTCTATTATGCCACAAAGACGGTGGAAAAAGGTTGGAATCGCGACTTGTTGCTCAATGCCATCAAACTCAATATGTATGAGACACAGGCATTGGCAAGAGTAGACAACAATTTCGACCGAACTCTTCCAGCAGAACAAGCGCAGTATGCCAATGAAGTGTTCAGCAGCAGCTATAATCTCGGTTTCTTGGGGGTGACCAGTCCTATTTTGGAGCTTGAACTTGAAGACCGTCTTGTAAAAGCCATCACACGTTTTCTTATGGAACTCGGCAATGGCTTCACATTCATTGGTAACCAGCATGTGTTGGAATACAATGGTAAAGAAAGTAAAGTGGATATGTTGTTTTTCCACCGTGGGCTGCGTTGTCTTGTTGCCGTTGACCTAAAGATCGGTGCTTTCAAACCTGAGTATGCAGGAAAGATGAACTATTATCTTTCTCTGCTCGACCGCCTTGAGCGTGGTGCGGACGAGAATCGTTCCATCGGCATCATTCTCTGTGCTGAAAAAGACCGTGTAGAGGTGGAACTTGCGCTTGAAGATATGGGCAAGCCTATCGGAGTGGCGGATTATCAGCTGATAGTGCCGAAAGAGAAATTACAGAAAGTCCTTGCTGACGAGATTAAGGCGTTTAGTGAGGAACAAGGGAACAAATAGCCTTTTTAATATGGAAAAATCTGTACAACAATATAAGCAAGCGGTTAGGGTCATAAAGGACGCTATATTATACAGTCAGTACCGGGCTGCAAAATTGGTGACTATCTATAAATCAAGACACTATAGATACAGAATGTTTCTCTCTTCAAAAATGCTCGCCCATGGCGAGCGAAATCAATCGTGAGGAACTAAGAAATGTTCTGCCTGATATGGACGAAATGCGAAAGCTGATTACCGAAAACAATGAATAAGTGGCGGATTATCAGCTGATAGTGTCGAAAGAGAAATTACAGAAAGTTCTTGCTGACGAGATAAAGGCGTTCTGACATTAGGGAATATGTGTCGGTGAAGGAAGCATCCGCAAATATTCCATTCCGTCACGGCAGATAGGCAATTATGTGTATGTACCGAACGAAGAAATAGACAATTGTCAAGGCAGGAGTGAAGCAAGCTTTCATTGACGAATATCTTATGGTGGATGTGAGCGCCAAGGAGAAAGGCATTCCATCGGAAGACAAGCTGCGAGCATCGCTCACTCTTGATGAAGTGAAGCGATTGGCTGATACCCCTTGCGAGAGTGATGTACTTAGACGCGCTTCTTTCTTTTCTATCTTGACTGGTTTGCGTCATATAGAATCAAGAACTTGAAGTGGAAGCAAATATTACAGACAAGCAATGGCAGTTGGCGCATAGACATCTCACAGATAAATACAAAGGTGGGTGCATATCTTCCCATTTCCGACCAGGCGTATGCCATGTGTGGTACTCGTCCCGAAGACGAGAAGCTTCTTGTATTTGCTGGGTTGCAGAACGCTGCTAGGATTTCGAAGCCATTGAAGAAATGGATAGAGGCTGCTGGCATCAAGATACATATAACCTTCCACTGCTTCTGACGTTTGTATGCAACGCTCCAGTTGGAACTTGGCTCGGACATCTATACCGTCAAGTCGAGGCTTGGACATACTAATATAAAGACCACCCAAATATACTCCCACATCGTTGACTCAGCAAAGGAAAAGGCTGCTAACACCATACATATAGACAATTTACAGAGCCAGCAACCAATAATATAGATTTCACACTATCCAAATTGACAGAGCTTACATCTCAAGCCATAGATGTGGCCTTGTAGTCTCGCCTTTAAGGCAATAGAGCAGCCACCCATACCACGAACCATTAAAGCCTTGCCACGATTTATATTCATGACATACCCCTGGTATTGGATAAAGAGAATGTATCGAAGCGAGCACTTTCGCACATTTCTCATAATCTGCATGGCTTGCCTCCTTGCCATATCTCTATTCTTGACGATATTCTTGGCGTATGATAATGCGCAGTTGAGGAGATTTTAGTTGTCATATAATATTTATTTTTCAAAATGGACAGGCCCTTGATACACAATTTTGTATAATCAAGAGTCTGTCAATGCTAAAACTCAAAAACTATTCCCAACTCCTTATAAATTATATCACGTTCTTTTATTGAGTTTGGCCAAGCGTATAATACACGCAAAGGGTCATATTCTAACAATACTTGGCTTTCTCTGTTTGAACTTGTTACATGTTCTGGTGTATATCTATTTCTTATAACATACCCATTTTTATCATATTTTGTTTCTACAACAATGACAGATGCATATTGTTCTCCACCTCCTAAACTAAATTGGTCACAAGAGAAATCCATGTTGAAACCATTCCAATACAGCCAGACATGACTTCCGTCTCTATCTGGTAGAAACGGATCGTGAATGCGAAATTCTATGTTTGTATAACCTTTTGATGTCAAGTAGTCATATGCCCAGATACAGACATGGCCACAATAGCCATGAGGAAAATTGACAAACAAATCTTGATGTTCGCAAACGCATTTATCAATCTTTTCTCTAAATTCTTTACATACCGCATAAAGCTTTTGAAAATTGGAATTATTACTATCCACAATCTATAGTTATATGTGTTTTAATACTCTACTTACTAAGTTCCGTTTCCCTTTTTCAAACAACACTTTGTAGGAATCTCTTTCTGGTGTAGCCTCTATAATTTCTCCTATACCAAAGACCTTATGTTCAACCTTGTCACCTACAGCAAATTTTGTGATATTTGTGTTCAAGGTTATTTCTTCTTCTATTTGTTTCACAAGACTTTTTGTCCCCTCGAGTAAAGTAGGATCTATATTTCCTTCAACTTTCAGTAGACTATCACCAATCTCCATAAGGAATCTTGATGGATATTTATTTGATTTTGTAGCACGATTAAAGCCCTCTGATTCTGTTAGGAATAGGGCTTTTTCTGCTCGCGTTACTGCTACATACATAAGGCGACGTTCTTCCTCTTCTCCATTTTTCCTACGTTCACGAATGGAGCGATGATTTGGGAAGATACCTTCACTCAATCCACAAACAAATACATATGGAAACTCTAAACCTTTTGACTGGTGGATAGTCATTAGTTTAATCGAAGTTCCTTCTTTCCTATAATCTGCATTAGTATATAACGCAATATCTTGAAGATATGTTTCTAAAGTTACATCGTCTTCATTTTCATTCAACTCCTCATAATATTTAATTGAAGATGCTAACTCTGCGATGTTCTCTAGTCTTTCCTCATCAGCAGTAAATCGAAGTTCTTCTTTTAAACCGCTTTCTGTTAGCATATAATCAAAGAGGTCCGATATGGAAATCTTATTACATAACTCCTTAGCTTTTTTAAAGAGAGACAGGAAATTTCTCAATGGCTCTTTGTTGAACTCAGGTTTTTCTATGTTCTGACGCAATGCATCCATCAACGAGCATTGTTTTTCTTCGGCTATTGCTTGAAGCTTTTCCATAGAGGCTTTACCAAATGCACGCTTCGGGAGGTTGATAATCCTAATGAAAGACAAATCATCTTTAAAAGCCAAGAGTTTGAGGTATGCTAATGAGTCTTTTATCTCCTTTCTTTCAAAGAAACGAATTCCACCCCATATTGTATATTTCAAATCTTTTTTCACAAGAGCTTGCTCTATAGAAAGTGACAAATAAGAGGCACGATAAAGTATAGCAAAGTCTTTAGGAGTAGCCCCAGCATCAATCAAGTTTATTATCTGTTCTGCAATCCAATCGCCCTCGTTTTTTTCATCTTTGCCATGATAGTGCAACACTATCTTCCCTTCTGTAAGATTTGTTATCAAATTCTTTTCGATACGCATCTTGTTGTGTACAATTATTGAATTGGCAACATTGAGTATATTGGGCGTTGAGCGATAATTCTCATCCAAAATTATTTGTGTGTCAGCCTTAAATTCAACAAAATAGTTTGGAGTAGCACCTCTCCATTCATATATACATTGGTCTGGGTCTCCAACAATGAAAAGATTTTGATAAGTTGCTGCTAAAGTTTCTATAATAGACCATTCTTTGCTATTACAATCTTGTGCTTCATCTATCATTATGTAATTCAATTTATCTTGCCAATAAAGACGTGCTTCTTCAAAATTGGACAATATGTAGATTACAAGATATATTAAGTCATTGAAATCTAAACTAAACGATTTCATTTGTTTCATTACATATTTATAAAAAGCATCTGAATAGGAAGATACATTTTTAGGCTTGCCTATCCATAAATCTGAAATATATGGAGACATTGCCTTGCCCATTCTAATAGTTCTTATAAAATTAGTCGTTGTTTCCTCACTTCGCTTTATCCCACACTCGTCCATAACTTGGATAGCAAGCAATTTTTCGTCTTCTTCATCCAAAATGGAAAAGTTTTTAGGAAAGCCAATACGGAAACCTTCCTTACGTATGAACTTTACTGAAAAGCTATGAATCGTACAAACAAAATCATTGACATTAGACGAGGCTGTCAATTTTCCGATACGATTTTTCATTTCGGCAGCGGCTTTATTTGTAAAGGTCATGCATAAAATATTGTTAGGATCAATACCAAGTTCGTTTACAAGATACACATAACGATGCACCAGCACAGAGGTTTTCCCAGACCCTGCGCCAGCAACGATTTTTATTCTCCCTTCTGTAGTTTCTACAGCTTCTTGTTGTTTCTTATTTAATCTGTTGTCTAACATAATCATTTGATGTTATAACGGTAAGTTACATAACCTACTTTATCTTTACAATTCTCCCAAAATTCTTTTTCTGAACATGGGCTAAAGCCTTTTCTTTCGATTTGACTTATACCAATGTAAGAAGTAGTACATTTACCTCTTTCTACGGAAACTCCATAAAAACAGAGATTGCTAGCAAAAGTCCTAAAACCATTAAAATAGAAATACTTATTTTTGCTTTTATAGAACATGTTAGCATATGGTCTGGCAATTATCTCTAAGGACGTTGTTTCAGAAAAAACGAACTCCTTGTTAGTAGATAACTTTTTGCAATTAATCTTACCATTTTCCCACGCAAGAAAAGAAAAATATCTATTACCGATTTTAATAATATCCCCTTTTAAAATGGCGTCTGATTTTAATAAAGGATTATTAATTATTTCATCGGATGCCTTTACAATCCGTTTTTCTTCATCAGAGATTTTTGCATATATGGCTTTTAAAACAGATACATTCTGTTTTAGTATCGTGTATTTCGATTTACAAAAGTCTTCGGCAGTAAGAATCATTTTTTCGCCATTCACATTTTCTCCGACAAATAAAATACCATTAGAATCTCTTGTCGTTTCTTTGTAAGCAAAAAGATTCAGCACGTTGTTGTCTTTATGCCAATATATACGATCTTTAACAGGACGCATAATCAATCGAATTGCACATTCTGACTTTTGCATGAGTCCATCATGTATAGGATTATCATCAACATGATATTTCATCCCCTCCTTGCAACTTTCATACACCTCAATGTATGTGTTGTTGTATTTAACGACATCTCCTTTCTTAAACCTCTTACTATTCTTAGACAAATCATTGGTATTTACTTTAGATAAGCCATATTTGGGAACATAGTATTCTTGTCCATTAGATCGAATAATACAAGACAAAGCATCAACATCTCTAATGAACATGCCTCTTCCGTATTTATCATCCTCAACCCATTGACCTTCTACAAAATTGTAATTGGCTTTGTTCATTTTGAATAGATGATAGACTATAACATCCATCGGTTTGTCATTCTGAATGATTATACATCTGTTGTCATCAATATATCTGTCAAAAATACAGACACCATATTTATAATGTCGAACGACATCACCTTTGTCATATGGTCCAAAAATACTATTGGCCCATATCTCTTGTCCTACTTTTTTACGAGCACAACTTTCGTTTTTTGTAGACTCATTATCTGCGTGAATTGTCAAATGGTCTTGTCTAATTTCACTTATAAATCGAGATTGTCTGTTTTCTCCATAGTAAGAATATCCTCTGGAAGCTGTAAGATATAGCTTATCCCTTGCACGTGTCAATGCCACATACATCAATCTGCGTTCTTCCTCTAATCCCATTTCTCCAGATTCTTCCAATGTCCTTCTACTCGGCAATACACCTTCTGTCAACCCACATACAAATACACAAGAAAATTCCAATCCTTTTGACTGATGAATCGTCATCAATCGAACTGAATCATTAGTAAATTCTTGATCAATATTCGTATACAAAGAAACATCTTGCAAAAAGCTATTTAGACTATATGGCTTATTTTGCTTTTTCATTTCGTCTACATATAGTTTTGCAGAGTGCTTTAACTCGTCAATATTATCAAGACGTTCTTTTTCATTTCCATACCATTCATTTAAATGAAATTTTTCAACAATCAATCCTATCAGTTCTGCAACAGATATTTTATTAGCGCATTCTATCAAATCATTTATATTCTTTTGAAATTCAATCAAGTTTTTTTGCCGTTCTCCACTGAGGTTGGCAAATGATATTGCATCAAAAAGATTGGTATTATGCTCTTTTGCTACTTTATTGATAACATCAAGACTAACTGGACCAATGTGTCTTGACGGCACATTAACAATGCGATTGAATGCCATATTTTCTTTAGAAGTAATCAACCTTAAATAGCACAAGATGTCTTTTATTTCCTTCCTTTCATAGAAACGCACTCCACCCCATATTGTGTATGGAATTTTTGCGTTAATTAATGCACGTTCTATCTTATGGGAAACTGAAGAATTTCTATAGAGAACAGCCATCTGTCCATATTCTATATTTTTATGTTCTTCTAAAATGGTGCTCGCGATTTTTATACCTTCTTTTATGTCATCTTGTAAATAAAAGTAAGTCGGAATCGGACTATTTTCTATGGTTGAATATAAATTCTTTGGTACCCTCATCTTGTTGCAAGCAATAATATCGTTTGCAACATCCAAAATGCTTTGCGTAGAACGATAGTTCTCATTAAGCACAATGTCTGTATTTGGTTTGAAATCGACCAAATACTTAGGAGCTGCACCTCGCCATTGATATATACATTGGTCCGGGTCTCCAACAACAAAAAGGTTGCCTGATGCAGATGAAATATGATTAATAATGGCCCAGTCTATAAAACTACAATCTTGAGCTTCATCTACCATTATATAATCAAATTTTTCAGCCCATTTACATTCAATTTCTTTATTACTTCTAAGAATGGAATATGTATAGAGAATCAGATCATCGTAGTCCAACATATTTAGCTCTTGCTGTCTACTGACAAACTGACATATTGGATTTGAGAAAGAATTGTCTTTCCCCTGTTTCCTTGCATTGTTGATAATTGAAAGATATTCATTATAAATTGAGTATTTCCATTCAGATACTTCATAAACAAAACCTTTTGCGCCACGCTTGCCTTTAATGATGTCTTTGGCTAAAGATATGCAATCTTCTCTGTCCATAACCAAAAAATGGGGAGATAATCCTGCTTTGGCATAATTTTCCCTTAGAAAGTTCAAACAAAAGCCATGTAATGTTCCCATGTAACTGTCTTTTATATTTATTCTGAACTTATCAGCAAGGCGAATACGCATTTCTCTTGCTGCCTTATTTGTAAATGTAAGGCACAATACATGATTAGGGTCTACGCCCAGTTCATTTACAATATAAGCATAGCGGTTTACAAGTACAAGAGTTTTACCAGTACCGGCACCAGCTATCACTCGTACTTTTCCTTCTGTTGAGCAGACGGCTAATTGTTGTTGTTTATTCAAATGAGAAATATCCATAATAAATGTCTTCTTAAAGAATTGATATATGTGATATCAACTTTCTTATTTTACATTGTCTTTCGCCCATGGCATCTTCTTATACACGAATCCTTCACCACCGGGGAAGTAAGCTTCGAACACCGTGCTGATAAACCGGGCTATGCTCTTACGCTTCTTGCCAATCTTGAAGAATGCGGAACTGGCATACTTGCCATGACGAAACAATAGCAACACACAACGACGATGAATACAAGCACAGCTTGATAGCGTAGCTCGTCCACAATATCGTTCAGCCCTGCAATGTAATGGCTTATCATTGGCACTGCCATCAACGACAGCGCAGCACCGACATACATAAACCTAATCTTTGCCTTGTGGCTTATGGGCGATATGCCCACAAACAAGGCAAGGACAAGCGACAATGCGCAGAAGCAGAGTGCCAGTAATGCTGTTCCCATATTCTATTCTGTTTTTATTGTTTTGTTTTATGTTCTTTGTCAAACAATTCATCATCCTCATGAAGCAGATATTCATATTCGGTACCGATAAGACTTTCACGGTCATATTCTTTTCTGTATTCCATGATGTAATAACTTATGGTGTCGGGATATTCATAGACGAATCTTCGACACACTTTCTTGTACATAAGCAATATGCGTTCGTCATCGGCAAACTCAAACAGATAGTCAAGCATCCGGCCTACTTCATTTGCAGTTGCGTGTTTCCTCGCACAGAACTCCTCCACAATGGGAGCATACTCTATGGCTGCTCTCTCACGAATCTGCA
>ERZ1026858.1348-NODE-1348-length-12427-cov-10.126010_pt1 | contig 12427 bp, 6 predicted proteins | sample MGYA00380159_ERZ1026858 | MGnify/ENA primary metagenome ERZ1026858 (study PRJEB33269, sample SAMEA4719795) | human gut metagenome | biome: human-associated habitat; feature: organic feature; material: feces | place: Cameroon | collected 2013-10 ...
GTGTCAATGCTCCCTTCAGTGCTGTAGGCCCTACTGCCGACGGACGCATCAAGCCCGACGTGATGGCGATGGGAAGTCCTACTTCTGTCATTACGGGACGTGGAAGTATTATCAACGATAACGGCACGTCTTTCTCCTCGCCCCTGGTGGCTGGCATGGTGGCTTGCCTGTGGCAGGCTTTTCCGCAAAAGTCTGCCCGACAGATCATCAAACTCGTCAGGTTGGCTGGCAATAATCAGCAGCATCCCGATAATATCTATGGATATGGCGTGCCCGACTTCTGGAAGGCATATCAGACGGGAAAGGCGATAAAGTAAAATAGTTAGGCACGGAGAAAATAATAAGGCACGGGGATAAATAAGTAGGCACGGAGAAAATAATAAGGCACGGATTACACGGAGGCTCGCGCCCTTGTTCTCTGATAAAAAAATCCGTGTAATCCGTGTAATCCGTGCCAAAAAAATAATTCAGTGCCAAACAAAATCCCGTGCCAAAAAAATCCAATACCAAAAATATAAGAGTATGAAGCAAAGATTATCTCTCTATGAATTGAACTCGATGGTTCGCGATGCACTTTCGGTTACTCTGCCCGACAGTTATTGGGTAGAGGCGGAGTTGTCGGAGGTGCGCGAGGGGTATGGAGGGCATTGCTACATGGAACTGATAGAGAAGGAAGAGCGCTCCAATACGCCCATAGCCAAGGCGCATGCTGCCTGCTGGCGTAACCGCTGGATAAGCATACGACCGCAGTTTGAGCAGGTTACCGGGCAAAGACTTCATGCTGGAATGAAGGTACTTCTCAAGGTGCATGCCAAGTTCCACGAGAACTATGGCTTCTCATGGATCGTCGACGACATAGACCCCAACTATACGATGGGAGATATGGCCCGCAAGCGACAGGTGATCATCCGGACGCTGAAAGAAGAAGGTGTCTACGATTTGCAGAAGGAACTGGCTCTCCCGATGTTCTGCCAGCGCATTGCTGTAGTGTCGAGTGCCACGGCTGCCGGTTATGGAGATTTCTGCAATCAACTTGCCGGCAACGATTATGGCTTGCAGTTCGAGACGGGCCTTTTTGCAGCCACTATGCAGGGCGAGGGCGTAGAGCAAAGTGTCATCGCTGCCCTCAACCGCATTGATGCCGAATATGAGGATTGGGATTGCGTGGTCATCATCCGTGGCGGTGGTGCCACCAGCGATCTCTCAGGCTTCGACACCCTGGCATTGGCGGAGAATGTGGCTAACTTCCCCTTGCCGATAATCACAGGTATAGGACATGAACGAGACGAGAGTGTGCTCGACATGATTTCCTTCCAGAAGGTGAAGACTCCGACGGCTGCTGCCGCCTTTCTGGTTCAGCACCTCATGGATGTGTATGTCAGGGTGATGGAGGCGCAGGAAACGATTGTGCAAAACGTGAAGCATCGCTTGCAAGTGGAGAAGATGCGGCTTGACCGTCTGAACAAAAGTATTCCTGTGCAGTTCTCGTTGGTGAAGACCCGCCAGGGTGCATATATCGACCGCCTGATGAACCGCCTCTCGCAGCAAGTGCTGTCTAAGGTGGCTGATGCGCAACGCAAGTTGGAGATCATCTCGCAGAATGTGCAGCCTGTCCTCGAAAGGAAGATGATGAGTGAGAGCCATCGCCTGCAGATGCTGGAACAGCGCATCAGGTCGCAGGACCCGGAACTGCTCTTGAAGCGCGGATACAGTATCACGCTGAAGAACGGCAAGAGTATTCGCTCGGCTTCGCTGTTGACATCTGGTGACGTTATCGTTACGAGATTCGCCGAAGGCACCGTCAAGTCGAAAGTGGAATAGTAACATTAAAACATACAAACAATGGAAAACAATGAAATGAAATACGAAAAAGCTGTCAGCGAACTGGAGGAGATCGTGGACAAGATGGAGCGCGATGAGTTGGACATCGACCAACTGTCCGAACAACTGAAGCGTGCCAAGGTTTTGGTGAAACTCTGCAAGGATAAACTCACTAAGACGGACGAGGAAATCAAAAAGTTGCTGAGTGAAGAATAGGGTGAAGTGATAGAACTTTCGCTGGATGGGGAAGTTAAAGGAGGGAGCGATAACTCCTTAACTTCTTAACTCCTTGACATGCGAAACTTCAATAAGCTGACTATTTTACTAAATATTAGACAAAAAAGTTGCAGATTAACGGATTATTTTGTACTTTTGCAGCTAAATATAAGTAGAACATTAAAAAAGTAAATGTTATGAAAGACTTGGATTGGTCTAATTTGTCGTTTGGCTATCGCCAGACCGATTACAATGTTCGCTGCTACTATCGCAACGGAAAATGGGGCGAAATAGAAGTTTGCTCTGATGAGTATCTCAAACTGCACATGGCTGCTACCTGCCTTCACTATGGTCAGGAAGCATTCGAAGGCCTGAAGGCATATCGCTGTCCTGACGGCAAGGTGCGCGTATTCCGTATGGATGAGAATGCTGCTCGCTTGCAGAGTACATGCCGTGGCATTATGATGCCTGAAGTACCTACAGAGATGTTTGAGGAAATGGTAAAGAAGGTGGTTCGACTCAACCAGGAGTGGATTCCTACCTATGAGAGTGGTGCTACACTCTATATCCGTCCGCTCCTCATCGGTACCAGCGCACAGGTGGGGGTTCATCCTGCCACAGAGTATTGCTTCCTCATTTTCGTCACTCCTGTAGGTCCTTACTTCAAGGGTGGTTTCTCTACCAACCCTTACGTCATCATTCGTGATTTCGACCGCTCTGCTCCTCTCGGAACAGGTATATATAAGGTGGGTGGCAACTATGCTGCTTCTCTCAGAGCCAACAATATTGCTCACGAGAAGGGCTATGCATGCGAGTTCTATCTCGATGCAAAGGAGAAGAAGTACATGGACGAGTGTGGTGCTGCCAACTTCTTCGGCATCAAGGACAACACCTACGTCACACCTAAGAGTTCGTCTATCCTCCCTTCTATCACCAACAAGAGCCTGATGCAGTTGGCTGAAGACCTCGGTATGAAGGTGGAGCGCAGACAGATTCCTGAGGACGAGCTGGATACATTCGAGGAGGCTGGTGCCTGCGGAACTGCTGCGGTTATCAGTCCTATCAGCTACATCGACGACCTCGATACAGGCAAGCGCTATAACTTTGGCGAGAAGCCAGGTCCTATCTCCAAGCACTTGTACGACACTCTACGTGGTATTCAGTATGGCACCATCGAGGACAAGCATGGCTGGACCACAGTTGTTATCGAATAACATTCCTTATTTGCAAAAGTTAAGGGCACTCCTGTCAGATAAGTCTGGCAAGAGTGCCTTTTTTCATAAAAAAACTGTAACTTTGCACGCAAAAACAACAAAGACAAATACATGAGCAAAGGAAAATTAGCAAAGTTTGCAGACATGGAGGCATTCGAGAATGTCTTCCAGTACCCTTATAGTGTGGTAGACGACGTGCCTTTCGAGATGAAGGGCAAATGGCGTGAGATGTATTTCCACAACGACAACCCCATCGTTCTTGAGTTGGGATGTGGCAAGGGCGAATATACCGTAGAACTTGCCAAACTCTATCCCGAGATGAATTTCATCGGAGTAGACATCAAGGGCGCCCGTATGTGGACAGGAGCCAAGAAAGCCATTGAGGAAGGACAGAAGAACGTGGCTTTCCTGCGTACCAACATCGAGATCATTGACCGCTTCTTCGTACAGGACGAGGTGCAGGAGATATGGCTTACCTTCAGCGATCCACAGATGAAGAATCCCCGCAAGCGCCTTACCTCCACCTATTTCATGAACCGTTATCGCCACTTCCTCGTGGATGGCGGCATCATCCATCTCAAGACCGATTCCAATTTCCTCTTCACCTATACCACCTATATGGTGCAGGAGAATCATCTGCCTGTGCGCTTCCGTACCGAAGACCTCTATCATCATGAGGGCATCGATGACGTGACGCGCAAGATTCTCTCCATCCAGACTTACTATGAGAGTATGTGGATAGAGCGCGGACTCAACATCAAGTACATGAAGTTTGAGTTGCCACGTCAGGGCGAGCTGGTGGAGCCCGACAAGGAGATTCCTCTCGACGACTATCGCAGCTATCGTCGTGACAAGCGCACACCAAAGGAAACAGGCAAATAGCCTTCTCCTCTTCTTCTCTTTCTGATAAAATTCTTACTCAACTTGAGCCCCTTATAAACGAAATGACCATGACCGAGATTGCTCTCCGGTCATGGTCATTTGCAGTTTGTAGGAATGGCTTGTCACCTCTCGGTGTATTGTCAGAACGCTATCTTCTGTCCCTTGTTGGTGATGTAGACGCGTCCCTTCTGTGGGATTTGTATCTTTCTTCCTTCAAGGTCGTAGAACTCAATGTTCTCATTCTCATCCTCCATGGTGACACCATGGATTCCTGAAGCCTCTGTTACGGTGATGTTGATGAAGGCACTCAGGTTGCTTCCGTCCTTTGTCGTAGCCGTAATCTTAGCAATACCGGTGCTGATGGCTTTCAGAATGCCATTCTCGTCTATGGTTGCCACGTCGGTATTCTCACTCTTCCAGGTCACTTCGCTCATGGTGGTGTTCTTCGGAGTGAGTACAGCATTCAGCAGCAGATAGTCGCCTACGGCAACCGTCTTCTTCGATGCACGCACGTCGATGTCGCTTGCCAGGATATTCACGTCGCAAGGTATGGTGATCTCGCTGCTCAGGTTGGAGCCATCCAGTGTCACGACTCTTACCACTACATCACCCTTGCCTCCCTTGGCTGTCAGCAATCCGCTCTGGCTGATGGAAGCATATTCGCCTCCGCTGACGATACTCCAGCTTATCTTGTTGAATGTGACGTAGGTAGGCAGAATCGTAGCTACCATGTGGAGCTGTTGTTGGCTGTTGCTCAGCTTGGCAATGCTTTCCACTGTTCCTGCATAGAGGGTGGTAGCCTGTGTGGTAGGCATGGCTTCCTCTGACGAGATGACATTTGAGGAAACATCTTCTGATGCCGCCACTCTGCCCATGCCCTTGGCTCCTGCCGAGGTGTTGGTCTCGAACTTCACGGCATAGTAGGAAACCCCTGCCGGTGCATCATAGTCGGTATAGTTCTGCTGGCTGCCCGAAATGGTGGCAATGGCCTTCAGGTTCTTCTCCGACGAGCCTCTCATGATGATGTAGCTCGTCACCTCCAAGCCCTCGTAGGCATTCCACATCAGGTTGTTGCCCTTCTTGTCGGCAGTCTTGTTGATCATGACATGCAGCGGGTTGTGAGCGGCAGAGTAGTCGCTGTGCTGCATCTCGTTCTCTGCGATGAGGCGTATGCGATAACGCTGAGGCTGAACTCGGTTGTCGCTGGTCAGGTCTACATAGGTGGCATTTCCTACAGGCACGATGTCGAGCACCTCAAACTGGTTCAAGCGATTGGTCTCTCGGCTCACTTCCACCTTGCTTACCATGCTTGGCACGTCGGTGCTCCAGTTTACCTGATAGTACTTACCGTTCGACTCCACGCTCTTGATCTCGGCTGCAGGCATGGTCTCGTCGACAATCATAGTCTTGAACTGTTCTGAAAGAGTGAGGTTCTTTTCTATCTTGACGTATGGCTGTAGGGATTGTTTGCCCACCTCCTTGAATACGATGGTGGCGATGGTGTCGCCCTTCTCGAAGGTGGCCTTGTAAGCCTCGCTCTCCTTGAAACCGAAGTCATCATATTTTCCTGTCTGGAAGCACTCTGGCACCCTGACAGTCAATGGAGTGTTGAGCATCACTCGCTCTGGCAAGTTGATAGTCAAATCGGGTAAAAGCTTGACGTTCACCATCTTGGTTATCACGTCGTTGCCATCCTTGAAGGTGATAGTCTTCACACCTGGGGTGTTCCACTTGAGGCTGAAGATGCCTCCGTCGCGGTGTTGTAAGACGGTGCCGCCTTCTCCTGGGTCGATAGTGAAGTCATTGCCTGATACGTTGGTGCACTTGCCATAATAAGCCAATCCTGTATAATGCTCATTTTCGTCTATCATGATCATCTTCTCAGCATTGTAGGTCACCTCCACAGGCTTGGTCATAGCTGAGTGTTCACCCATGAGGTCAATGGCTTGTACCTGCAACTCGTAGGTCGTTCCGTTCACCAAGGCAGTCTTAGGCACGATGAGCTGTGTTGCCTTGCGATAGTAAACGCCTGAGCAAATAGCAGCCTCGTCGCTCAGTCCGTTCATCGGAGAGAGCACAAAGGCATTCTCGCCAGTCTTGCCTTTTATCTTCAGACTCACGTTATAGCGCATCTGCATCCATGGAGTGTGGTCATCTGTGGCATCGTCCCATTTCAGCAACAAGCCCTCTGGTACTGATGTTGCTGTCACATGGGCAGGAGCAGAAGGAGCCTCGTTCTTGATGCTCGACTTGTAACCGTTAGGATAAGCGCCTGGGGTAAGAGGCTGCCAGTGGTATTCGTCGAAGTTCTTGTTGTCGATGCCATATTCAGATTTAGCATTCTTGATTTCGGTATAGCTAAAGTCCTTGTCCATTAGGAGAATAGCCCCGTCCGTATAGATGTCTATATAGCCATTGTTGTCAAAGTCTAATAAGGCATCACTGTAATTAGACTTAACAGGGATTACTACAGTCTGAGTACATGGCCACTCGTTTGTAGGCTTGCCTTTGACTATAACCATGTTGTAATAGTCTTTACCCTCGGGTTTGTCGAAGTAGTAACCATCCACATAACCATCGTTGTTGAAGTCAGCGAAGCCTGCCATATTATACCTTCTCTCGTTTTCATAGAAAACAGCTCCGGTAGGATTGAACTGGTTGTTTTCTCCTGCAACCTTGAAATACACCTTGGTCTGTGCTTTTTGGATAGAATAATCTATTTCGTTTTTCCAAATATCCAAGCCACCGTCACGGTCAAAGTCGAAGAACCCGTCTGAGTATATGTTTAACTGCTCAGCTATTATATCATTTAATTTGGAGAACTTGCGCTCGTCTCCATTATTCGTATACAAAGAACGGCTATAAACTAAAAAGTTCAATTTGCCGTCATTATTAAAATCTATATTCGTAATAGAATGGTTATAAGGGAAGTCAAAGCCAAAGTCGAAGGTCTCTGTTTCATATTCGAACGAGCCATCTTCTTCGCCACTATTGGTAAAAAGATTTCCCTTGCTGTGTGGGTAATAGAAGTCTGGATATCCATCATGGTTAAAGTCTGCGATAAAGAATTGGTTAGAACCACCTCCTAAGTCGCTGTTCCAAGTCTTTCTGATTTTGCTATATAAGCCTTCCTTATTCTCAAACCATCCACTTTCATTAGCATATCCCAAGACTTCAATGTTTCCGTCTTGGTTGAGGTCCAGGAATGTTGTATATTGGCTATACAATGTCTTGTCATTTGCCACTGGAATTGTTGAGTATTTACTTGGAGCTAAAGTGATTGTCTTGGTCTCTGACTTATACATCAGATTTCCCAAAGTCATATTTACCGTAACATTCTGCTCGCCACCTCTGTTAAACACGACATCAACGATACTTCCATTATCATTTTGTGAGATAATAGTTCCATTGCTGATGTTCCACTCGTAAGTGGCGTTGATGTTAGGATTCTGCACGGTCATAGTGATGGTGTCGGATGTGCAATAACCATCAGCCAACTTGTTGATGACAGGAAGAGCAGTCTTGTGGTCATAGACGAATTCATCGCTCCAAGGTCCACCGAGTCCACTTGCATCTATGGCTTGAATGGCAATATAATATTTGCCTTCGCACAGATTGCCTGTGTCAAACATGTATTTGAGGGCACGCCCCATGTTGCCGTCTTCCAAGACACGACGAGTGCCGTCGGCATTCGACTTGCCTAAGTAAATGTCTCCCTTACCGCTCTCGCTTCCGATGCGGAGTTCGTAAGTCAAATCGCAAGCTGATGTCTCTGCGTCCTTGCCACGAGTCCATGAAATCTTGAGCTTGCCAGCGTCTGCGTAGGCTACGGCAGAAGGCTTCTCCATCTTCGCAGGACGAGTGTTGACCTTGCAGTTTGGCACGGCATCGTATATGGTATAACTTGCTTTACTGTTACTGTTATTGTAAACCATTTCCATGGTTCCATCATTGTTGACATCTCCAATCGTTCTTAAATAGGAAGGAAGCTCCGTTTCTGCAACGCTCCATTTATTGTTCAGTTTGAGGAGTACGTTTTTAGAAGTTCCTTTATTCACAGCAAGAATCTCATAAAGACCATCGCCATCGTAGTCATTGCAGGCTTGGCATGTATAAGTGCCGTCAAGGTTGGTGTCCTTTGGCTTGAACACACCATTCCCGTCGTTGCGGTAGAATTGGAAAATGGTATAGTCGCTGCCTGGAATAACAAAGAGTATGTCCACATCTCCGTCTTTGTCGAAGTCGCCAAAGAAGGTGTTGCTGATGGCGGTATTCTTAAGCAATGTCTTTACCTGCATGTCGTTGTTCTCTGCCATGCTGAGGTAGAGATCTACTTGCTTGTTGCCGAAGTCGATGAAGTCGAGAAGACCATTACCTGTCAGGTCAGCAGAATAGATGGTACCCGTATGAGCGCTCTTAAAGAACTTGTTTCCACCTAAATTATAATAGATGTTGGTGCCGTCATACAGATCAATCATACCATCGCCATTGATATCTGCGGCAGAAACATAACCTGTTTGTGCAGCCATGGCGCGTGTGGCTTTCCCGTTATTGGTTATTACTTGCTTGGCTTGGGCTGTTTCCGAAGTAATGTTGTCATACTCTTGCCAGTCGTTCCAGTCTGGAGCAGGTTTAGCTTTCACAAACATACCTTGTCCAAGAGAACCTATACCAGTAGCTGTTTGTGTGCCACTACCTGGTTTGTCTATTGTTCCAGAGTTAGGAGTATAGTCATCCAGCATCATAGATTTGACGACCGTTGTGTCTGAGGTGACATATATCTTGTCTGCTACGAAAGTTCCGTCCGCTGCCATACGATAAATGTCGATGGCGCCATCTTCTTCTGTAAGTTGGGTATTTGAACTATTATATTTGGATGGTACAAACGAGATGATTTCTTTGCGCCCGTCTCCATTAATATCAGCAAAGGTAGTTTTAGGATAATAAAAATTTTCAGCTTTTAAAACTATCTTGTTTTGCTTATAACTATAGATAGAGGTAGGGTAATTATATTGCAAGTCTCTGTTTATCAGAAGCGGCATACCGTCTTTGTCATACATGCCCATCTTAAAACCATTGAAGCCATAATCTAATGTTCCAAATTTTGCGACGGTTGATTCTTGGTTATACCCATAGTTTCCTTCTAATCTTATGCTATCACCATTGATAGATGTTACAAAGAGCGGGAATATATACCCATCTTGCATTTCTTTGGTTCTATAATTGCCGAAACAATCCATTTTCCCATTTCCTGTAACGTCATAGTATGCATCAGGACAATAGTATGTGTATTTTGTGTCTTGCAAGGTATACATAGGGTGTACGGAAGAATGACAAGCCCAACGCTTACCATCCGTAATCTTTCCATAGTTACCATCTATCGTAATCTTCTCAAACAAACTGTCAGGCACATGTGCAGTTACTCCTGGGGCGTAGCTGTCATTAAATAAGGCACCAGCGTAGCAATTTGAGAAATAAATATTCTTGACGTTTGTCTTGTTGCTGAATTTTCTGTTATAGACACCGGTTACTGGGTAAGTAACTTCATGATGTGTGACAGTAGATGGGAAGTGCAAGTTGTCTTCATCTGGAATGTCGTAAATTATTGCGTATGGAGTGTCTGCATTAGGATGTATCTCAAAGGTGAATCCGTTTTCATCATAATAGTAATACTCTCCATTGAATCCCCAACGAGTCCCATCTGTAATCAGATAATAATAATATTTGGCTTTGGAGGGGAATAATTTATATGCGTCTTCATACAAACTATCTGGAACGTGAATGTTGACGATCGATTTCCTGCCAAAGCGTCCATCAAACTCCAGTTCGCCAGTTCGAGCATTTGTAGGCAAAACTCTTGTGAAATAGATGTCTTTTACATTATCGCTTCTTATTCCAGAACGAATTTTAGTTACGGGATAAACAACTCCGTTATATGTAACGTCTGCTGGTATTCTGACAGTTTCTGTGTTAGGAATATTTGTTAGCTTTGCATATTTTTTTGTATAATCTCTAATTTCGTACTCGTATCCGTCTACACTGTAGCTATAAGTTGCCGCCCAACCCATTCCTTGCCACAGCCCAAGAAGACAGACGAGCATAAGCGTCCTATGCCAGGCACATGCTTTTAAGTAAAATAATTGTTTCATTTCCTACGAATAATAAAAAAGGCGTGCAACCGTTCGTGGCTTGTTAAACTTCAGGTTACCGCCAAGTGACCTCGCATACAAACAAGCACAGAACGGCTCACGCCAAAGAGGCATGAACCTTCTACCTGCTTGTTCCCTGTATGCGAAAATTGGCGGTATTCGAAGTTTGAGAACAAGAGCTAAAAGCTCAATATCTTAATTTCCCTATAGAACGGTGACGCTTCGGTTAGAATTCTTGTTATCTGTATCCCAGATTGCTTAAGGTGCATGAAATGTATTCTGACATGTACTTTGCAAAATGCGTGGGATAGGGTAGCAAACCCGATGTTGCGTCGTAATTCTTGATGTCTGTTTCTTAATCTGGTTTTGGTTTATACTTGGACTTGGCTCCTTGATGAACTCATGGCGCCCGAGCCCCTTATCGTTGCAAATTTATGAAAAATATTCTGTTCTTCCTAATTTTTTCGTAAAAAGATGTCTGTTTTTTCTAAAAATAGTAAGAATAGTGGTGCTGTGCTTCCTGCATCAGCAAGAAATCAACGCAGAAAGAGGCTTGGCTTGATGCTCTGCAAAGGATGGCAATAGCTATGGTCGTATGAAAGCAGTAATAGGTAAAATGAAATAAGGCAGCAACGTACCTGTATAGATTTCGTTGCTGCCTAAAATAAGTAACGCCCCTCAAGTATGCTGCCTTTCGACGCGCCTGAGAGGCTTATTATTTTTTAGTTGAATGAACTATCTTTCTTCTTGTGCTGCAAAGTTAAGAACTTTTTTGAAATTACCAAAATAGAAAAGCAATGAATTTCCTGTTTTTCTCAAGTTTTCCACATTTCTTCAACCGTACAGGGCATTTTTTGTGTGTCGGATGTGAACTGATGGCACTCCCTTGCTTTATTCTTTCTTTGTCCAAATCTTGTGGCTTCCTCTGCCGGTGTAATCAAAGGGAGCATCGGGACCTGTGGTCAATTTCTTAAGTTCCAGCGAGGCTGTGGTGCGGCTTAGGTTGTTGAGTTCGGCGTAATCCTGCAGGGTGAAGAAAACATGTTCTTTGAGCCAATCCATGCCTCGCTGGATACGCTCTTCGAGGGTGTATTTCTTCTTGTAGAGTCGGGTCACACCTCCTGGCTCTCGCTCTAAGTCTATTTTTCGGTTGACGAATTTCACCAGTTTGGAGTCAGACTTGAAGTTCACGTCCTTCACCGTCACCTTGCGATAGAGCATCTTGTCGTCTTCGCTCGTTAGCTCCTTTGTCTTCTCGTCGTCGAAGTCTAATGACAGTGAGAAAGTGCCGAGGTCATCCAACTTTACTGTGTAGCCCATGGATAGCATCTCGCCCAAGTAGTCTGCGATGTCGGTCAGCACAGCCATGGTGAGGCTTGGCGGAATGGAACGGTTGCGGAAGTGCATCTTTTCTATGAACTCCTTGGTGTTCAACTGGCGGTTGACAACCAACTTGGGATAGACTCTCTTCTTGCCTTTGTTCTGCATGTCGGGCATCTCTTGCAATTTATATATAGCCATAGTATAAAAAGTTTTTAGTTCTCTATGAATTTGTTCTCGAATCATTTTTAAAATCTCCGTTCCGTGATACGGAACCGCCATTCCGTGTCACGGAACGGCCATTCCGAAGTTCGGAACGCATATTCCGTGTCACGGAACGGAGATTTTTCTAAGGCAAAGATACAATTTCTATAGTATAACTGCAAGATTTCTGCAATATATCTTGACTTTTCTATAGGAATTTAACGTTTCGTTGCAGACGTGCCGGCACTTACATCTTGTTGACGGTAGGTATGGCATAATACTCACGGTCGACATCGAAGTCGAGAACCTATTGGTCGAGGATTACGGAGCTTTCGGGACACACAGATGGCAGTCGAGCCTTTGCACGTTACGGTGAAATCAACAACGAGATGAAATGTGAACTGGTGAAATTGACAGACTGACCTATTGCGAGTTTGCTAAAATAGCGTTTCAAAAGCGGATATTCAATAAAAACGTTGGTGTTTAGAAAAAAATACCATATCTTTGCAGATGAATAAGAACCAAAAATATAATAAAAAGGTTTCAAAAATATGGTACAAACATCAAGCCAAAGCACTGTAAATAAGATAGAAATGAGGCTTAGAGGAAAAGGACGTGGTT
>ERZ1026858.1355-NODE-1355-length-12406-cov-17.517043_pt1 | contig 12406 bp, 17 predicted proteins | sample MGYA00380159_ERZ1026858 | MGnify/ENA primary metagenome ERZ1026858 (study PRJEB33269, sample SAMEA4719795) | human gut metagenome | biome: human-associated habitat; feature: organic feature; material: feces | place: Cameroon | collected 2013-10 ...
CTTTCTGGAAAAGATTCTTGCCCCCAAGCAGGAGCGCACCATGAATGTGCCGCAGAAAAACCGCAAGCGCGGGCAGGATATGGAACTTTGATTTTAGGAGGATACTATTTGAATAAAAAGAAGAAGTCAAACAAATCCGGCTACCCGGATGAAGCAATCAAGACCCTTGCACGTTGCTTTTATCCCTCCATGGTTGAGTTTTTCAACAGCGAGGAAGGCCAGCGTGAATATAAGGAATGGCTGAAAGAGCAGGAAACTCTACAAGCCTTGCCTGTTGCCGCATAAAAACAGCAGGACGCTCCCAGAAAAGGGAATGCCCTGCATTACATATTCGCAACAGTAAAATTTTAAAGCTTAACAACCATTGCCGCATTTTTTAACTTATCTGTTATAAGTGCTGTTTTGGCATTTTCTGCGTTGGACAAATCGCCAACTTGATCAGATATTATCTTGCATGCAATTTCGACATATTGATTTAATTTATTAGAATCAGCTAGTATACCTTGAATTTCTTGACAAAAAGTCTCCATTTTATGGGAGTTCAATTGAGGTTGCTTCTGATCACCAAGGACAAGATATTTCAAAATCATCAAAATATGATATCGATATTTGTTATACTGTTGGTCAATTTGCTTGTTTCTAATAAGAAATTCTATACGATACAAAGCATAGGCAGAAACGTAGTACGCAATAAATTGATGGTTCGTATTAAATATTTCTCCACTATCCTTACTATCTTTTAACAACCGCCCATAGTAACGACTTGCCAACTGTGGCTTGTCTAGGAACATTGAAGAAAATGCCTTTATTTGCGTAGCAACTGTTACAATTCTAACCTTTTCGATTTCCATAACGGAAGTATACTGCTTAGAACGTCGTTCATAGTATAGGCGTTGCACGCCACTATAAGTTTGATAGTAAGCTTCAAGGCGTTTATTGAAATCATTTAATGCCAGTAGCTGTTCATCGGTAACCTCGGTTTGCCTATTTGTCGCTTTCACAATTTTATTGACAGTTTCTTCGTCATCTGTCGAAATAATTTTTATCGCAACATAGACCTTGTCCGATATTGTTTCTTTGTTATTATACAGAACATGGCTTGTTTGGCAACCATTAACAATCTGATAATCCTCAAGAGAGAATTGATTACGAACAATATTTTTTAGTTCTTTACAAATAATAGTTATTCCATTGTTTAAAATAACAAATTTGTCGGCCTCTGAACTATTCAGCGTTTCGGCAATTTCAACGTTTACATCATTTTCCCCTTGGAAATCTCTGACATTGTCATATAGAATACTTTTGATAATGCCATCTTCATTACTAACAAGGTTTAAAAATTGACATGCTGGCAATATGCCGAGATATGCTTCTTTTACTTTTTCCATTTCCGGAAGGGTGATTCGCTCTGGAAAATCAATGATTGCTTGGATTTTATCGACCGTATTTTTAAATAATTTTTGTAAATAATTTGCGTCAACTGGTACAAAGCTAATCTCAGAAAATAGATTTTCAGATTTCAAATCGCTCTTTACGCCTTCAATTCTAGAGCAGAGATTTTGATCCTCTGTCCAGTTGCCTGTGGTAACGTAGTATAATAAGCACTTGGGTTTATTTCTCACACGCATCATATTAGATAAAATATGAGAAATAATATTGGATTTTTCTTGAACCTCTGCGTTTTGAACTAACTCGGGTTGTTCTTTTAACAAATCACATACACCAAAACCAAATGTAGCAATATCTCCGCCATTAAACGCAGGAGATGTTTTTGCTTGAATAAAAATAAATTTTAAATCCGTAATTGTATGTGTTTGTTCAGCCAAATCGTCAAATTCTTCTTGCGAATGTATTAAGACATTATTGGCAATAATTGCAATTCCATCAATTCCCGCATCACTTCCCCCACCTGTAACAATATCCGATATATCAAAATGCTCTGGGTATTCTTTTGAAAGGACGCAGTAACATGCAAACGATTCAAATAATTCTGATTCATTCTGACCTGTTAATTCTTGCGAAGCCGCAAAATTGTTCATATAGCCTTTCGTAATTCGATCCATAGTGTTTCCTCCTTTTTCTAAAAAGGACGTATACCTCTTTGTATAAATTATACTCCTACCAATGAGCGTTATCAACCATTCTTCGAATTCTGCCTCTAATCTTCTAACCCATGGCTCCCAGTCACATTCTTTAAGTACTCCTTCGGGTTACCATTCAGAATCAAATCTGCATAGCCCAGTGGGTCATTATAGACGAGATAGTCCAACTCTGCCCTTTGTGCCATAGTCACATCCAGTGCATCCTCGACCCCAGTGCAGTCGATAGAGATCATTCTCCCATCCCGGAGAATCAACTCCACGCACCCGGTGTCCATGTTGAAATGGCAAGCTCTTTCATCGTACTTCATAATCATATCCTCCAAATCTTGTTATTGGCTTACGGTCTATGACAAGGTATCGGAGTTTTGCGTCGTCCACGGGAGCCTTCATTGTTGTACCCGAAGAAAACGAAAAATCCGAACCCTTCTCCAATCGGAAACAGGTTCGGATTTTTCTTGTTTGGTGGGCGCGGGTGGATTCGAACCACCGAAGCTGAAAAGCAGCAGATTTACAGTCTGTCCCCATTGGCCACTCGGGAACACGCCCAGATTCAATTTTTACAGCCACAGCTGACTGCCTGTATATCTTACCATTTCGCCTCGATTTTGTCAACCGATTTCTGAAAAAGATTTCTATAAAAGTACAACTTTTTCGCAAAGCGCTGCGTTGGCGTGGCTTTTGTTTCCTTCTCGCAAGCCCCACTCCTCTGCTCGTATGCCGTTTTTCTTCATGTACGTGCTTTGCTATCATGACCTCTTCAAATCTGTCGCACTTTCCGGGCATTTCACAACGCATATAAAAGCAAAATCCCACGATACACGCTGTCATTTTAACGGCGTATCGCAGGATTTTTCTTGGAGCTAGTGACAGGAGTTGAACCTGCAACCCACTGATTACAAATTGGCTTCCAGGCGATTTGCAGGGTGTTCGCATGAGCAATATTATATAGATTCTACGTTTGTTTTTATATTCAGTGTTTCAGTGTATGCTTGCTTATTCTTTGTGGGATTCCCACAAAATTCCCACATTTTAGCGATACAATAAGCAGGACACAAGAGCTAGTAAGGGCAGCGCATCGAAGATGGAGCCACCGTTCACACGATGAGGAGAGCCAGACACACCCCATCATAGAACGAGCGCACAGGCGGTGGAGAGCGGCGGAGAGCAACGGAACGCCGTAGAGGGTACACCCCTGCCCGGCGGGGTATATGGGCTTGACCCCTACCCCATGCGGTCATAGCCGAGAGTACCCCGCCCAAACAAAAAGGCAAAATTTCCCAGAGCAAACAAAAAGGGCAGTCCACAGACCTGCACGGTCGTTTGTGGGCTGTCCTTTGCTTTATGCGTGATACTGCATCGATTCTTCGGTCTGGTTCTGTTCTTTCAGTCGTCCGAAGATGTTTTCCAGATCGCTTGCCGCCTTTGCATCAGCGGACGCTACCGCATCGGCGTAAATATTCAAAGTCGTGGATGTTTGCGCGTGTCCAAGTCGCTTTGATACTTCTGTGATGGGGGTATACCCTGCAATCAATAGCGTTGCACAGGTATGACGCAGCGAGTGGAAATGCACAGAGGGCAAACCGTTAGCAGCCACAAAGTTAGAAAATGCTGTTGTGAATGTGTGCGGGTCAATCGGTTCGCCGTTCCACCGTGTAAACACAAGGTCATTTTTCACAGTTTTCCCGCCCTCAATTTGTACAGTCTGCGCCCACTGGTTGCCTATCTGGAACCGTTGCGCTTTCTGAACACGCTGCCAATCTTTCAAAAGCTGAACGCAGTTTGCACCAATACGGATATAGCGATGGCCTTTCTTTGATTTGGGCGTTGTGAATACGGCTCCCTTTTTCGGTATCACCTGCAAATTGCGGTTGATGGCTACAACGCCGCTGTCGAGGTCAATATCAGACCACCGTAATCCAGCCAGCTCTGTGCGTCTGCATCCTGTCATCAATGCAAGCTGTACAACAGTTGAGAGCATCGGCGGCGCATTTTCCAGAGCTTTCAAGAGCATTGCCGCTTCTTCTTCGGTCAACGTCTGGATTTCTGCCTGTTCTGCTTTTGGCTTCTCGCACCGGTCGCAGGGGTTCGCCGGGATGATTCCCCAGAAAACAGCATGCTGAAAAACAGAGGACAGCAGACGCGAATAGTGTTGTTGAGTCGAGCCGCTCAATTTTCCATCATTTTTCATGTGTTCATTGAAAGCCTTTGAAAATGGCACCCCTGCGGCATCCGCCACAGCGAGAGCCGTTTTCCTGCTGACCGCAGAGCCATTGCACAGGCTTGCAAACGTGCGTTCACTAACCCCAGAGCGTTCCCGGATTGCTTTTCGTCCGCCCTTTGGTAACTTGTCCAGCAAGGCTTTTGCAGCCGTGTAGGAGCTATCCAGACGCACCCCATCTTCTGCAAGATTTTTGTAAAAAGCCATTAAGTGCGCTGGTTTTACATTCTTTACCTTTAAGTGTCCCAGAGCTGCAACGATACGAGAGCAAAGCCCCTCATAATCGTAGGTGGTACGGTCTTTCAGCGAACGTTCACTGTGTTCTTTCATAAAGAGTTCCAGCAGTTCCGCAACGGTCATATCTGTGGTGATAAGCGTTCCCTCTTTGGCTTCTTTTTCAAATTTGGACGCTTCATCGTCAATCCACTTTTTCAGCTTCTTTTCAGTCAGTCCCGGCGGAGGGGTCACTGTTTTGGTGACGCGCACTTTCTTGCCGTTCAATTCGCCAGTGCAGACACGGATAGTATAGGTCACTTCACCGTCCTTTTTAGTCCGCTTCTGAATTTCAGCCATACTATCACTCTTTCTTATACTCTGGAATCATTGATAGTTCTTCGGCATGATGCAATACTGCTTCACGTCCTTTGTCGTTCATACTCCTCAGCAGCTTAATAAGTTTATCAACCAACTCGTAGGCTTCTTCTTCAATATCATAGTCGTCGCCGAAAAAGAAAAGGTCCATGCACGAATTTTTAAGAATTGATTGGTACGGCAAATTATATTTTTCCGCAAGTTCCTCTGATTTCTTCAGAAGGAATCTTTTTTCGGCTCTTAGATCAGCTCTAATGTCTTTTTCTTCTTCTGGTGATTTTGGTCTGTTTCGTGCCGCCTCTCTTAGTTCACCAGCTGCAATTTCCATGCAATCATCATACAGCAATGGTGGATTTTCATTTATTAAATTCTGCCAGGGAACCTCAAGCGCATCAGCTATCTTCTTAATATTGTCGATTTTGGGCTTTCTCTTTCCTGTTTCCCAAAACTGAAGTGTTTGATAGCGGACGTTGATTTTATCGGCAAGCTCTTTTTGCGTCATTACTCGTAGTGTCCTGTAATAGCGAATCCACTTGCCTATTACATTCTCATTTTCATTTTTATCCACTACGGCACCCCCTTTTTGATTGAGTATACCACACACTCACCCAAAAGTACATACAAAAATTGGTGTTTTCTCATTGACACTTGCTTTTGTTGGTGTTATACTATATCTAGTACCAACAAAAGGAGGTGTTGTAATGCGAATTGACCGTATCAAACTGATTGCAGAGATGGCACGGCAAGACATTAAGGCGCAGGAGCTTGCGGATAAAGCAACGCTTTCTCGTGCCACGATAGTTGCCCTTCGTTGTGGCAAGTCCTGCAATGAGAATTCTGTTCGCAGGGTCGCTCAGGCTTTGGGCGTTCCCATCGAAAACCTGTTGTCGTGAAAGGAGTAGCACATGGACAACACAGTTCAATTCCCCCACATGGCACTCACAAAGGACGCTGCAAAGCAGTTCTGCATCCCTGCATCCTACCTTCGTAGGCTGTGCAGAGAGGGCAAGGTTCGCTTTGTGATGATCTCTAAAAACAAGTGGCTCATCAATCTGGATTCGCTTGCAGCGTACTTCAATGAGGGTGACCGCCCGGCGGAACAGCCGGAAGTGGTCGCAGGCATCCGCCGGGTGGCTCCATGAGGTGCCACGTCACACCGTCCGAATATCCATCCATGCGCCGTCCCGGCACTGTATTGCCGGACACGCACAAGTGTTTCGTTGATGGGCTGTTGTTTGCCCCTGCTGTGAGCCACGAACAGAAGGGAGCGAACAATGTTTCATCTTATTGGCGAGTATTATCTGACCGCAGACCCGAATTGTTACATCATCGGAAAGCCGTTGGAAAGGCGTGGGAAGGGCATCGAAATGAAGTCCGCGCGGTATTTCACCACCCTGCCCGCCGCCGTCAGCGCAGCCGTTAATCTGGCTCTGCGTGACAAAATCCAGACCGAACGCATCCAGTCTTTGCAGGAAGCTGTGGACGAAATGCAGCGTCTGAAAGCCGAGCTTGAAACCGCTGTCAGCAGACAGATGAGCGAACAGGGGTGATGGTAATTGGAATCCGTGAAGCCAGAAACCGCGCTCCCCCAGTTCGAGTATTTGACTGCCGCCAGTAAACACACGCGGTTCTTCCACTATCCTAGCTTTCTGTTCGATATGCAAAATATCGGTCTGTTGACCAAAAATGTCTATATGCTTTTGCGTGAAAGGTCGTCACTATCACAGGAAAAAGGGTATATAGACAAAAACGGTCATGTGTATGTTATTTACACAGAAGCCGAATTAGCCGCAAAAAATCACGTCAGCGAGCGAACAATCAGAAACGCATTATCTGAATTGGACGCTGCTAAATTGATTGAGCGTAAGCGTCTAGGCTTTTCTGCTCCATACGCAATCTATGTTAAAGTTCCATTGCGGAAAGAATCTTCCGGTATGTCTATCATAGAGGAAGAAAGTTGCCGGTATGACCGGAAAGAATCTGCCGGTATGACCGGAAGAAAACTTCCACCTAGTAAGATAGAGAATAGTAAGATTGAGAACAAGAAAGACCTTGATGCTATCGCATCCGCATCTTTTTCCAAACCATCAGACCCATTCGTTGAGCTTGCCGGAGATGATGAAGCTCTTTTACAAGCTCTAAAAGATTTCCAAGAAATGCGTAACAAATCGAAACACCCCTTAACCAGTAGAGCAAAGAAGCTGATTTGCACCGAATTGCAGAAAGCTCCACGCGCTGATTGGGTCGCTATGCTGAATCAATCCGTTATGAACGCATGGCGGGGTGTATTCCCACTTAAGCGACAACCACAGTCGGCGAGAGTCGCACAAAAGGAGTTACCTAGATTATGATGAACAACATTCAGTCCGTCTTGTTGGGAGCGTTGCTCCTCTATCCCAAGTATGCCCCCGAAGTTATCCCTGATTTGGAAGTTGAACACTTCCAAGAAGAACTGCAGCCCACCTTTGCAGCGATGTCTGGTTTCTGGAATGCAAAGGGAACGCTGGACGCAACGGAGATTTGCGGCCGCTATCCTGCCGTGTCGCAGTCGATTCTTGATTGCGTGAACGCTTGCGAATCGGAGTGCGTCCGTATCAGCAGCGAAAGCGTACAGGCATGGGCGCAGGTGGTACAGGAGCAAGCCGCCCTGAACCGTGTGCAAAGCCTTGCGTTTCAGATGGCAAGCAATCAAACCACCTATGCAGACCTGCCCGATATTTACCAGCAGATGGGCGAAGCATTGAATCTGCACAGCGAGAAGGACGATTTTCTGACCGTAGGCGATGGCATCAAAAATTACATCCGTCACATGGACGATAAGCCCCGATACATCAAAACAGGTCTGCGCAAGCTGGACGAGTTCCTGCATATCGTAAAGGGTAACTTTGTTATCATCGGCGGCAGACCCAGCGCAGGTAAAACCGCACTGTCCTTGCAGATGGCTTGTAACATGGCACGAGAGGGACACAAGGTCGTTTACTTCTCGCTGGAAACAGACCCGGACACTCTGATTGCACGAATCATCGCAAACCAGATTGACGTCCCCCTGTCTGCCGTTAAGAACAAGAGTGAAGAAGTTCGCAGCAAGATTGACAGAGCTGCAGACCTCTTGAATCTTCCTTTGCACATCCGCTCCGCTGCTGGTAAAAATGCCGCATGGATGAAAGCACAGGCACTCCGTATGAAAGCCGATGTTATCTTTGTGGATTATTTGCAGCTTGTCCGGGAAAGCAAGGCAGGTGATCGCTACCAGCAAATCACCGCTACTTCCATCGCTCTGCACGAGCTGGCACAAACGACAGGAATCGTAGTCGTTGCGCTGGCACAGTTGAACCGCAATTCTGACCAGATGGGCAATAATGGAATCCCTCACAATACAGATTTGCGAGAATCCGGGCAAATCGAGCAGGACGCAGATGCTATTATCTTGCTTGCCAGCGATGTTACAATCAAAGACCACCCCGAACAGAAGTATTATTTCGGATTGAGCAAAAACAAAGAGGGTCAAACCAGCGAGCGGCCTATCCGTTTCAACAAGCAGATTCAGCGATTCGAGGAATACGAATGGTAAACGGAATGAAAAAAGCTGCCCCATCTGCGCCAACAGACAGGACAGCCACAAGTGGGAAAGATTGCAAACCCCTTCCCGGATTCATTCTATCAGCCACGAAAGCAGGGGTCAAGCCCCTATCAATCATAAACACACCGAAACAAAGGAATGCACAATGGAACAAGAACAGATTTTGAACCAGTGTCGGAACATTGCCAGACGCAAGGGTCTGAAAATCATTCTGGCAAAGGCAGACGGCTTGTTCATCATCGCAGACGCAAAAGAAAATTGGGCGATTACTTCGGAGATGAGCATTTACAGCGTCCGCAGTTGGCTGAATCACTACGAAGCATAAGAACAAAGGAGATTTACAATGGTTATGAATTACAATCACCAGTCCGAAGATTTCAACACCCTTGACCGTCCCGTTGCCAGCGAGGACAACACCGTGCGCTTTGAGGACGGCAGCACGATGGACATTCACGAGGATTCCACTTTGATGGAAAGCGAGATTTACACCCACGTCAGCCACGCAATGGACGACAAGGTGATCGCAAGAATCTATGATTTCGTCACCGAGATTGCGCCCCTGCCCTCTACCCTGAACGATGAGGACTCAAAGGATGTTCACGAGTGCATCGGTCGCCAGTGCGATTTCTTCAACGACAGCACCGATGAACAGGAACGAGCCTTGTTCGATGCCCTGCACCTTGATGGGCGCGATGCTATCCGCGCATGGCTGCACACCTACTTCTCCGAACTGAACGACAACGCGCAGTATTCGGAAAAGCCCAACGCTCTGGACGAGCTGCACCGTGCCACCAATGCGATGGAGCTTGTGCGGAAAGCCTACCCCGACACGGTAACCACTGCCGACAATGTGACCGTGTACACGAAGGCGGCGAAAGAGTACGTCAACAATATGCCCCCTGCCCAGCTTGAAGCAAATGGGCATGATGTTTTCGAGGGACAGCCCCAAATGATTGACGCTCTGGACACCATCGAACAGCTTGCAAAATACGACAATGCAGCAGCGTGGAAGTGCTATCAGGATTTCATGGAAAAGAATCTTTCCGGCGTGTCCATCGAGATTAAAAGCTGATTTTTCGAGCAAGAAACAATTAAATTTTTGTGAACAGGATTTTTAACAGAAAATTCCCTGCTCATAAAACACGAAAGCTCTTGTCATTCTCACGAGTGGCGAGGGCTTTTGTTGTGCAATAAAATCGCATATTCATGCAACATTTATTGATGATGCTGATTTTTGCCCACCGCCCGATTCCAGCATAAAGGCGTTATTTTGTTTATGAACAAATTATTAAAATCCGCCGGGCAGATGTTTTCTCCATGAACAGCAAAAGACCGCCGCATTTCTGCAACGGTCTCTTTCTTTCTGAGAATCAGGCGGGGTGACGGTTCCCGCATCTCCTAACGATGGGCGATAGCTGCCTGTTCTATCCTCTGGTTCTCTTTCCAAGTCTATTATACCAGAATCACCGAGTTTGTCAATTCATGTTTTTGTGTTTAGTATTGTTTCAATGTACCTTTTTTGATAAAGTTCTGAACCCGGTTCGTGTTCAAACGATAAACAGACCGTGCGAACAGTTGACCGTGAGCAGATACCCGGACAGCTACCTTGACATAGACGGTGTTTATCTGCATCTCCTTGACGTATTCAATCGAACCGTCTTTCTCATTCAACGCCACATAATCAGGCTCCGACAGTATCACGGGGATATACTCACCATAAAGGGCGTAGTCCTCTGGATGACGTCTAACCATATGTGCGATATTTGATTCACCTAAGAGGATGCTTTGCCCCTCTGTGAGTGTGAGTTCCAGCAGTTCAATAACACGCTGGCACAAAATGCCTACTTGTTTGGCGCGGTCTGGCATTCTTTAACATCCTTCCCCAGCCCTAGAGCCTTTTATTATTTGCTATGTTTGAAAAGAGCTTGGAAGAACCAGAACCCAAACAGCAAAACGCCGATGATCGTTGCCATATCCTTAGCCCCCTTGTTCTTCTTGCACGTCCTCTGCACTAGCCGGGCACACATCCAGCAGAATATCCAGACAATACCTCTGGACGCTCTTTCCAGCGTCCGCAGCAGCCTTGCGAATCCTTGCCCCATCCTCTTTAGACGGTCGGAGCATGATATTGTCCTGCCTACGGTTATAGGCTGCATTTGATTTCTTCTTTGCTTCACTAATCGGCATGGTATCACCTCTTTGAGATGATTATACCACAGTATCATCGGCACGTCAACGTGTATATTTTGAACAACAAAGGCACGTTAATATTGTGTAGTTTGCAAATAGACAGCAGAACATTAACGTGCTATACTATAGACACAGCAAGGGAGTGCAACCGGCAAGGGGCGAAGGATGTACCGGGAGCGCAAGAGCGTAACGCCAGCTAAGACAGTAACCCGCTCCCATCTGCTGTATATGAAAAATGACCCGGTGTCCACTTCCACATGACACACCGAGCCAAACCCACCAAAGAGTCAAGCCCATTATAACAGGGCTGACCCGCAAAGTAAAGCGAGGTCTTAAAAATGAAGTACAATCTTTCCGAGATCATGCACAAGGCATGGAAGCTGTACCGCAAGGGCGTTGCAGCATTCGCAGAGCGCTTGCATCGTGCGTGGGCATCTGCGAAAGCCCAGCCTGTCAATGACAAGCGCATTGCAGAAGCCCAGAACGCCGCAGGAGTGACCGAACAGGTCAACACATGGGCAGGATGGAAAGCCGCAGGATATGAGGTCGTGCATGGCTCTAAGAGCCTGTTCCAAGCGGTTCTTATTCACGCATCGAAAGGCGACGCCGCCACTTACCGAGCGTCGTTCTTCGGTCGGTCGCAAGTCCAGCCGATGAACGCATAATCACAAGATGCACGAGCGCATGAACACATGAACACGAGATATAGAAAGGACAGTATAAAATGAATAAGCAGAACAGCACCGAGCGCACCGCAGAAGTTAGCCAGATCGCAAGCCTGATTCGAGCCAAAGCCCAGAAGCACCCCGAAGTGATTGATATTGTGGTCGCTCTGGTTGACAGGGTATCACGGAGCAGCCAGCCAGAGATTGAAGCGTTAGGCAAGCAGCTTGAACAGCACGAGGGCGATTATCCTGCTATTATGAAGCTGTTGGGCATCCAGCCCAGCCCCCAGCACTAAACAGCATATAACACCAGCGCAGAGCCTTGTTTTAGCGGGTTCTGCGCTTTTTCTTTGCCCAGTAATGAAAGTATATTGCCAGACCCCGAAAGCCTGTTTCCCACGCATCTGCACAGGCATCCCACGCAGCGAGAAGCGAAGCCGATGCAATGCCGTCACATCTGGCGGTATCTTTGAGGGCGTATCCCCAAAAGTGGGGACACCTTCACAGGTGGGTGCATCCAAAAGCGGATTGACGCAGCCAGGAAGCCGCCGGGCATCACAATTCTGTGATAGTGCTATCAGGCAGACCGGGCAAAGGGTCGTAATTGAAATACACTCAATTTTGAGGGCATCGAAACCCGCTCAATTTTGAGCCGATTACACAGATCGGTGCAGTCAGGCAGATTGACCACATTGCCGCTTGTGTCGATGCTGACACTTTTTTGTGTTGGGGTTGTCAATCTAACAGACACCCTTGTGTATAGGGTCAGTATTAGATACCGCTCCCAGCCCATAGCAGGGGCATATAGTAGCCCACAATACAGCCGTATGATATAGGCAGGGGCATATAGAATCCGTGTGCAGCCAGTCCCACAGAAGCCCATTTTTTGAAGATCGTCCCACATTTTGCCCACATTCCGGGCAATATCTGCATTGTGATAAAGCAAAAATCCCACGATACACGCCGTTATTATAACGGTATATCGCAGGATTTTTCTTGGAGCTAGTGACAGGAGTTGAACCTGCAACCCACTGATTACAAATCAGTTGCGCTGCCATTG